>VOFD01001991.1_pt1 | contig 60722 bp, 60 predicted proteins | sample 5384101 | NCBI WGS metagenome assembly VOFD01 (sample SAMN12384723, study PRJNA508395) | human gut metagenome | isolation source: healthy gut C | host: Homo sapiens
CAGTCATTTTACTAAGATTCTTATCCATTTCTGACTCTGGAGGGTACTCATGAAAAAGATCGCACAGGGCATTGTGCGCTTCCGGAAGCTGATCCTGACAGTAGCGTTCCTGCTGTTGATTCCTTCCGCGATCGGCGCAGTTGCCACCCGCATCAACTATGACATCCTCACCTACCTGCCGCAGGATCTGGACTCCATGATCGGCGAGGTAGCCCTCGAGGATGACTTCCATCTGGCGTCCACCGGCATGATCACGGTGGAAGGCCTGCCGACCAACGAACTCATTGCCATGAAGAAGGACATCGAGGCCGTGCCCGGTGTCATGCAGACCTTCTGGCTCAGCGACGTGATCGATCCCAGCATCCCCACCGAGATGCTGCCCGCCGACGTACAGCAGTTCATGTTCGGCAAGAACGATTCCACCATGCTGATCGTCCGCTTTGACGCCCCCAGCGCCAGCGACGAGACCATGAACGCCGTCGCTCAGATCGAAACGCTGCTGCGCAAGGACTGCTTCTTCGGCGGCATGAGCGTCATCCTGCAGGACACCAAAGCACTGGTCAACCAGGAAATGCCCATGTACATCCTGATCGCCGTGGGTGCCAGCCTTCTGGTGCTATTCCTTTCGCTGGAAAGCACCATCACCCCGCTGCTGTTCATGCTGGGCCTGCTGTTCCCCATCGCGTACAACTTCGGCACCAACATCTTCCTGGGCCAGATCAGCTACATCACCGAAGCACTGGCCACCGTGCTGCAGCTGGGCGTCACGATGGACTTCTCCATCTTCCTGCTGCACCGCTATCAGGAAGAAAAGGAGCTGCGCTCTTCCAACGAGGAGGCCATGACCAGCGCCATCTGCAAGACCATGACTTCCATCTCCGCTTCCAGCCTGACCACCATTGCAGGCTTCCTGGCACTGTGTGCCATGCGTCTGACGCTGGGCCGCGATATCGGCCTTGTCATGGCAAAGGGCGTGGCGCTCGGTGTCATCTGCACCGTGGTCATCCTGCCCTCCCTGATCCTTACCTTTGATAAATGGGTGGAAAAGTACAAGCACCGCACCGTGATCCCCAAGCTGAAAAAGCTCAGCTACTTTGTCTCCAATCACTCGGTGCCCATCGTGGTTATCTTTATCCTCATCCTCATCCCCTTTGCCATCGCGCAGAACAAGACCGAGGTCTACTACACCCTGTTTGACTCCCTGCCGCAGGACCTGACCGGCATCGTGGGCACCAACAAGCTGGGCGAGGACTTCGGCATGACCACCAGCCACTTTATTCTGGTGCATGACGACCTGACTGCCACCGAGGTGAGCGACCTGTGCGATGAACTCAAGGACGTGGATGGCATTACGCAGGTGGTAAGTCTGGATTCCATCACCGGCCCGGGCTTCCAGACCGAGCTGCTTCCCGACAGCATCATGGAGATCCTGCAGTCCGGCGGCTACAAGCTGATTTTGGCCAACAGCTCCTATAAGACCGGCACGGACGCCATCAACAACCAGCTGACCGAGATGAACGACCTCATCAAGGCCGTTGACCCCGAGGGCGTTATCACCGGTGAGGGTGCCATGACGAAAGACCTGATCGAAGTGGCAGATGTGGACTTCAAGAACGTCAACGTCTGGTCCATCATGGCCGTTCTGGTCATCATCGCCGTTTCCTTCAAGAGCATTTCCATCCCGGCGCTGCTGGTGGCCAGCATCGAAGCCGCCATCGCCATCAACATGGGCATCCCGTACTTCACCGGTACGCAGCTGCCGTTCATTGCCAGCATCGTCATCGGCACCATCCAGCTGGGCGCTACCGTGGACTACTCCATCCTGATGACCACCCGTTACCACGAGGAGCGCGTCTTTGGCCGCACACCGAAGGAAGCCGCCCAGCAGTCTCTGGAACATTGCAGCCAGTCCATCCTGACCAGCGGCCTGACCTTCTTTGCCGCCACCGTCGGTGTGGCCGCCATCAGTAAGATGGAGCTGCTGAAGAGCATCTGCCTGCTGATCTCCCGCGGCGCACTGATCAGCATGGTGGTCATTCTGGTGATGCTGCCCGCCGCCCTGATGCTATGCGACTGGATCATCCGCCACACCACCCTCAAGTGGATGGTGCCGGAATCCGCCAACGCCAAGAAATCTGAAAAGGAGTAATTACATTATGAAAAAATCGCTTCGTTTCGCCAGTGCGGCGCTGGCTCTCACCCTCGCCGCAGGCTGTGCAATGCCCGCATTTGCAGCTGGTAAGAACAGCTTTTCCAAATCCGAGACCGTGTACGCTGTGATGAACGGCGACGGCTCCCTCAAGAGCACCACCGTCAGCGAGCATCTGTACAGCGCCTCCGGCCTTGCAAACGTTACCGACAAGACCACCCTGACCGACATCCAGAACACTGAGAGCGATGCCGAGTTCACCCAGAACGGCGACGAGCTGGTGTGGAACACCGATGACACCGACGTGTACTACAAGGGCAGCACCGACAAGACCCTGCCCATGGATGTGAAGGTGACCTACGCCCTGGACGGCCAGGAAGCTGCCCTTGAGGACATCATTGGCAAGAGCGGCCACCTGACCGTGACCGTGAGCCTGAAGAACAACGAGACCGGCACCGTGAACGTGAACGGCAAGGACCGCACCATCGTCACTCCGCTGATCACCGCTGTGGGCGTCATTCTGGGCGGGGATGCTTCCAACGTGACCGCAGAACACGGTATGATCGAAAGCGCCGCCAAGAGCAGCGTCGCCGCCTTTGTCACCCTGCCGGGCGTCAAAGACTCCCTGTCCGGCCTGCTGCCCGATGAAGTGGACAGCATCGAGGATTACCTGCAGGACACCGTGACGGTGGAAGCCGATGTGGAAGACTTTACCTGCCCGCAGGTCATGGTGGCCTGCGCTACCAGCACGGCCGCTCTGGGCACGAGCAACGTGTTCGACCTGAGCAGCATCAACGACCTGACCGACGGCATCAACCAGCTGAATGATGCCATGAGCCAGCTCATGGACGGCGCTTCCCAGCTGGTGGACGGCACCTCTCAGCTGGCAGGCGGTGTTCTGGCCCTGCTGGACGGTGCCAACACCCTAAACAACGGCGCTGCCGCTCTGGACGACGGCCTTGGCCAGCTGACCAACGGTCTGGACACCCTGAGCGCCAACAATGCAGCACTGAACGCCGGTGCGCAGCAGGTGGCTGACGGCGTGCTGGCTTCTGCCAACAAGACCCTGAAGGAAGGCGGCCTGATCGACAACGACATGACATGGTCGAACTACGAGGCTGTGATCGACAACATCCTGACCATGAACGACAAGACCCTGGCCGCCGGCCGCCGCAAGATCGTGCGCACCGTCTGGGAGCAGGAGCCCAGTTTCAAGGACAGCGAGCTGGATCTGGCCCTGTATCTGTCCGCGACCAAGACGAACCACGATCTGGAAGCAGCCCTGAAGATGATGCAGAACTTTGACGCTTCCATGCTGACCGGCGCTCTGGAGATGGTGACCAATGCCGATGCAAAGAACACCATCCACGAAGAGCTGAAGTACCAGATCAAGAACAGCCAGGATATAGCTGATGTCCGCGCCCTGAAGACCAGCCTTTCTCAGATCCAGTTCTTTGTTTCCAGCGTGAACCAGTACACCGCAGGCGTGCAGACCGCTGCGGACGGTGCCCACTCCGCCAAGGACGGCAGCGCACAGCTGGCTGCAGGCACCAAGACCCTGTATGACGGCGTGAACACCCTGAACAACGGCGCAGGTCAGCTGAATGACGGCACCGTGCAGCTGAACGACGGCCTGAACCAGTTCAACGATGAGGGCATCTCCAAGCTGACCGGCGCTCTGGATCAGGATCAGCTCCATGGCCTGAAGACCGTGCTGGACGAGATGACCGGACCGCCTGAACGACTACAACAGCTTTGCCGGTGCACCGGACGGTGCCGACGGCAGCGTGAAGTTCGTGTACAAGACCGCTGAGCAGCGTTGCAGACCACCGGCTCGCTCGAAATAGACGGGGCCAGAGAGCCGTAGGCGGCCGTCCCTTGCCGCCAAGACCCGCCACCAGGCAGATGCCGTCCAGCTGCAGACTGCCATCCGGGTTTTGGGTACTTGTCGCAGGTGCCGTAGAAAGCCTTCTCGGCCCATGCAGCCATGCGCTTGGGCAGGTAGCCCAGACGCACGCCCTTGAGCACGGCATAAGCGAAGAGAGCCGTGCCGCTGGTCTCCAGATAGTTGCCCTCGACGCCGGGGTGATCCATCACCTGCCAGAACATGCCGGTCTCCTCGTCCTGGAATTTGTGCACATCCTCAATGGTCTGCTTGAGCATTGCCATGATGCCGCGGTACTCGTTGTAGAGCTGCTCGTCCATCCGCTCCAGCACGTCCACCATCGCCACCATGAACCAGCCCATGGCGCGCAGCCAGAAGTTGGGGCTGCAGCCGGTCACGGGGTCGGCCCAGTACATCTGGCGGCTCTCGTCGTAGCCGTGGTAGTACAGGCCGGTCTTCTCGTCCCGCATGTGCTTTTTGATGTTCATGAACTGCTTGTAGCTGTCAATGCAGCCCTGCATCTTGTTGTAGCGGGTCTCATACTCCATGTAGAACGGCTGGGCCATGTAGGTGCCGTCCAGCCAGACCTGCCACGGGTAGATGTCTTTGTGCCAGAAGTTGCCCTCCTTGGTGCGGGGCTGGGTGAGCAGCTGGCTGCGGATGTGTCAATGGCCTTGCGGTACTTCTCGTCGCCGAAGATGTCGTAGAGGATGAACAGGTTTTTGCCCTGATTCACGTTATCGAGGTTGTACTCCTTCGGGTCGTAGGTCTTGATGGATCCATCCTCCTGCACGAAGCAGTCGATGAAATCCTTGGAAAAATCCAGATACTTTTGGCCGCCCGTGGTGTTGTACAGGCTCAGGCAGGCGGTGATCATGCAGCCGTCGATGTAGTTCCACTTGTTGGGCTTGCCGCTGCGGACCTTCTCGATGTTCCACATGGGTGCCTCGGCGCTGGAATTGGCGATGAGGTAGTTCACATAATCGCCCAGCATGGCAAGAATCTCTTCATGCGTCATGGCTTTTAGTCCTCCTCAAAATGGCCGACGTTTGCAAAGTGGAGCGCTCGCCCTCATAGCCCTCGATCTTCACGTTGTGCAGGTCGATCTCCTTGACGTTCTCGGCGTAAATGGCCAGCTTTTTCACAGACGGGCGGTTATCTGCCATAGCCGCCTGACCTTCCTTGGCCTCGGGGTCGAAGGTGATCGTGACATTCTTCATGGAGACCCCCTCGATGGGCTGCTCGGGCAGGCCGTCGAAGTAGCAGCCCGCGAACTGTGCGTCGGTGGCCACGATATCCTCCATCGTCAGGGTGCCCAGCTTCGGGGTGTACTCGTCCACGGGCATGGCATCGCGGCACTGCACATAGGGGCCGTGGCCGTCCGGGTCACAGAAGTAGAACATGTTGATGACGAAGGGCGCCTTGACCCCGCGCATCTCCACGTTGCGGAACACCAGCCCGTCGATGACGGCGGTGTTGCCGCGGCCGCGGCGGGTCTTGACCCGCAGACCGCGGTCGGTGTGGTCCATCAGGCACTGGGTGACCACCATATCCTTCACACCGCCGCTCATCTCGCTGCCAATGACGATGCCGCCATGGCCTTTGTCCAACAGGCAGTTGCGGATAACGGTGTGCTCACAGCTCTTTTTCAGCTTCATGCCAAGGAATACCTTGCTGGCCTTCATGGCAATGCAGTCGTCGCCCACATGGATGTTCACGCCGATGATGCGGATATACTCGCAGCTTTCGGGGTCGATGCCGTCGGTGTTGGGGGCATTGTAGGGGTTGTTGATGTTGAAGTTCAGCAGGTCAAGGTGCTTGACAAAGATGGGGTGGATCGTCCACGAATAGCTGTTCTGCACCGTGATGCCGTGCAGGCAGATGTTCTCGCTGTCCACAGCAGCCACAGCGCGGGGCCGCCATGCGATGCGCTTGATCTTGGGCGTTACCCACCAGTCGCCGTTCTCGGCATCGCAGTCCAGCGTGCCCTCGCCGGTCACAACGACATCGTGCACCTGCGTGATGTTCAACAGACCCGCAAAGCTGTCCAGCGGGTTGCCCTCCCAGCCGGTCAGGTAGTATTCATCCACCTCGTTCTCGCTGGGGATCACGCCGGGCAGGATGGGGTAGTGGGTGCGATCGTTGTCGCCCAGCAGCACAGCGCCCTTTTCAAGGTAGAGGGTGGTGCAGCTCTTCATGAAGAGGCTGGCCGTGCGGTAGCGGCCAGCCGGGACGTACACGGTGCCGCCCTTGGGGCAGGTGGAGAGAGCCGCCTGCAGCTTGACGGTGTTGTCCGTCTCGCCGTCGCCCACCAGGCCGTAGCGGGAGGCGTCCACAAAGAACGTCTCGGCTTCGGTGGTAAAGGTGCAGGTCAGGCTTTCGCCCTCGGCTTGAACACCCACCGTGTACTCCGTGCCGGGCAGCAGGGAGAACAGGGAGAACACGTTGGTCTGGCAGGCTTCGTAGACGGTCTTGCCGTTCAGGGTAACGGCGAACGGGTGGGCCGGACGATAGCACAGGCCGTTTTCCAGCTCGAAAACAGCGCTGCGCGTCATGGAACGAATAAGCGACAGATTCATGGGAGAACCTCCTGATGGTTTTGTCTTGCCCGCAGGAAGCGGACATGATATGATAAAGATTAGAATGAAGGAAACCCCTTCCGTCGAACCCTCGCGGGTTTGCCACTTCCATCCGTGATGGAGGCTTTGGCATACCGGAAAGCTTTTCCTCTTCGCCAGAGGCTCCCTCTTTGAGGGAGCTGGCGCGGCATCAGCCGCGACTGAAGGAGTTACCTATGAGATCAGAACGTGAAAAGATCACCGGCAAGGTGGCCGCTGCCACCCTGCGTCTGAATATTGGCCGCTACGAGCTGCCGCCGGATGAGGACACCTGCTATCTGCTGCTGGTGTCGGAGGGCAGCGTCACGCTGGAATACGAGGGCGGGAATGTGCTGGTAAACCCCGGCAGCGCCGTGCTGCTTGGCCCCGGCGGCTGCCGCTTTGCACAGACCGGCAGCGCCGTGCCGCAGATCGTGGGGTGCCACTTTCCGCTGGGGATGCTGCATGATTTGAAAAACACAGCCGGGCGAGATTTCGGCCGCCTGTTTGCGCCCGGGGAGCGCACAGTGCTGTATGCACCGGTACAGTGGCAGAGCCGCATCCGTACCCTGCTGGAAATGATGGCCAGCGCCAGCACCGAGCAGGATTACCCCGGCCCGCTGTACCTGCTGCTGATCCTGCACTATGTGGAGCAGGAGTGCATTGCCGAGAGCAGCGCTGTGGCGCGTCCCCACAACGAAACGGTGGAGCAGATCTGCGCCTACCTTGCGGCCAATTACCGGCAGAAGTTTTCCCTCACCGAGGTGGCGGCGCAGTTTTATCTTTCGCCCTACTACCTGAGCCGTTTGTTCCGGCGGGTAACGGGGCAGTCCATCGTGGATTACATCAATGGCCGCCGCATCGAGGCCGCCCAGAAGCTGCTGGAAACAACGGAGCTCAGCATCGGCACGGTGGCGGAGCAGACGGGCTTTGCCAGCGCCGCCCATTTCCGGCGGGTGTTCCGCGAGGTGATGGGTACTGGCCCACTGCAGTACCGCAAAGGACATAAGAAATAAGAAACACCCCCTGCGCCATCTACGGGAACGGCACAGGGGGTGTTTGTTTGTATCAGATGATCTTATGCTGTGCGGGGAAAGGGCTTAGCCCTTGACGGCACCAGCAGAGATACCTTCAACGAACTGGTCCTGTGCACAGAAGAAGACGATCAGCTGCGGCAGGATAGAGATGAGGGACAGAGCAAGGATCTTGTTCCATGCGAAACCGGTATCACCGTCCATGGACAGCTTGACGAACAGGGACATCGGGTACTTGCCGGGGGTGCTGACGTAAAGCAGCGGGCCCATGAAGTCGTTGCAGCTCCACATAAACTGGAACAGTGCGCAGGACACCAGAGCGGGTGCCAAGCATGGGCACGATGACCTTGTACAGGGTCTGGAAGGAAGAGCAGCCGTCGATGGCAGCGGCCTCGTCCAGATCACGCGGGGGACATTGCGCATGAACTGCACCAGCTGGTAGACGAAGTAGGTCTCAGTAGCAAAAGCGCAGTGGACCCAGATAGCCAGGTAGAAGGGGCTGTCCAGCCAGCCGAACTTGTTGTACAGCAGGTACTGCGGCACGTTCAGAACGACCTGGGGCAGGAATAGGGTGGCCAGCATGATGTTGAACATCAGCTTACGGCCGGGGAAATCGAAGCGGCCAAAGCCGTAGGCAGCCACACAGGCGGAGACCACCGTGCAGATCACCTTGGGGATGACGTAGCTGTAGGTGTTCAGCATGGCCTGCAGGATGTTGATGGAACCGCCAAAGTTGTTCAGTGCGCCGCGGTAGCCATCCAGAGTGGGGTGCTTGATCCACAGGCTGATGCCTGCAAAGATCTCGCTGTTGTCCTTAAAGGTAGCGCTGATCATCCACAGCAGGGGATAGATCATGATGACGCCGACCAGGATCAGGACGAAATACTTAAAGAAGGTTGCGATTTTGTTCGATGCGTTCATTCCCATACTGGTCACCTTACCTTTCGTCAGAGTAGTAGACCCACTTCTTCTGGCTGGTGAATGCAATGATCGTCAGGATGCAGACGATGATGAACATGATCCATGCCAGAGCGGATGCCATACCCATGTCATAAGACTTGAATGCGTAGTTGTAGACCAGCAGAGAGATCAGCGTGGTGGAACCGCGGGGACCGCCGTTGGTGATGATGTACGGGCCATTGAACTCCTGGAAAGCCTGGCAGATCTGAGTGACCAGATTGTAGAAGATAATGGGGGTGATCATCGGAACGGTGATGGAGAAGAACTGACGCCACTTGCCTGCGCCGTCGATGGTAGCAGCCTCGTACAGGTCTGCAGGCACGCCCTTCAGGGCGGCCAGGAACAGCACCATGGCGGAGCCGAACTGCCAGATACGCAGGAAGCAGATGATCCACAGCGCGTAGCTGGGGTCAGACAGCCACTCGGGGCCCTGCACCAGACCAAAGGTGACAGCGCGCACCACGGTGTTCAGCAGACCGTCCACGCTGAACACAGCCTTCCACAGCACGGCGATAGCAACAGAGCCGCCCAGAATGGAGGGAATGTAGTACACCGTGCGGAACAGGTTGACGCATGCGATCTTGAAGTTCAGGATGTATGCGATGAACAGCGCAAAGACCAGCTTCAGAGGCACGGTGATGAAAGCGTACTTGAAGGTGATGATCAGTGCCTTGGTGATCTTGGTGGTGGTAAAGGCGGTGATGTAGTTCTGCAGGCCGACGAAGGTGGTGCCGGACTTGAAGAAGTTCATATCGGTGAAGCTGTAGTACAGCGACTGACCGAAGGGGAAAGCCTTAAAGACCACAAAGCCGATGATCCAGGGGATCAGGTACAGGATGCCCTGATACTTGTCCAGCCACTTCTGGAACGGAGTGCGCCCGATAACCGGGGCGTTGCTTTCTTTCATCTGGGAAATCCTCCTTTTTAAGGAATTTCGGAGCATGAGACGGACGAAGGGGTAACAGACTGGATACAGCTTTGTCAAGATTTTGTAATATATCTCTGACAAAAAAGGGGCATCTGCCGGTCGGGCGGCAGGTGCCCCTCAGGTTCAGTCAAAGGGTGCCCTTTTCTGTGCGTGACCGCACACGGCGGCACTCAAAAATGTAACTTAGCCGATGGTGTAGCCAACAGACTCCATGCCGTCCAGCAGGGTGTCAACAACGTCTGCGCCGGCAACGCCGTCGTAGTCAACGGTATCGAACACTTCCTGATAGATGCCGGTGCCGGAAGCCTTCAGGTCGTTGTTCTCGAACAGAGGATCCAGCTTGTTGGTGGTGAAAGCCATGACCTTGGCATTTGCATCGGCGACCAGCTCCTTGACAGCGCCTGCAGCCTGAGCGGCACCCAGACCAGCCTTGGAAGCGGGGATGCCGCACTCGGAACCCATGATGGAAGCGCCAGCCTCTTCGTTCAGCAGGAACTTGATCAGGGTAGCAGCCTCAGCAACGCACTCGCAGGTCTTGGTGATGGCCAGACCCATGGACACCTTGGAGAAGCCGCCGTTGTTGTCGCCGAACTTGATCTCTTCGCCGACGGTGAAGCCGTCCTTGTTGGCATCATCCAGAGCGGAAGCGTACTTGGAAGCAGCGGAATCCCACTCGAAGATGCCTGCGATCTTACCGGTGATCCACTCGTTGGACTGGTGGGTAGCGGTATCAGAGTTTGCGGAGTAGTAGGTCTTCAGGTTCATCATGACGTGGCCATCCACCAGGCTCTTGATGAAGTCGATGCCCTCAGCGATCTCGTCCTCGGTGTAGTTCAGGGTAGAGGTGACGGGGTCAGCCCAGTCCTTGCCGTACTTGGACTCGAGGTAGAAGACCATCAGGATCATACGGTCGTATGCGCCCAGATGCAGGGGATAGTAGTCATCGCCCAGCTTCTCCTGGAAGGTCTTGCCGGCAGCCATCAGCTCATCCAGAGTCTTGGGGACTTCGGTGATGCCGGCCTTATTAAAGGTGGTCATGTTCCAGTAGAAGATACGGCCAGTCATGGAGACGGGCACGCACTGCTGGCAGTTTGCAACGTAGCAGGCGTCCATGGCAGCGTCATCCCACTGGGTCAGATCCAGGAACTTGGAAACAGTGTTCAGGTCCACGAACTTGCTGCCATCAGCAGAGTAGTTGTACAGCCAGTTCCAGTTCACCTGGCACACATCCTGTGCGTTGCCGGCGATGAAAGCGGCAGCCATCTTCTCTTCCCAGCCGGACCATGCGGCGAAGGTGGGCTCGATGGTGATGTTGGTGTGCTCAGCCTGGAACTCCTTGATGGCGTTCTGGTAAGCCTCGTGACGGCTGTCGCCGCCCCACCAGCTGATGGTCATGGAAACAGGACCGTCAGACAGGGCCAGGCTCTCGTCTGCGGAAGCAGCGGGAGCGGAAGAAGCGGTGGAAGCAGCAGAGCTGGATGCAGCAGAGTTGCCGCCGCAGGCAGCCAGAAGGCCGGCAGCGCCCACAGCGCCGGTGACCTTCATAAAATCACGACGGGAAATTGCCTTGCTCATTTTTGTTCTCCTCCTAAATACAGAAAACATCATCTCGAACGGGGGTTCTGCACATACCCCGTTGTATACAATTATGATAACAAAACAACAACCAAAAAGAAAGACGCAAATTGCAGATATCTAAACAAAAAACGTACAAATATTGCTCTTGTTTTCGCGCAAGAATTGACGCCTTCGCTGAAATGAATAAACTTGGCTCGAAAAACTGTGCAACATGTATACTTCGCTATTTTGCATAGAAAACTGGGATGCATCATAGGAGGAACGTCGAATTTTGCAATAATTTTGTAAACATTCCGTTTCAGAACGTGGAAACGTTGCATACATTGTGGACGAACAACAGCTTAAAAAGCCCGGATGGGAGTCTTTGAACTGATATATCAATAGCGCAAAAAATGTGCACTCTGATATATCAATTGTTTGCGGCGGGCATCCGGCACCGGTCTTCGGGCATGGAAATCGGTGCTTTTTCGCCCTTTGGGGGGGTGAAGAAGCACCGACAGCGACATATTTTGCGCTGTTGTGTGGACTGCGCCTGTGGGCCGGGAATAAAAAAGAAAGGCTGCCGTGTCGTTGAACACAGCAGCCTTGTATACAAGCTTATTCGACCCGCGAAGCAGCTTTTTCGGCGTAGAACGCGCGCTTTGCCTTGAAATAGCACTGGGGGCACATGCTCACGTACTGCACATCGTTTTCCAGATCGATGGCCACCTGCTCGCCCTCAAAGACGAATCTGCCGTTCACCCTGCGGCAGTTGCAGATGGCCTTGCGGCCGCAGGTGCAGATAGTCTTCATCTCCTCGATGGTGTGGGCCAGCTCCAGCAGGCGGGTAGAGCCGGGAAAGCCCTTGAGCGAAAAATCTGCCCGCAGGCCGTAGCAGATCACCGGAATGTTCAAATCCACCGTGACCATGAACAGCTGTTCTGCCTGCTGCGCAGTGAAAAACTGGCTCTCGTCGCACAGCACGCAGGCCAGCGGCGCACCGTCAGCGTTGGCCGTGCGCACGGCCTCGAACACGTCCGTCTCCGGCGGGATCAGCAGATCAGCCTTGCGGCGCACGCCCAGACGGCTCACCAGCTCACCGCCGCCCTTGGTGTCCACCTGTGGCTTGAGGATCAGCACCCGCATCCCCTGTTCTTCGTAGTTGTGGGCTACCTGCATCAGGGCGGTGCTCTTGCCGCTGTTCATCGCGCCGTAGCGGAAATACAGTTTTGCCATTTGAAAAACTCTCCTTACAGAAAGAACCCTCTCAGCCAAAGCCTGACGGCTTTGCCAGCTCCCCCGATGGGGGAGCTTTTCTGCATCTTCCGGGCAGGCTGTCCTTCGCCGGAGAAGCAGAAACTTTCCCGTCCCCACTCATAAAGCTCCCCTTTCGGGGGGAGCTGTCGAGCGTATGCGAGACTGAGAGGGTTCAGCGGCATCTCAGGCTTTGACTGAGAGGGTTCTCTTATTACTTATAATAGGTACGTTCAGTCCTGATTGCGCAGGCGGTAGCCAAGGCTCATCAGGCTGTCGCCCAGATGGACGTTCTCCACCACCACATCGGGATACGGCACAGAGAGGTCATAGTGGGAGAAGTTCCAGAAGCCCTCGATGCCCAGATCCACCAGACGGCCGCTGACCTGTTCCGCACCGTCGCGGGGCACACAGAGCACTGCGACCTTGGGGTGATGCTCGGCACAGAAAGACTCCAGCTCGTCGATATGGCGGATCTGGATGCCGCTGATCTCCTTGCCCACCTCGCTCTGTGCCACATCAAAGGCGGCGATCAGGCGGTAGCCGTTGGTATCGGTGGTGATAAAGCGGCTCACTGCCTTGCCCAGACGGCCGCAGCCGATCAGGATGGTGGGCAGGCGGTCGCCGTTGCCGAACAGCAGGCTCTCCAGAATGGAGAGCAGGTTTTCCACCGAGTAGCCGATGCCCTGCCGGCCATTCACATCGCCGATGCAGTTGAAGTCCTGCCGTACCTGCGAAGCGGTGGTGCCCATCTGAGCAGCCAGCTCGCGGGAGGAAATGCTGTTGATGCCGTCCGCCTGCAGAGAGCACAGATAGCGGTAATATTTGGGAAGACGCTTGATAACGGGAAGCGAAGCCCTTGCAGGAGTGTTCATAGAATACTTTCTCCTTTCGCTCTATCGCAGTACTTGCCGCAGCTGCCTGCTTTACAGATGCGGCGCAGAGAAACCCCGATCCGTTTACGGGTTCATATTGCAGATATTACAGTCAATTATTTAAAGTATACTGCACCGATGGAGAATGTCAAATCATTCTCAAAAAATTTTTATGAAATGTTACCGCTTTTTTGCTGCAGCGGGTCTGCATAGCCCGGCACAGGCTGGGGAATGCTGACAGAAAACGCAGGAGGAAAGCATATGAATGATGAAACGCAGCTGACCGACGCGCGTCGGCTGGAAAAGGAAGAGATCGAAGATCTGGGCACGGTCACGCTGGCCCGCGGGGAGCATGTGATCCACTGCCTGACCGTCATCGGCCAGATCGAAGGCCATTCGGAAGCGCCGCAGGGCCAGAAGACCACGAAGTATGAGCATGTCATCCCGCAGCTGGTGGCCGCGCAGGAAGACCCCCGCATCGAGGGCCTGCTGGTGTTGCTGAACACGGTAGGCGGGGATGTGGAAGCGGGCCTTGCGCTGGCGGAGCTGATCGCCAGCGTGTCCAAACCCAGTGCAACGCTTGTGCTGGGCGGCGGGCACTCCATCGGTATCCCGCTTGCCGTCAGCGCCCGGCGCAGTTTCATCGTGCCCACAGCCACCATGACCGTGCACCCGGTGCGGCATTCCGGTGTCATTCTGGGGGTGCCGCAGACCATGCGCAGCTTTGAGCAGATGCAGCAGCGCATCACCGGCTTTGTGGCGGCCCACAGCGGCATGACCGAAAAACGCTACACCGACCTGATGCTCCACACCGGCGAGCTGGTGATGGACATGGGCACCGTGCTGGACGGACGCCGGGCCGTGAAGGAAAAGCTCATCGACGAGCTGGGCGGGCTTTCGGATGCGCTGGCGTGGCTGTATAAAGAGATTGAACGCAAATGAAGGCCGATTTTGTACAACAATAGGTTTGCCATTTTCTTCCCTGCGTGGTACAATAATAAAATCAAATAGTGTGTCTACTACAAACGCGGGGAACAAAGAAACATGGCAACAAAAAAACGTAAAACGACAACACGGCGCGCAGCATCGCGCAAAAAACGCGCAGAACAGCGGCTTCCGGCGGGGCTTGGCACCCTGTTTGCAGGCCTTTTGCTGGTGGTGCTGGCCTTTGTGGAGGGAGATTCGGCATGGAAGGCCCTGCACGATGTGCTGTTCGGACTTTTTGGCTGCGGCAGCTTTGTACTGGGCGCGGCAGTGTGCTGCCTCGCTGTGCAGTATACCCGGGGCGAAGACCTTCTGCCCAAGATCTTCAAGCTGGTTCTGGGGCTGGTGTTTGCCTGCGGCACGGTGATCGTTTTTTCCGATATCCAGCCGCAGGGCATGTCGGCATTCCAGATGACAGCTGCCTGCTACGCAAACGGCGTGAATGCATGGATCGGCGGCGGTGCGTTGGGCGCACTGCTGGGCGGCAGCCTGCTGCTGCTGTGCGGACGGCCTGCGGCAACCCTTATCATGATCGTGCTGGCACTGTGTGTCAGCCTGTACATTTTTGATCTGACCCCGGCAGAGGTGTGGCAATGGCTGTGCGCTGCGTTTGGCGGCGTGCACGCAAAGGGTGCGGCCATGGCGCAGCAGAGCGCAGCCCGCCGCGCTGAACGTGCCGCTGCCCGCGCGGCAGAAGCCGAGGCTGAGGAAGACTACGACGAAGCAGAAGATGAATACCGGGATGAGGAAGATGCCGAAGAGGAGATGGAAACTTCGGCTTTCCGCATCGGTGTGCCGGACTGGCTGAACGGCATCCGCCACTGGGGCCACAAGGTGACCGAAGAGATGGAGGCGGAGGAGCCGGAGGTCGCCCCGCAGCCGGAGCCGCCCGCAGATACTTCCGGCCAGCCGCTTGCCCAGCCGGAGCCTGCCGCCCCGGCCATCACGCCGGTGCAGGTACGGGTATCCCGGCCCCGGGCTTCCTTTGACGTAGACCTTGGTCCCGACCACACTGAGGTGAAGGAGGGCGGCAGCGAACCCATCGAGCCGCTCATCGTGGGCCCGGGCGGCACCTTTGGGCAGAACCCGCTGCGCCCGGCCCCCAGACCTGCCCCGCAGCCCATCGTACAGGACGCGGTGGAGACCGATGCATCCGATTTCTTTGCAAAGGCTGCACAGCCGGTGCAGCCTGCGGCAGCGGAAAGCTTTGATACTCCGGTCATGACCCCGGCAATGCCGACGGCCCAGCCGGAAAGCCCGGCAGCGGCAGTCACGCCGGAGATGCCCGCCGTGCCCATCCAGCCCGCAGTCCCGGCGGCACCCGCCCGGGTGAGCGCCGAAAACGCCGTTGCCATGCGCGGCACACCCGACGAGGACGGCTGGATCAGCATTACCAGCGAACCGGTGGAGGAAAAGGATATCAGCACGCTGGTGGCAGCGGCAATGGAAAAGCCTGCCGCTTCCGAGCAGGCCGCGGCAGCGGCCCCTGTGGACGAGGCCGAACCGGTGGATACTTATCAGTACCAGTATCCGCCCATTGAGCTGTTTGAAAAATCGCAGGACGAGACCGACCCCGGCGCGCAGGAAGAGCTGAAAGCCAACGCCCAGAAGCTGGTGGATACGCTGGAAAGCTTTGGCGTGCGCACCCGTGTGCTGGATATCTCCCGGGGCCCCTCCGTCACCCGGTACGAGGTGCAGCCCATGGCGGGTGTCAAGATCAGCCGCATCACCTCGCTGGCAGACGATATCGCCCTGAACCTTGCGGTGGCAGATGTGCGTATGGAGGCACCCATCCCCGGCAAGCCTGCCGTGGGCATTGAGGTGCCCAACCACAAAAAGACCCCGGTGTATATCCGCAGCGTGTTCGAGAGCCAGAGCTTTTTGCGCATGACCTCACCTCTGGGCATTGCGCTTGGCAAGGACATTGCCGGTGTGGCACAGGTGGCAGACCTGTGCAAGATGCCCCATCTGCTCATTGCAGGCAGCACCGGCAGCGGTAAATCCGTGTGCGTGAACAGCATCATCATGAGCCTGCTGTTCCGCTCCAGCCCGGAGGACGTGAAGCTGCTGCTGATCGACCCCAAGGTCGTGGAGCTGGCCGAATACAACGGCATCCCCCACCTGCTGATGCCGGTGGTCACCGAGCCGAAAAAGGCCGCAGGTGCCCTTGGCAGTGCGGTGCAGGAGATGGAGCGCCGCTATCATCTGTTTGCAGAGAACAATGTGCGCGACATCAAGTCTTTCAACAAGCTGGCCGCAGAACGGCCTGATCTGGAAAAATGCCCTACATCGCCATCATCATCGACGAGCTGGCCGACCTGATGATGGTGGTGGGCAAGGATGTGGAGGACTCCATCTGTCGCATCGCCCAGAAGGCCCGCGCCGCCGGTATGCACCTGATCGTAGCCACCCAGCGCCCCAGCGTGGACGTGATCACCGGCCTGATCAAGGCCAACATCCCCAGCCGCATCGCATTTGCAGTGTCCAGTCAGGTGGACAGCCGCACTATTCTGGACGGCTCCGGTGCCGAAAAGCTGCTGGGCATGGGTGATATGCTGTTCATGCCCGTGGGTGCGCCCAAGCCTACCCGTATTCAGGGCACTTTCGTGCGGGATGAGGAGATCAGCCGTGTGCTGGACTTCATCAAGCAGAGCGGCACCGTGCAGTATGACGAAGCCATGATCGAAGCCATGGAAAAGCACGCCATTCAGGACGGCAAGAAGGGCAGCGGCGGCGCGGACTCCGACGAGGATCCCGATACCGACCCGATGTTCAAGCAGGCCGTGGAGGTGGTCATCGATGCCGGTCAGGCCTCCACCAGTCCTGCTGCAGCGCCGCTGCAAGCTGGGCTACGCCCGCGCGGCCCGTATCATGGACGAGATGGAACAAAAAGGCATCATCGGACCCTACGAGGGCGCCAAGCCCCGCGCTGTGCTCATCAGCCGCCAGCAGTGGATCGAACAGCAGATGAACCAGCCGGAGGAATGACCCTCTCAGGCGCTGACGCGCCAGCTCTCCCGAAGGGCGAGCTTTATGAGTGGGTAAGATATCGTCTGCCTTCAAAGAAAAACCGGATGAAAAGATGCAAAAGGCTCCCCCATCGGGGGAGCTGGCAACGCCGCAAGGCGTTGACTGAGAGGGTTTAACAATAAAAGGAGCATTATGGACAACTCTTCCCCTAAGATTTACACCGAATTTCTTCCCATCAGCCGGGCCGATATGGAGGCCCGCGGGTGGGAGCAGCTGGACTTTGTGGTGGTGGGCGGCGATGCCTATGTGGACCACCCCAGCTTTGGCACTGCCATCATCAGCCGTCTGCTGGAAGCCGAGGGCTATAAGATCGGCGTGCTGGCCCAGCCCCGCTACACCGACTGCGAGGACTTCAAGCGGTTCGGCAAGCCGAAGTACGGCTTCTTCATCGGCGGCGGCAACGTGGACAGCATGGTCAGCCACTATTCCGTGGCAAAGATCCCCCGCGCTGAGGACGAATACTCCCCCGGTGGCAAGGGCGGCGCACGCCCGGACCGCAGCGCCACCGTGTACACCCGCCTTGCCAAGCAGGCCTATCCCGACCTGCCGGTGATCTTAGGTGGTCTGGAAGCTTCTCTGCGCCGCTTTGCCCACTATGACTACTGGCTGGACACCGTGCTGCCCAGCATCGCCGAGGATTCCGGCGCGGACATCATCAGCTTTGGCATGGGCGAGCACCAGACCGTGGAGATCGCCCGCCGCCTTGCCGCCGGGGAACCGGTGGAGAGCATCACGGACGTGGACGGCACCTGTTACATGACCGACTTCGACCATTTGCCCGAGCGCTACGTGGAGTGCGCAGGCTTTAAAAAGGTGGCGTCGGATAAGACGGCGTATGCCAAGGCCTGCCGCATCCAGATGGACAATCAGGACGTGGTCAGCGGCCAGATCATCGTGCAGAAGCAGAGCGAGAAGTATCTGGTGCAGAACATCCCCGCAAAGCCGCTGGTGCGCGGGGAGCTGGACAAGGTCTACGCCCTGCCCTACACCCGCCGTTACCACCCCATCTACGAGAGCATGGGCGGCGTGCCCGCCATCCGTGAGGTGCAGTTCTCCATCATCCAGAACCGTGGCTGCTTTGGCGGCTGCAACTTCTGCGCCATCCAGCTGCATCAGGGCCGCCGGGTCACCAGCCGCAGTGCGGACAGCATCGTGGCAGAAGCCGAGCGCATGACCCACGAGCCGGATTTCAAGGGCTACATCCACGATGTGGGCGGCCCCACCGCAAACTTCCGCTTTCCCTCCTGCCGGGAGCAGATGCTGCGGGGCATGTGCACCGGCGGCAAGCACTGTCTTGCCCCCACCACCTGCTCCCACATGATCGTGGACCACAGCGACTACCTGAAGATCCTGCGCCGGGTGCGGGAGCTGCCGGGCGTGAAAAAGGTGTTCATCCGCAGCGGTATCCGGTTCGACTACCTGATGGCCGACCCGGACGACACCTTCTTCAAGGAACTGGTAGAGTACCATGTGTCCGGCCAACTGAAGGTGGCTCCGGAGCACTGTGCTCCCAACACGCTGGCCTACATGGGCAAGCCGCCCATCGAGACCTTCAACAAGTTCAAGGATAAATTCTATGAGCTGAGCAAAAAGGCCGGCAAAAAGCAGTATCTGGTGCCCTATCTGATGTCCAGTCACCCGGGCAGCACTCTCAAGGATGCGGTCTATCTGGCAGAATATCTTTATAAAAACCACATGCGCCCGGAACAGGTGCAGGATTTTTACCCCACCCCCGGCACTGTGAGCACCTGCATGTTCTACACCGGCCTTGACCCCTACACCCTGAAGCCGGTGTTTGTGGAAAAGACCCCCGAGGGCAAGGCGCTGCAGCGGGCGCTGCTGCAATACTACGAGCCTCGCAACGCCGAGAAGGTAGTCAAGGCGCTGAAGATGACCCACCGGGAGGACCTGATCCCCCTGCTGGTGCCCGCCGCAGGCCGCCGCGCCGTGCAGCGCTCTGCCCGCCGGGCCGAAGCCGCCGATGTGACGATCCACAATGACGGCACCTATACGGTGCGCCCGAACCAGAAGGGCCATAACGGCAAGCCTGCCCACGGCCAGAGCCGTGCCGCTGCACCGACAGGCCGTGCGCCCAGCCCCGGCGCACGCTTTGCGCCCCATTCGGCACCCGCGCGCAAGCCAAAAAACGATCAACAGAAAGAGAACACAACGTGGAAAACTGGAAAGAAGAAAAAGTAAACGCGCCTAAGAAAGGCCTGTGGCAGCGCCTTGCTGCGCTGGCCGCTGCCGCCGCACTGGTGCTGAGCCTTGCGGGCTGCAGCGGGCTGCCGTCCGTCCCGGGCGGAAGCGCCGATGTAGTGCCGAACCCGTCCGCTTCTGCTGCGGCGGCTGTGGATACAGTGGACGCACCCTTGGAGGTGCATTTCATCGATGTGGGTCAGGCGCTGAGTGTGCTGGTGGAATGCGACGGACAGTTCATGCTCTACGACGGCGGCAATGTGGACGACGGCAGTCTCATTGTCTCTTACCTGCAGAGTCAGGGGGTGGAACAGCTGGAATATGTGTTCTGCTCCCACGCGCACGAGGATCATGTAGGCGGCTTGGCTGCCGCACTGGCCTACTTCCCGGCGTACCATGTGTACAGCCCGGTGACCGATGCCTCCACCAAGTGCTTTCAGGATTTTGTTAAGTACACCCAACAGCAGGGCCTGCAGGTAGAGGTGCCCGCCGTGGGCACGATGTGGCCGCTGGGCGGCGCTACCGTGACCATGCTGGGCCCCGTGGCACAGTACAGCGACACCAACGATACCTCCATCGTGCTGCGCATCGACTACGGTTCCACCAGCTTTCTGCTCACCGGTGACATGGAAAAGACTGCGGAGACCGACCTTGTGAACAGCGGCGCGAACCTCAGGGCCGATGTGCTGCAGGTGGGCCACCACGGTTCCAGCACCTCCACCAGCTACCTCTTCCTGAACGCGGTGCTGCCGGAGATGGGCATCATCTCCTGCGGGGTGAACAACAAATACGGCCACCCGCATGAGGAGACCCTGAGCATCCTGCGGGACGCCGGGGCGGACGTGTACCGCACCGACCTGCTGGGCACCATCACCATTGGCAGTGACGGCCAGAACTACACCGTGGGCACCGAGCACTTTGCGGCAGATTCCGCGCTGAACCCCACCGACCCGGCGGCATCCAGCACGGCCCAGCAGGCGTACATCGGCAATGTGAACAGCAAAAAGTTCCATCTGCCTACCTGCCCGAACCTGCCGGCAGAGAAGAACCAGGTCCTGTTCTCCAGCTACGAGGAAGCCGTGGAAGCAGGCTATACGCCCTGTTCCAGCTGCATCAAATAAAGAACGAACTCCCCCAGTCTGCTTCACAGACAGCCCCCTCTGGGATGGGACCTTTGGCAAAACCGAAAAGCTTACCTTTTCGACAGAGGCTCCCTCCTTGAGGAAGCTGGCACGGCGTGAGCTGTGACTGAGGGAGTTTTCTTTTATCCGCCGCTCTGCGGGATTGATAAAATCCCACAGGTGCGGTATACTTAAGACCACTTTATTTCAAAAAAGCAAGGAGGTGCGGCGGATGATCGGTGCACCGCAGCCGCTGGTGCTGGCAAAACCGGCGGCGATCGATACAGCACAGGCAGCGCGGTATTTCGGGGCCAGAGGGGAACCGGACGACCGCACCATGACCCTGTTGGAAACATGCGCCATGCCGCTGCTGGCGGCGGCAACGCCCCGGGCGGTCTGGCTGGAAGCGGACACGGCTGCCCTTGCTGAAGCAGGCATCCTGCGGGGTGAGGATGTGATGAAGCATCTGGAAAACTGCCCGCAGGCGGTGCTGCTGGCTGTGACCCTTGGCCCCGGCGTGGATGCACAGATCCGCCGTGCCGGTGTGGGAGATATCGCGGCGGGCGTAGCGTCCGACGCACTGGGCAGTGCGCTGGCCGAGCAGGCCGCAGACGCAGCCGAAGCAGAGCTGCGCCAGTGGGCCGCAAAAGAGGGAAAGTATTTGACCGGGCGGTTCTCGCCCGGCTACGGTGACTGGGATATTGCAGTACAGCCGCTGGTGGCAAACGCGCTGGATACGGTGCGCCGGGCGGGCCTGTGTGTGACCGATACCAACCTGATGACCCCCCGCAAGAGCGTGACGGCCATTCTGGGGGTCAGCGACCACCCGGTGAAGGGACATCTCGCCGGGTGCGGCCACTGTGTGCTGCGCACCCGCTGCGAATACAGAAAGAGAGGGAAGACCTGTGCAAGCGAGTGAACTTTTCAAGCAGAGCAATACCATCCTGCTGGATGGCGGCATGGGCACCATGCTGCAGGCTTCGGGCCTGAAGCTGGGTGCAAAGCCGGAGGAGCTGAACATCACCAATCCGGAGCTGATCGAGAGCATCCATGCCAAGTATGCCGCTGCGGGCAGCCGCATCGTCAACGCCAACACCTTTGGCGCATCGGCCCACAAGCTGGCGGGCAGCGCCTACAGTCTGGAAGAGATCATTGCGGCGGGCATCGCCAACTGCAAGCGCGCCTGTGCGCCCTACGGTGCCCTGACCGCGCTGGATGTCGGCCCGCTGGGAGAACTGCTGGAACCCAGCGGAACGCTGGCCTTTGAGGATGCGGTGAGCGAGTATGCGCGCATCGTCCGGGCAGGCGCTGCCGCCGGGACCGACCTCATTTTCTTTGAGACCTTTACCGATCTGTACGAGCTGAAAGCCGCTCTGCTGGCAGCAAAGGAAAACAGCGGCCTGCCTATCTTAGCCAGCATGAGCTTTGAAGCCGGCGGGCGCACCTTTACCGGCTGCACGGTGGAGAGCTTCGGCGTCACCGCCCGTGGCCTGGGGGCCAACGCCGTGGGCATCAACTGCTCCCTGGGCCCGAAGGAGATCTTCCCCATGGCAAAGCGGCTGGCCGAGGCTCTGCCCGGCGATTTCCCGGTCTTTGTCAAGCCGAATGCGGGCCTGCCCCGCGCCGACGGCAGCGGCTACGACATCACTCCCCAGCTCTTTGCCATGGAGATGAAGCCCTACCGGGACCTGAAGCTCTTTGCGGCGGGCGGCTGCTGCGGCACCACGCCGGAGTTCATCAAGCTGCTGAACAGCGTTTTTGCAGGCTGCGTACCCGGCCGTTCGGCCCACAAAATGCCCTCGGTGCTCTGCACGCCGGTGGATTTCGTCAACGTGGACGGCATCACGGTGGTGGGTGAGCGCATCAACCCCACGGGCAAAAAGCGCTTCCAGCAGGCACTGCGGGAAAACGATATGAACTACGTTCTGGAACAAGCCGTGAGCCAGGTGGAAGCCGGGGCCCAGGTGCTGGACGTGAATGTGGGTGCCCCCGGCGTGGATGAACCGGCCCTGATGCCCAAGGTGGTCAAGGCCCTGCAGAGCGTCACCAGCCTGCCGCTGCAGCTGGATTCCTCCAATGTGCAGGCACTGGAAAACGGCCTGCGCGTTTATAACGGCAAGCCCATCGTCAACTCTACCAACGGCGAGCAGGAAAAGCTGGACGCGATCCTGCCCCTGTGCAAAAAGTACGGTGCGGCCATCGTGGGCCTTGCCATCGATGAGCGGGGCATCCTGCCCGCCGCCGAGGACCGGGTGGCCATTGCCCGCCGCATCACCGAGGCGGCACTTGCCGCCGGCATCCCCCGCGAGGACATCTACATCGACTGCCTGACCCTGACCGCCAGCGCCCAGCAGAAGGATGTGCTGGCCACCGTGGAGGCGCTGGCCCGCTGCAAGAAGGAGCTGGGCGTCCGCACCATCCTCGGTGTGTCCAACATCAGCTTCGGCCTGCCCTGCCGCCCCTACCTGAACACCGCCTTCCTCACCATGGCCATGTATGCGGGCCTTGACCTCGCCATCATGAACCCCTCCAGCGAGGAGATGATGGCCGCCGTATATGCCTACAATGTGCTGACCAACCGGGACGAGCAGAGCACCAAGTACATTGAGCGGTATGCCGACCATGTGCCTGCATCCGCAGCCATCCGGCAGGCCGCGCAGGTGGTGCCTGCGGCTTCGGCATCCGCATCCGGTGAGAGTGCAGAGCTTACCGGCCCTTACGCTCCACTGATGAAGGCGGTGGAAAAGGGCCTGAAGGGTGATGCTGCTGCCCAGACCAAGGCACTGCTGGCCGAAAAGCAGCCGCTGGAAGTGGTGGACGAAGCGCTGATCCCGGCGCTGGACATCGTGGGTGCCAAATATGAGAAGGGCACCCTCTTCCTGCCGCAGCTGCTGCAGGCCGCCAGCGCTGCCCAGAGCGCCTTTGAGGAGATCAAGACCGCCATTGCCCAGAAGGGCGAGGGCAGCGCCAGCAAGGGCCGCATCGTGCTGGCCACCGTGAAGGGCGACGTGCACGACATCGGCAAGAACATCGTCAAGGTGATTCTGGAGAACTACGGCTTTGAGGTCATCGACCTGGGCCGCGATGTGCCGGTGGAGACCGTGGTGGACACCGTGCGGGAAAAGGATGTGCATCTGGTGGGCCTTTCGGCCCTGATGACCACCACCCTCAAGAGCATGGAGGAAACCATTGCCGCCCTGCACGAAGCGGGCTTGGACTGCAAGATCATGGTGGGCGGCGCAGTGCTCACGCCGGAGTACGCCGAGAAGATCGGCGCGGACTGGTATGCCAAGGACGCCAAGCGCAGCGCCGACATCGCCAAGGAATTTTTCGGGGCGCAGTAAAAGCATGAATGCAGGCCAGTAGGAAGCTTTCTCCGCGAACAGCCCGGGACTTCAGTCCCGCCCCAACGCTTATGCGCGGGGCCTCCTTTGACAACACCTGAAAATCTATTTGCAAATTGTTCAAAAACTCCACAAAGAAATGCCACGATTGTCTGGTAGTATAAGGGTGCAGTCAGGGAGATGCAAAGACATCTCCCCAAAGCCGACAAGGGCTTTCACCTGCGGGGGCTGGTGCATCTGGCACAGCCCAGCAGGTACTTATTAAAACACTGTCCCCCGCCTATGCCAGGCAATCGCCAACGACGGCGGACAGACTACCAAATCCCTCCTGATCCGCCGCAAAGTTCGGGAGTTCTCATACCGCAGCCAGCACCGCTTTATCCTCCTTTCCACGGTGCTGGCTGCTTTTGTTTTTACCTGAATGCAAGAGAACGATTGGGAATAGCCGCCGCGTGCGCTTTGGCTGTTTTAGCGGAAATTCTATTATAATTCGTTGAGCCTCGGAAAAATCTGAGGATTTTTCCGAGGCTCTTTTTCACGAATAGAATCGAAGCGATATACTTCATCTGAATGTAAAAAGCAAAGCAAGAACGAGTGCGAGACGAAATTGGTTTATACAGTTCGTTTTACTTCACTGCGTTTCGCCCATTTGTTGCTGATCTTATCTGCCAGCAGGGAGCCGCAGGCCCCCAATGCAAGGCCCAGTGCCACGCCGCCCAGAATGTCGGTGGGGAAATGCACATACAGGTACATCCGCGTGAAGCCGATGAACCCGGCCAGCGCAAGAGCCGGGACGCCGAGCCTGCGGTTCTGCAGCCAGAGCGCAAAGGCAGCGGCAAAGGCGGAGGATGTGTGTCCGGAAGGGAAGGACCAGCCATGGGGCCGAGCCACCAGCGTGAGCATCTCCGGACGGAGGTCGCAGGGGCGCGGGCGTGCGAACAGCGGCTTTAAGGCGCAGTGGCCCGCCAGCATGTAAAGGCCCAGCGCCAGCGCCATGGCCAGCCCGGCCCGGCGGGTGCGCCGGAACGCCAGCAGCACCGCCGTGAAGGCGATCCAGATCTCGCCGTGGGCACCGGCCTGATCGAAAAACACCGCCAGTGCATCCAGCACCGGACAGCGCAGAGCCTGCAAGGCATCCAGAAGGGTAAATTCAAAGGACATGGATAAAGCCTCCCTGCTTGTTGTTCTTGCCCTTATGGTAACATGGAACCGGGCAGAGAATAAGAACAAGGCTTGTACAAAGGATAAACAAATCTTAAACCGGCAGAAAAGATGTCGGGAACAGAACAAAACTGGAATATATCGGCGCAATACTACAAATTGTAAATAGAAAAGAAGCCCTGCGGTTTTGTGACGTAGGGCATATTGTATGTTTTACTGCATCTGGCCGAGGGTGGGGTAGCTGTCGATGGCACCGTGCTGCTGCACGCTGATGCCGCAGAACTGGTTGGAAAAGGCAAGGTATTCGTTCAGCTTTGTTTTGCTGAGCTTTGCCAGTTTTTCCAGTGTCACGCCGTCACGTTCCAGCTGCCACAAAAACGAGCCGATGAAGCCGTCGCCTGCGCCGGTGGTGTCCACAGCCCGGACTTTCCGGCAGGGGGCAAAGCCGTGGGCGGTGCGGGTATAGGCGTGGGCACCGCTGCTGCCGCAGGTGTAGACCACCAGCTGCACATCGCCTACAAGCAGCTGCGGCAGGGCGGATTCAATGTCCGCTGTGCCGGTGAGAAATTCCAGCTCTTCATCCGAAATTTTGAGGATATTGGAAAGCGGCAGGAACTGCAGCACGGTCCCGCGCAGCATGTCGCGGTCCGGCCAGAGGGGGAAGCGCAGGTTCGGGTCAAAGCTGACGATGCTGCCGGTCTCCCGTGCGGCGGCAATGGCCGCAAGATGGGCATAGCGCATGGGGCTGTCCACCAGTGACACGCTGCAGTAGTGCAGGGCAAAGGCATCGGCGAACCATGCAGGGTCGATCTGCTCCGGAGAATAAAGCAGGTCCGCCGAGGGTTTGCGGTAGAAGCTGAAGGTGCGGCTGCCGTCCTCTTCCAGACTGACGAAGGCAAGGGCTGTGCTGGCCTTGTCGGTAAAGGCCAGATGGGAGAGGTCGATGCCGCAGGCTTCCAGCTCCCGGGCGATCTTGTGGCCGAAGGGGTCGTCGCCCAGCTGGCTCAGAAAAGCACTTTTGCCGCCCAGCCGGGCAAAGGCCGCGCACACGTTGGCCGGTGCGCCGCCAGTGCGCGGGCTGAACGAGGGAACCTCGTCAAAAGAACAGCCCACCCTGGACGGGATCATATCGATGAGTGCTTCGCCAATGGAAAACAGTGTGCTGCCGGACATAGAGAACCTCCCAAATTAAGATGCTGGTAATAAAAGACTTCCCCCGGCGAGGGGGATGATTTTGTGATCGCTCCCAGTGTAAGGGCCAGAGCCCGGGCTGTCAATGCTTTTTTGCACGGTACAGGGCGTTTTTGTGTTGACTTGCATTTTGGGAGTGTGCTAAAATATGCCGGTATGCGTAAAAAATGCCATGAAAGGGAACTTGGATGAACCTGACAAAACAGTTCTTTAAATATGTATCACAGAATATCTTCGGCCTGCTGGGCACCTCGTGCTACATTCTGGCCGATACCTATTTCATCTCGCAGGCGGCGGGCACCGACGGCGTGACCCTGCTCAACCTCTGCCTGCCGGTCTACAACTTCATCTTTGCCGTCGGCTCCATGGTCGGCCTTGGCGCGGCCACCCGCTACGCCATCCTCAAGGCGCAGGGAGACGAGCGCTGCCAGCGCTATTTTTCCAATGCCATCTTCTGCGCCTGTGTGCTCAGCGTGCCGTTCCTGCTGGTAGGCATTTTTGCGCCCGGCGGCCTTCTGCGGCTGATGGGCGGTGACGCGGGGATCATGGCACTGGGCATCCCGTATGCCCGTATCTTCCTTATGTTCACGCCCTTCTTCATGTGCAACTATATCGTGTCGGCCTTTGTGCGCAACGACGGCGACCCCTCCCTTGCCATGGTGGCTACCCTGAGCAGCAGCCTGTTCAATGTGGTGTTCGACTATATTTTCATGTTTCCCATGGGTCTGGGGCTGGCCGGTGCGGCGCTGGCCACCGCCGTGTCTCCCATCATCAGCATTTCCATCTGCAGCCGCCACTTCTTTAAAAAGGAGAACAGCGTGCAGTTCGTGCGCCAGCGCCCCTCGGCAAGGCTGCTGGGCCAGAGCTGCCAGCTTGGCATCTCCGGCTTTGTGGGTGAGATGTCCTCCGGCGTTACCACCACCGTATTCAACTTCCTGCTGCTGGGTCTGGCGGGCAATGTGGCGGTGGCGGCCTATGGCGTGGTGGCGAACTTTGCGCTGGTGGCAACGGCCATCTTCAATGGTGTAGCACAGGGCGCACAGCCGCTGGTGAGCGAGTGCTACGGCAAAAGCGACAAGGCCGGTGCCAGAAAGCTGCTCATCCTGGGCAGCTGCACCGCACTGGTGCTGGCAGCGGTGCTGTACGGCATCATCTTTGGTGCTACCGATGCACTGGTGGGCATATTCAACAGCGAAAGCTCCGCCCAGATGGCGCAGTTTGCCCACATGGGCATGCGGCTGTACTTTGTGGGCTACTTCTTTGCCGGGTTCAACATCGTGGCAGCGGGCTATCTGAGTGCGACCAACCGCCCGGTGGAAGCCTCCGTAACCTCCATCTGCCGCGGCATGGTGGCCATCGTGGCCTGCTCGCTGGTGCTGAGCCGCCTATTTGGCATGAACGGCGTATGGGCGGCGTTCCCGGCATCGGAACTGCTCACCGCAGTGCTGACCCTGTTTTTGCTGCTGCGCGGTAAAAAGCAGACCGCATAGCCCTTAAATATAAAGCTCCTGTTCGCGCAGAGATTCCTCGGGCGAAAGCCCACTCTGCGCGGCGTGACCGGCCATTGCCCGCCACTGTGCGGGGGATTGGCCGGTTTCTTTTTTGAACACCCGGCACAGGTAGTTGGCACCGGAAAAGCCGCACAGGCTGGCTACCACGTCCAGTGTGTACTCCCGGTGGAGCAGCAGCCGCTGGGCTGCTTCAACGCGCACAGTGGTGAGGTATTTGCCCGGCGACACGCCAATGGCTGCGGTAAAGGTGCGCACCAGATGGCTCTTGGACACGCCCAGCCGCTCGCTCAGCTCCTCCACGCCGTAAAGGCCCGCGTAGTTTGCGCGGATGTCCTCAATGGCGGCCTGCACCAGCGGCGGCAGGGCGGACGCGGCACTGTCGGCATCGGCCAGCTCACACAGCAGTGCGTAGGCCAACTGGCTGCGGGCACGGCTGTGGGCGGCCTTTTCCTCAGCAAGGCGGTCCATCAGTTCGGCAGCGGCCGGGCAGGAACCGCCCTTGGCAAGGAAGGGCAGTTCGTGCAGCCCGGCCAGAAACTGGGAAGCCGCCTGCCCGGTAAGCTGGACGCAGAGCAGATGGCAGATGCTTTCCGGCACAAGGGCCAGCGGGGCACGGCTCAGGATCAGGTGCCCGGCAGGCACGGACTGCGGCGGCAAAATGAGCGCTGCACCCAGCGGCAGCGGCCCGGCAGCAGGTACGGATGCAGAGCACTGGCCGCTGGACACAAGGCACACCCACAGTCCTTCGCCGGAGAGGGTGAGGGGGGCAGACAGCTGCAGATCCTGCACGGAAGCGGGAAAAGCGATGGTGTTCCAGTCAAAAAGCAATATCTGACACCTCTAATCAATAAAATGCTATTTTATATCACAAAATTATCTGCTATTATAGTACCAACGAATGAACACGCCGTCAAGAGCGTGAGAACCTTAAAAATTATGGAGGCAAACGACTATGGCTTCGATCAGCTGCCAGCACATCTATAAGATCTATCCGGGTGCTACCGCTCCCGCTGTTACCGACTTTAACCTGGAGATCCAGGATAAGGAATTCATCATCTTCGTCGGCCCCTCTGGCTGCGGCAAGTCCACCACCCTGCGCATGATCGCCGGTCTGGAGGAGATCTCCGAGGGCGAAATGTACATCGGTGGCCGTCTGATCAACGACGTTCCCCCGAAGGATCGTGATATCGCAATGGTGTTCCAGAGCTACGCTCTGTACCCCCACATGACCGTTTACAAGAACATCGCTTTCGGTCTGGAACTGCGCAAGACCCCGAAGGACGAGATCGACAAGCGCGTGCACGAGGCTGCTAAGATCCTGGAGATCGAGCACCTGCTGGACCGCAAGCCCAAGGCTCTGTCCGGTGGTCAGCGTCAGCGTGTTGCTCTGGGCCGTGCAATGGTTCGTAACCCGGCAGTCTTCCTGCTGGACGAGCCTCTGTCCAACCTGGATGCTAAGCTGCGTACCAGCATGCGCACCGAGATCATCAAGCTGCACAAGAAGCTGGCTACCACCTTCATCTACGTTACCCACGACCAGACCGAGGCTATGACCATGGGCGACCGTATCGTTGTCATGAAGGACGGCATCATCCAGCAGGTCGATACCCCGCAGAACCTGTACGATATGCCTTGCAACATGTTCGTTGCTGGCTTCATCGGCAGCCCCCAGATGAACTTCCTGGACGGCACCCTGATCAAGAAGGGTGAGCTGTACGGTGTTGATCTGGGCGGCGACGTGATCCCCCTGCCCAAGGAGAAGACCGCAGACGGCAAGCTGGATGCTTACGTCGGCAAGAAGATCAAGATGGGCGTCCGTCCCGAGGACATCGACGACGAGCCCGAGTTTATGGCAAAGCACGCTGACTGCCAGCTGGATACTCAGGTGGACGTCTCCGAAATGATGGGCGCTGAGATCTACCTGTATCTGGAGTACAAGGGCAACAAGATGACCGCTCGTGTGGCTCCCACCTCCAAGGCACGCAACGGAGACACCGTCCGCGTTGCATTCGATCCCCACAAGGTCCACCTGTTCGACATCGAGACCGAGCTGACCATCCTGAACTAATATTTAGCGACGATCATTTTTGATCCTCCTATCATAAGAAAAACCGCCGAAGGAAAGCCTTCGGCGGTTTTTCGTTTGTGTGTTCAGCTTTGCGCTTCAATGGACCCGTGCTCTTTCATTTGCTGGCAGTGTCGGGCGCGGGCTGGCGCACCAGCTCGATAAAGGCTTTCATCTGAGGGGTCAGCCATTTGTCACGGTGGTAAAACAGCTGACGGTGCATCTCCACGGTGCAGTCCGGCACATTCAGCCGGGCAAGACGACCTGCGGCCAGCGCCGGACGCACGATGTACTCCGGCAGGAAGGAAAGACCCATGCCCTGCTCCACCATCTGGCACAGCAGCGCAGCGCTGCCCAGCTCCAGATAAGGGTGGATGGCAAGGCCGCGGGCGGCAAGGCACTGATCCAAAGCGTCGCGGTAGCTCATGCCGCGCTCAGTGAGCAGAAATTCCTGCCGGGGCAGCTCTTCCAGCGTAACAACTTCCTGCCCGGCAAGCGGGTGAGCCGACGGTGCAATAAAACACACCGGCTCCGGCACATCCGCCGCAAGCACCAGATTGGGCTGCAGCAGGGGCTGGTCCAGCGTATAGGCCAGATCGATCTGATTTGTGCCCAGCATCTGCAGCATCCCGTCGGCAGTGGCGGTGCACAGCACCAGCTCCACCTGCGGGCACAGGGCGTGGTAGCGTTTGAGCAGACCGGGCAGGAAGGTGGAACACACCGAATCCGCCAGCGCGATGCGCAGACTGCCGCTGATCTGCCGGGCGGGCTGCAGGGCAGCCTGCGCCTGCTGCGCCGTGGCCAGCAGGGTGCGTGCATAGCCTAAAAAGGTCTGGCCCGCATCGGTGAGCCGCACGGTCTTGCCCACGCGGTCGAACAGCGGTGCGCCCAGCTCTGCTTCCAGCTGTGCGATCTGGGCCGACACCGCCGATTGGGAATAGCCCAGCTGCCGCGCAGTGCGGGAAAAGCTGTGCAGCTCGGCGATGTGCAAAAAGGTATTGATGTTCCGCAGTTCCATAAACGCTTCCTCTCAGCGGCGGGCGATGCCGGTCACGGTGAGCACCTCGCCATCCACGGTAAAATGCACCTCTACCGGGCCGAACTCCATGCCGTACACCCGCTGCGGGTCGTGCTGGTAGGAGGGGCGCGGGTCACCTGCCAGTACGCCGGTCAGGGCGGCGCGGTCGGCCTGCGGCACCTGTGCCAGCAGTTCGGGCGGGAACTGTACCTGCAGACGGTGGAACTGGGTCTGGCCGGTAAAGCCCTCGGCAGCGTCCGGGTGACAGTCGGCGTAGGGGATATAGGGCTTGATGTCGTAGATGGGGGTGCCATCCATCAGGTCGGCACCGCGCACGATGAGCACCGGGCCAACGTCCGGCCGGTGCTCGATGCCTTCCAGACGCACGCTGGAAAGGCCCAGAGGATTGGGGCGGAACGGCGACCGGGTGGCGAACACGCCCATGCGGGTGTTGCCGCCCAAGCGCGGCGGGCGTACAGTGGGGGACCAGCTGTCCCGCACCGCGCCGGAGAACTGCCACACCAGCCAGATGTGACTGAAATCTTCCAGACCGCGCACGGCATCGGCATTGCGGTATTCGGGCGTAAAGATCACCTCGCCGCGCAGCTCGTCCACAAGGCCGCTCTGGCGCGGGATGCCGAACTTGGTGGGAAAGGCAGTGTGGATGTGGGCAATGACCTTCAGGGTCATCTCTTCGGGTGCTGTGGGCATGGTGAACTCCTTTTAATAGATTTTTTTCAGGGGGCATTCCGGCGGGATGCTGTACCGTGCCCGGAATGCGTCCAGTTCCTGAGGCGTGCGAATGAGCTGAACGTCCTCAAAATGGCCATCCGGGGAGATGAAACCGGCCACCTGCTCCCCGGTGCAGATGCTGCACCGCAGTGCGGGCTGCTGGGTGGCGGGGTCGTAAGAATGGGCAGGCTTTTTGCGGGAGAAAAACATGAGAAGCCTCCTTCTTTTATGAAACGTGCCTGAAAGACTGCAGGCGGCTCACAGCCCCCGGCAGAGGCCGACAGCGCGGCCCTCAATGTGCAGCTCTTCCAGCTGCAGGCCGGTAAAGATCATGGGTGGGCAGACGGCGGCATTGTCCGCAAGCAGCATCACAGCATCACCCTGCCGGTGGAAGTGCTTGAGGGTGGCCTCGCCGCCAATGCGCACTGCGGCGATCTCGCCCTGCTCCACCTCCGGCTGGCAGCGAATGCATACGATGTCGCCGTCGCAGATGGTGGGGGACATGCTGTCACCGTGGCAGGTCAGGGCAAAGTCGGCGCGCCACGCGGCGGGAACGCCGATATAGCGTTCAATGTTCTGCTCTGCCGTGATAGGAGTGCCGCAGGCAATGGAACCGATCAGCGGGACCTGCGTCATGGCAGGCAGCGGCTCAAAGCCCGGCGGCGGACAGGGTGCGTCCAGCCCCAGCAGATAGGCAGGGGTGGTCTCCAACGCGGCTGCCAGCTCTTCCACCTTGGACTGCGGCAGGTCGTTGATGCCTTTTTCCAGCTTGGTAATGGAGGATTTGGACCGATAGCCCATGCGCTGGGCAAGCTCTTCCTGCGAAAGGCCCAGTTCTTTGCGGCGCAGATGCAGACGGGTAGAAAGCTCAGACATGCGAAACCTCTCTAAAAAAACGTATGGTTGTTCCGTAAAAAGAATGCTGTTACCAGAAGTATACCAAAAAATTGCATTAAAATCAACTTTTTTCTGCGAATTTGCAAAAATGGGTTGACACTGAATCAATGCAGGAATATACTACAACTAAAGATTGTGGAACGGCATTGCCGATACGAAAAAAGGAGAGCGGAATATGGCAAATACTGAAATGATCCGGGATTATATTCGCGCCAGTGGGTACAAGATGCAGTATGTGGCACGAGCCTTGAAGATCAGCCCCAATGCACTGAACCTGAAACTGCAGGGGCGCACACAGTTCAAGCTGAGCGAAGCAGAACGGCTGAGCGCGGTGCTTGGTCTGAGCATGTACGAGCGGGATCTCTGCTTTTTTGAAGAGCAGAACCGCCGCGAAGTGCTGGCACGCCGCGCGGATGAAAAGAGGAGGGCAGAACATGACAAGCGAGCAGAGAAATCAGACGCGGCTGGCACTGTACCGGTATGGGATGCGGCAGCGTGCACGAAGCCCGGTGGAGCGCAGCTGGTGCGCCGCCATTGAGGAGGGCCTTGCCTATTACCGGCAAAACGACCCGCTGCGTGCGGATCTGTCGAGCTGCGCTATGTGCAGCACCGCACGGAGGACGATGTGATCGATCAGCTGCACATCGGCCGCACTACTTACCAGAAAGCCCATCAGGACCTGCTGAGCACCATTGCCGTGTACGCGGCAGAGCGCGGGGTGTTTTACCGCGAGACGGAAAGCTGAAAGCAGAATGCCCCTGGACGCTGCCAGCAGGCAATGTCCGGGGGCATTTTTGAACTCAGGCTTTTTGTTCGGGTCCTGTTTTTCGCAGCGGCTGTGGCAGGACGCACAGTTGCCGCCGCAGCCCTCGCCCTTCCAGCCGCCGTTCTTGGAGATCCACACAACGGCCAGTGCAAACAGAACGATCAGAACGATTAGCGTAATGATTCCACGAAGTGTCAGCATTTTTTGTACCTCTTTTCCCGGTGGGAAAGTTTCTGTGTTCAGTATACACGATTTGGCATCAAAGGGCAACCGGAAAGCGGATACAAAAAGTGTGATTTTTTTAAAATTAGGGCTTGCATTGGCCGTGCTATAATAATCACGTTCCAATTCGGAACGCACAAAACAAAATATGGAGGGATCCATTTTTCTATTCTGTTACAAAGGGAAATATTGATTGCAGCTATATTGAAGGTATCGTAGAATAACAAAAATTCCCGTTTGCCGTATTCGTTTCCAGCAGGGTCTGGGGCAGGCACGCCCCAACAAGAACACTTCAAAACGCGGGAGCGTTGCAGAAGTGCAGTCCCGGAAGGGCACAACATTTTCAAGAATTGAAAATTTGTGGCCACGGGACGATTCTTGCTCTCACCTTTTTCGCTGCGTTTCGTAATTTTCACATTTCAATCTGCTCGCAGATTGTTGACAAGCTGCGCTTAACTCGATACTATAAAGGCAACCCGAACATACTGCCAAGGAGGTGCAACCATGACCGCCGTAATCTACGCCCGCTATTCTTCCGACAGCCAGCGCGAAGCGTCCATTGAAGGGCAGCTGCGCGACTGCAAGGACTACGCCGAGAAGAACGGTATCACCGTGGTCGGCACCTACATCGACCGTGCCTACTCCGCCAAGACGGATGACCGCCCGGACTTCCAGAGGATGATTAAGGACAGCGCAAAGAAAATCTTCGATGTAGTTCTGGTCTGGAAGCTCGACCGCTTTGCCCGGAATCGGTTCGATGCCGTGAACTACAAGTACCAGCTGGAAAAGAACGGCGTCCATCTGGTGTCTGCCATGGAACCCATTTCGCAGGGGCCTGAAGGCATTATGGTGGAGAGTATGCTTATCGGCATGGCGGAATACTATTCCGCCGAACTTGCCCTGAAAGTAGCGCGCGGTGAACGCGAAAATGCCCTCCAGTGCAAGTACAACGGCGGTATCGTTCCGCTGGGCTTCACCATTGGCAAGGAGGACAGACTGTACCATATCGACCCGGAGACGGCTCCCATTGTGCAGGAGATTTTTACCCGGTACGCCAACGGCGAGCCTGCCGAGAAGATCGCAGCATCCCTGAACGAGCGAGGGCTGCGCACCCGTACCGGCAAGCCTTTTGTCAAGAACAGCTTCTTCCAGATTTTCCGGAACCGCCGTTACATAGGTGAATACCGATATAAGGACATCGTGACACCGGGCGGCATTCCGGCCATCGTGGACGAGGACTTGTTCGACCGGGTGCAGCAGCGTTTCGAGCAAAACAGGATTGCCCATGGTCGACCCGCAAAAGAGGATGTGAGCTATCTGCTGACCACCAAGCTGTTCTGCGGCAAGTGCGGCACCCTGATGGGCGGCGAGAGCGGCACCAGCCACATGGGAAACACCTACTATTACTACAAGTGCGGCAACGCCAAACGCCACGGCAAGGCGCACTGCGACCTGAAAGCTATCCGCAAAGAGCCGTTGGAACGGTTCGTGGTGGAGACTGCCATTAAGGTGATTTTCAGCGATGAAATCATCGAACAGCTAATAGATTTGATTATGGAAGCCCAGCAGCAGGAGAACACCCGACTGCCTGTTTTGAAAGACCAGCTCCGGGATACAGAGAAGCGGCTGGCAAACCTTCTGGAAGCCATTGAACAGGGCATCCTGACCCCGACCACCAAGCAGCGGCTGGACGAACTGGAAGCCCGGAAAGAAGCTCTGAACACCAGCATTCTGGAAGAAGAGCTGAAAAAGCCCGTCCTGACCCGCGAGTGGATGCGGTTCTGGTTTGAAAAAATTCCGCAAGGGTGACATGAGGGACATGGAACACCAGCGGCAGATCATTGATACCTTTGTCAACTCGGTCTACGTTTTTGACGACCGGGTCGTGCTCAATTTCAACTTCACGGACGATTCCAAAACCATCTCCCGTGAAGAGGTGTTGGGTTCGAGTGCTGTGGACAATGCTCCACCAAATGTAAGGCCGTTTACCTGAAAAGGTAAGCGGCTTTTTTTCCTTGTATCTACGTGCTTTTTGATACGAAAAAGTGAAACGAATTCACTTTTGCATATTGATAATGAAACGTGTAGGAGAGCCCCCTTTTCAGTCGTTTGTAGCAAGTTTGTAGCAGATCTGTAGCAAAATTCGGGGAGGAACGGCAAAATGACCCCGGAAACCCGATTTTTGCAGATTTTTTGGTATAAAATTTTATCCTTGAATTTTGTGCAGAATGATGGTGACGCTTTCCATTCGGATTCTGATGCCGTACAATAAAGGAAAAGATCATGGATGAAAGGAGAAATCGCTGTGCGCTACACCATCAGGCATTTTGATTTGCCGCTGCTTACCTTTGAAGCAAACATAGACAGTGCAGATACTGGCCTCCATTTTATAAAGGTCTACGAAGAAAACCGTTCTTTTCTACCTTTGAATCTGACTGTATCAGAAGATGGTGTAGAACGCTGGCTGCGGCATCGCACAATTCCGAAGAACCGCGCGTATGTAGATGCTCTGCTCTCTAAGGTGGGGCTTTCTTTGAATCGACCGCTTGGAATTATTGCAGCCAATAAAGGTCTTTCACTCAATGATTGCTTTTGGGTAGATGCAGAGGGCTCCGGTGACACCTTATAAAAAAGTAAATCTTTACGATAACCGATTCAGTCAGGTGCTGGCAGCAATCGCCTTTACAGGATATGGCAGCAGCATACGAACTTCGCTTGCGTCCTGCCCGGAGTTCTCGACTAACGGGATGCTGCCAAAATGCTGGCGCAGACAAAACGGAAAAATCTATCTTTATAAAGGTGGCACGTCAGGGTTCAGTAATCTGGGATTTGAACCGTACTCGGAACTGTATGCTTATCAAGTTGCACAGGTGATGGGCGTGAATGCGATTCGCTACACCCTGACAAAAGATCTGAAAAAAGACGCTTTGTTCCAAGTGTGAGCTGTTCACCAGCAAAGAGTATTCTTATATTCCCATCGGACAGCTTGTGCCCAAAGGTGGAATAAAAGCAATTTTTGCGTATTATCAGACGTTAGGTCAGAACTTTGTGGATGCGCTGGAAGATATGCTGGTCTTTGATGCGATCATCTGCAACACTGACCGCCACTATGGAAATTTTGGTGTGCTGGTAGACAATAAAACCAACACGATTGCGGCACCTGCACCGCTGTTTGACCACGGAAACTCGCTGTTCAGTCTGGGCGGAACGGATCTTTGGGACAACCAGAAAGCATTTGATGAATATGCCCGCACACTGCTTCCGCTTGCATACGATGATTTTTTGCAGCTGCAAAGAGTGCAATGAAACCTCGTCACCGTGCAATGCTCCATAAGCTGCTGGATTTCCATTTTGACCGCAGAGCGACACGTTATAATCTGCCGCCAAATCGCTTGAAGATGATCGAAAAAGAGGTACAGCGCAGAGCAAGAGTGCTTTTAGGGTAAAAAGGAAATCGCCAAACGTGAGAGATTTTTCTCTCATGCATTGGCGATTTTTTGTATATCTGAAGCCGTCACACCGTGCCAGTTCATCGTGCTGAGGGCATTGACATATTCCTGCGAGACTTCCTTGTTGGGAATCCTGAAAATATCATTGTATTCATTTATACTCTAATCCATCAGAAAGTACAAGAACGGGTTGATCAAAGCGAAAAGAAAACATCTTGTGTTGTGCATAGCGTAATTCTCATATAAAGCTCTTGCATGTATACTCCTACGGGAGTATAATTGGAGCAAGGAGGTGGTTCTGTGGAAAAAATAATTTATCACGGTTCGGATCATATTATTGAAAAGCCAAAGTTCGGCTATGGCAAGCCCTACAATGACTATGGCATCGGCTTTTACTGCACTCAGAACCCCAACATGGCCAAAGAGTGGGGCGTTGGCATCGACCACAATGGCTACGCTAACCGGTATAAAATCGAATGCGACGGTTTGACCATTCTGGATTTGAACGCTCCCGGTTACACGATGCTGCATTGGCTGACGATTCTTTTGGAGAACCGCGAATTCGATACTTCTGCCCCGCTGGCCGCAGAAGCCAAAGAATACCTGATGAACACTTTTCGCCTCGACTATAAGTCTGCTGATATCATCATTGGCTACAGGGCAGATGACAGCTATTTTTCCTTTGCATCTGATTTTATCAACGGCGCAATCTCTTACCGCCAGTTGTGCAATGCCATGCGCTTGGGCAAGCTGGGGCAGCAGTTCGTGCTGAAAAGCAAAGCGGCCTTTGAACAGCTGGAATTTCTCGGCTATGAGACCGCAGACTCTAAAGAATGGTATAAGAAAAAAGGCCTTCCGTGACCAGACAGCCCGCCGCCAATATTTTGACGTGGAGCGCAACCGCCGTCAGAGGGGAGACCTTTATATTACCACGATTCTCGACGAGGAGATGAAGCCCAATGATCCACGCTTACGATAAAAGCTATCTTTCTGCTGCACAGAAAAATCTTGCCCGGATGTTGGATTATCTTGTCAACGATCTGCATTATCCGTTGGAGACGACATGGCAGTGGTTTGTGACCAGTGAACTGTCTGCCCGGTTCGAGCAGGGGGATTGTTCGGTGCTGGTGGGCTTGTCCGGTGTAGAACTTGCCCGCGCTGTACTGGAGCAGGCGGGCGAAGTCGTGCTTATGCAGAAACCCTCGTATGCCTACGACCGCAGCCCGGAATACTGGACAGGTTGGGCTCTTGCCTATTACCAGTGGCTGACCAGTCTGCGTTTTGCAGAGATTGAACAGGCAGTGTCTATCACGAAAGTGCGGCTGCTGTATACGCCCTACCACGAGATGGATGTACGGCAGTTTGTAGACAAGATGAACGAGTTGTACCGTGCGGCAAAGCCGGAAACAAACCTGAAAGCCATGCGCACATGGGCCGGATTGAGCCAATCGGAACTGGCAGGACAGGCTGATGTGCCTGTGCGTACCATCCAGCAGTACGAACAGCGACAGAAGGACATCAACAAAGCACAAGCAGAAACGCTGCTTCGCCTTGCGCGTGCGCTGAATTGCAACGTGGAGGATCTGATGGAGAAAGTTCCACCGCTGAATTTTAAATAAGAATGAAGCGATGAGACCTGACACGGATTGTGCAAACAAAAAAAAGCTGCCATCCATGAGAGAAAGATTCTCACGGATTGGCAGCTTTTCTCTTTGAAGTTGTTATGATCACGGCGGATTTCTATTGATGCTTTTCCCATTGATGTCATAATCGTACATTTTTCGGGTTCATTCTTGGAAACAATGCAGTCGTGAAGGAAAGGAAAGCGCAGATAGGGCGGTCGTTCTGGGGAGCAGAGCGACCTGTCGAACTTGTGTGAAACACTTCCTTACAATTTGGCTTGGTTGCTATTGCCTTCAATAAAAAGAAAATGCAGAGGGAACAGTTGTTGTCCAGAGCTTTGTGACATCAAGACCATGTCGCTCCAACATAGCACGACAATCCTTGACTTTTAGTTTACAAAAGTCGGTTTTAAAGTTTCTGATACTGTTACTCTTGGTAAGTTCTGTAACGGATTTTACATCTGTACAGCGAGTAAGTTCATCTTCTAGGTTTAAGACCTGTGGCAAGAAGACGATTCGCAGCTTTCCGCAGTAGCGACGAAGTAATTCTAGATTTTTCTGGAGATTAGCTGTGACAGGAACATCCGTATCAAAAACCAATATCACAATGGTGCCAGTTTGTATAGAAAGCATTTGCGATTTTGGAATTAGGTTTTGAACAACATTAAAGACCTTTACTTTTCCGGGAACGAGTTTTGCAGGACTCTCTTTTAACGCGGCAATCAGCTGTTGTTCACAGGGGCCTTCAACATAGTAGATGCACTTACTGTTCATTAGCCCACCTCATTTCCAGTTCATCCAATAGGGAATCCTGAGGCAGAGAAGAGAACACATCGTTTTCTACTGCATTGCGTAAGGAATCTGTGTTGCGCTTCAAGACATCAGATGCGGAGATGGCAGAAACTTTATAATCATTATTCTCCAACTGCTTTCTTAAGAAAATATAGCTATGCTTTGGCAGATTCAAATCAAGCATATCCGTATTATGAGTGGTAAAAATCAATTGCTCATCATTAGAAAGCTGGTTTAACATGATGCCGAAGATACGCTTTTCGATATCGCTCTGAATATAAGAAAAGTGTTCATCGCAATAATAGAAGCTGCCTTCTCTTGCAACCATAGAGGCTAGGAACATGGCAACATCAATGCCCTCGGCCGTTCCGCTGGATAGAACATCACGGTTTAGCAGTTTTCCTTCCTGAATAATGATTTCAGTGTCATTGCGGCGAATAATAAAAGTGTCTTTTAAATCCTTAGATAGTTGGACATCTTGACGTGTGGGATCAAGCGTGCCAATTACGGCTTGAAGAGTTTTTAGAAGAATTTTTTTTGTTGTCTGTTGTCAGCTTAAGCGATTTTTCGATTTCGGGATAGGCAAAACGATATTGGAAGCTGCCAACACAATTTTTTAGGGATGTGGGTGTTTGTGTAGCTTCAGTAGTATGATCAGTCAGCTTGTCAATGCACTTCTCGTAAGAGTCCATGGTGCCAATGTCAGCGGTTTCATAGCGAATATTTACTGTAGTTTTAGCAGGAATAATAGTGGCATAGATGCGCTGCAAGCGATAATCGCCGTTGACAAAATCGATACAAAAAGTTCCATGTTCACCGGAAACCATATCATATAAAAGCGAAGAATTCCCAGAGGAAATGTATCCGAAAATACGGAGAAGAGCTTTACCGAGACTGGTTTTTCCGGTTGCATTTGCCACCATCAAAATAACGGCCTTTTTATAACGAAAGCGTTCTCTACCAGCCAAATGTTCAGCTTCGATGATGGAATTAACGATTTTCTTTGGATAGGTAAAATTGATATTGAAATCATTGAATCCGTAAATGCGATCTAAAGTAAGGTTTAAAACAATCATTTGAACACCAGCTTTCCATTACATTGAATCCTACGAACTAATGATACCACGGATGACCTGTGATTGCAACGGATTAATCGTCGAATATAGTGTCGAAAACAGATTTGTCGGCATCGGAGTGCTATTATTCTGTTTTCTAGGTTACCTGCAAATGGTGCCTGTAAACGGTGATTACTGTTCTGGATCGGGCGCAAAGGTAAGCAAGAATGAAGCAGAGTACTCGAAAGTGAATTGTGCAAAAAAGAAAGCTGCCATCCATGAGAGAAAGATTCTCACGGATCGGCAGCTTTTCTCTTTGAAGTTGTTATGCCTTCGTTGTGGTCAGAACTTCATCATTGACCAGCTGATTGGCCTTATCAAATGCTTCGATCATCTGGGTCGCTTTCGGATGGAGATAGACTTCATCTAACGTTTTGGATTTGGGCGTGTGCCCGACAGCGCGTTTCAGGATATCCTTGTTGACGCCTGCGCGGTCACAAAGGCTGGCGTAGGTATGGCGGGTGGTGTAGGGCGTATAGGTGGCAAGCTTCCCGGCAAACTCCGGTTTGCGCTTACCATTTTCGTCGTAAGGATTCGGCTGGATGCCGATTTCCTCCAGGAAAGGATAGAACTTGCGATTACGCCAGTTCTTCTCATTCCAGAAACCGCCTTTTCCATTGGGAAAGAGCGGACCATTTTCCACAGAGGTGGCATACGCATGTTCAAAAACCGGAATGCCAAAGTCGAGAATGGGAATGATGCGGTTGCGTCCGGCCTCGGTCTTGCAGCCGCCGATCAGATAAGCACCGGATTCCGTGCGGTGAAAATCTTCGTGTTTGAAGTGCAGCAGCTCATAGATACGCACTCCGCAGGCCAGAAGAGCAATTACCATCTGCCCGGTGGGCGTGTTCTTTTGGCTCAGGATCAGCGTCACCTGTTCGTCCGTGAAAATCTCGCGTTCCGGAGATTTGCGTCCTTCGACTTTCAGGACAGATGCAAGGTTGGCATCCACGACACGCCAGCCAATGGCTGTGCGATACAGCTTACTGATAAGAGTACGCTCTTTTTCCAACATACTTTGAGACAGGCCGTTATCGGCCATCTTGTCTAAGATGTTTTGAAAGTCCTGCGCATAGAGGGCGGCAATTTTGAAGTGCCACAGCGGACGGAGATATTTCCACGCAATGTCATAGAGCTCGCGAGCCTTATCGGACCGGCCCTTATATTCACGGGACTCTTTGAACATCCGGAAGCAGTCCTGCAGGGTAGAGTCCTGATAGGGTGTAGCCGGACGCTTCATCATTTCGGCGCGTACCGCCTCGGCTTCTTCACGGGTGACGTAGGTGCCAACAGCCTTCATGACTGTAATTCCGGTGTGAGGATCAGGAATCGGCATTCGGAGCAGCCATGGTTTTCGGCGTGTTCCGGACATTCGTGTGATGCTGCCATTGCCAGACGAGGCTTTCAGCCGGGGAGATTCTCGCTTGGCCGGAACGGCAGGTGGAGCTACTGCACCTGGGGATGGCGCTGTGCCAACGGGATGACCGCAGGCAGAGCAGAATTTAGCGGTATCTGAGATTTGATGACCGCAATTTTCACAGAACATAGATCTGAACCTCCTATTGCTTTGAACTTGCTTCAAAAAATGCCCCCGGCATCAAGGTGACGCCGGGAGCAGACGGTCGGATTAGTTGCGGGTGCGGGAGAGCTGGTAATCCAGGCTCTGTTCAGCCGTGAGCCCTGGATAAAATGTACCAAATTCGGGTAAAAGATGTAGATACGTGATCCGTTCGGTACGTGACTTATGTAACCGGCGGCTACGAGATTGCGGAGACTGTGGTATGTTATATCATAACCTTCGCTCCGTGCACGACGTGCGGCACCTGTTAGTGTAAGAAAATCCTGCGGCTTATTAACCATAATTTTTCTCTCCTTTCGTAAAATGATGGAAAGCACAGGCGGCTTCAAAGTAAGAATATCTTTCTCAGATATAGGACTCTTAAAGGGCGATTCCGGGTACCAGGGAAGATCTGGCATTTTTGAGAAGTCATAACGCTCCAAAGAATGTAAATCAGGTTGTACCACCTCATATTGGGCGTTTAAAGGGGGCTGACATAGCCACAGTTAAAAAATAGACTCTGGTCACGCAGCGTGATAGCACTACAATCGATGTATCCACAATCGCCGGAGTGGCAACATGGAGGCGCTGTAAAATAGATGGCGGGCCTCATAGTTGATAGCAGATCAGAATACTCTAGGGAGACAGGATCGTTAAAAAATCCATCTGGGATGTTCATGACAAATCCTCCTTAAAAATGATTGACAAGCGAAGCATTTAAAGCTTTACTTATATTACAAGAACACTTGGTTATAAATTTCTGCCTTTGAATGCTGGCAATGGAATCAGGTGCTCGATTTCGACAATGAAGCCGATGCAATATCTTCCAGATGACTGATGTTCACACAAATAGGAGCGCGAGTTGGTTTGGAGTCTTCTCCAATATAGATAGGGCCTTGAAAAACGCACTGCCCAACCTCCAGATTCCGTAAAAGGTCAGAAATCTCAGCCCGATGCTGTGGAGATGCGAGAAGCTCGGCATAATACTTTACTTCTAGGAGAGCAGGGTGAAAGAGAAGTTTGTGGTTTGCTTGGCAGAGCATTGTTCTTTCGGACGCGTTAAACTCACGGATACTCTGGCTGGCAAGGATCACATTCAGAGAGTATTTTCTTCCTTCTGTCAGGATTTTGCCAAGATAACAGTCCTTGTCGATGGAGAGGTTCTGCATCTCATCTATGTAGATGTAGCGTGGCGGTTGTCCTCCCTGTGATGCAGTGCGAAATTCATCGAACAGAAGCAAGTCAGCAATCACTTTCTGGAAGAGGGGTGGAAATTTGCTTAGGTTGATAATTTCGATTCCAGAATGGCGTTTAATCGGTTGATTTCGGAAGACATTGTGCCGCAGGAGCGGTGCAAGATGAGCAGATGCACTTCTTGATGCTTTCGTGTCAAATTCGTCAAGGGTTTTAAGAATTGCTGGAAAGATATCCGGATTATCGTCGAGGTTTGAGATTACATATTCCAAACTATCGGAAAAAGCAGCTGTTTCCGTGCGGCTCAATTTGATATACTTGGTTATAATATTGGAAAGCGTATAACTCAAATCTGCTGATGATTCCGTAGTTCCATCCGCATAGCGTAGTGGATTGAAGAGCGTTGTTGGAATTGGCGTGTTGTATGCATCAATTTTTGAGGACAGTTGTTCAAATGCCTTTCTGAGAATTGGAAAGATGTGCTCGGATGAAGAGGTGTTATGAATGTTGAGGTCGAGGATGCGATGTCCCTGATAAGCCTTTTGCAGCACGATACTTTGGGCAGCAACACTCTTTCCGTAGCCGGATTCACCGAGGATGACATAAGAATCGTTATCCTGTCCGGGGATACTTTTTGTGGAAACGGATAGTTCTTGGCTGCCCTCATAGTACTTTCCTATGTAGGTTTGCGATAGCATAGACATAATAATCAAACTCCTTTTTATTTTTAGATTTCAACAAGGTCACGACTTCCGGGTTGATGTAGGCTACTTCTCAGAAGTGTTCGAAAGCGAAAATCCTTTGATTCATTTGGTGCAAAGGTGAGCGTTTTGGGGACTGATCCCGAAAGAACCCCGGCAGTTTTCAGACGATTGAGCACGTCGGACGGCATATAGGATCGCAGCTGCACCTTAATGATTTTCTTCAAGGGCAGTCGATGTATAATAATAGGTATCATCATATAGAATCTCCTTCTGACAGTCAAAACTGCTATCGACATCTTCGAGTGGACGAAAACAAATCATATCACTTCGCCGGGCTGCATAGAGTGCATTCCGGAATAAACTGTTGATACTATCTCCATTGAACCTCTCCCAGTATTGAATATATAGGGTAAGGCATTCATTATGGGAACGTGCAACTACCCCTTTTTGACTGGGGTCTCTGATAGAAAAATACCACTGTACGACAGCAGCAATCGCGGCTAGTACGGAAATTTCCTGTCGAACGGGGCAGTCTTCTCCGAGTTCGTCAAAAAATTCTGTGTAAACTTTATCGATTTGAGCTTCAAATGCATCGGAGTTCCCGATAATCAGCTTTATCAGATCTCCAATTGAATTGAGCGAATTGGTTCTAACGCAGTGGTCAGAGAAATTTTGTACTGGTAAACAAAATATTCGCTGCCGAGGTGTTAAGTCTTGAGACACCACGATATATACGGGGTGTCTCTGATCGCTTTGCATAGAATTCATCAGCGCTTGATAGTTTTTGTCCCGACTATAGGCACTGGAAGACTCATTGAAGTTGATGTTTTCAGCGCGAATCCATACAAGAGGGCGGTCGATCAAGCTTTCTAACTCTTTTTTAAATACGCGAGATGATTCGTCAAGGTTCAAATCTGTGTGTAGATGCCGGTTATGCGTCAGTACACAGAACGGGCGTCTGATCCATAACTCGGGAGATAAACGTCCCTGTAGGACGGCATATAGCGATAGCAACTGATACATCACCATGTCAGATGTGGACGGGAGAGTAAAGCTAAAAAGCACCGTGTTAAGATCAACCCAGTTACTTTCTTGAAAACCCCATGAGTTTTTAGAAGAATACCAGCCGGGAGAGTACTTTATCAACGGAGAAACAGAATTGAGCATAGGTGCGGTATAACGAGCCATCAACTCCGCGCAAATGGCGCGTGAAAAATTTGCTGTAGTTACAAAACCGTGGTCTTGCAGCAAAGTATAGCGATGAACGGCATTACAGGCTGCATCAACTATAACTTCTTTGTGTTCTCCGGTAGGAGTATCAAACGTATATTTGATGTATTCTTTTTGGGTGCTATGCTCTACAATTTTTTGTGCCCGAAGATTTCGGCAAGCACTAAAAGGCTTTTCAATAGTATGGATGCTGTTACTGTACAAGAGGACTAGATGGCCCTGAGGATCAGTAGTTAAGCCAAAGTTTTCGAAACTGAGTGCCTTCTGTCTGTAGGCTTTTTGTGCGTCACTCTCCCATGCCGCTTGAAGCTCTTGAGCGTTTGCATCAAGAGGATTGCATTGAGAGGATGATGGCTGTTGTGATTGGTGCGAGGGAGTAGATGGCGGTACAGGACTATTATAGTAAATTGGACGTTGTGAGTAAGTTGGACGTTGTGTAACATCCTGCGTTGTGGTAACTGTTTGTGTCCAATTTCTTTTTAGGAAGAGTCGAACTGACTTCTTCTGGCGGATTATAGGGTGTTCCATCAAGATTCTGAAGAGCATTGATCATGCCGCTAGTGTTTGAAGCATTCATAAAGTATCCTTTCTTATCTTATGAGGTGAGTTGGCGGACGGCAGGCAGTTTGTCCGGTCGGTCTCGGGGTCAACTGCCCGCTATGCGGTTGTCAAGGTGCAGACTGGAGGAAAGATACTGTGATCTTTCTAATTAAATTTTAGCACTTTTGAAGAAAAACAAATTTGAGTTTTCGTGACCGAAAATGAGAAAAGTATCAAAATGATGTAAAAGGCCGACTTTTGGAGAGATGAAATGATTGAGAAAATGGTATTGTTTGAAAATCAAAAGCAACTGGAGGAAACTCGCGATGAGCTGGAAAGATGCAAGCGTTTTAGCTTTCGATTGTATGCGAAAGAATTACCGTTGGAATTGACTTTAAGTCATGAAGAAAACAATGAAGTCAATGCGGTCAAAGCGATTTTGAAAGATATGGAAAAGGGAAACTGGCCAATGCTGCATTATTTTAGAATGCATTGTAAAAGCGATAGCAATCCGCCCAAGATACTTCAAGCCAATGCAATTGGATGTGTGATGATGTCATTGAGGTATTTAACAGCACGAAATATATCGGCTTCAGAATTTAAAAAGAAAATTTTTGATTGGGATGAAGATGGGGAAGGGTACGAGACATATCAAAGACGAGTGCGTGCCTTGGCGAGCAAAAAAAAAAAGTGGAACAGATAAAAATGAATCATACGGAAGAATTTCCATTTAACTTGATATGCCCGTACCAGTTTATTCCCACAATGAAGAAAAACGAGAAAGTAAAGGAATTTTTGACGCCGTTGTTTAGCGCTGCAACAAAGCATATTGTGGAAGAAAATCGTGAAAGCGTAAGTTGGAATGTTTTAAGACTGGCAGAAAAAGAAAAAGAAATATTTGATGAATCAGACACAGGAAGCCTAGAAAAACAGAAAAAAAAGCCGATTGAAAGATAGATGCGAGGACTTATGTGTAGCTATTGAAAAAATGAGTAAAGTAGATCTTTCTCAAAAAGGAAATCATAGCGAAACCGTTGTCTTATATTTTGCACGTGAGAATATATATCACTGCGAAAAAATTAAACCGTATAGGAAAAGAAAAAATAGATCAAAGAACTGCAAGATTGATTATACATAAATCTTGCTATCCAATGGCATTCTATTTGGACGAAATCATTGAAAAATATGAAGGCGCTGCATTCATGTGCCAGTATGGCCGATATTTAAATATGGTAGCGGTTGCTCTTGTGGAATATGCATATGAAAATTTAAAGTTCAAAAAGGGAGCGCGACCTATTGGCAGGCAATACAAGAGGCGGAGAGAATTCTCGGTAACTATATTGATGAATACTGGGACTATTACTTTTCTTTCTTAGATAAAAAAGAAAAAACATTTCTTATTTCGGAAGAGGTGAAACCACGTATTTCGGATGATGCAATTTCGGCTATTTATATGTGCTTTTTAAACCGGGATATTTTATACAAAGCCCCTGATTTTGATTTTGATGTGATACCGCAATATTATTGTGCTGATGAAGTACCTCCGACCAAATATGAACTGAATGGCCCTATCGAAAGTATAGTAAGTAAATTGCACAATGGATTTATTATTGTACAGAATAGTGAGAACCAAAAGGAAGAACAAGATAAATTTACTGAGGCACTCAAAGAACAAGAATTACTTCAAGTAGAGGAAAAAACGCTTAGGCTAAAGCCACTTGGAGTGGACGACAATTGGGAAAGGCTTTTAAAAGTATTTGGAAAAACAAAGAAGAGTATTAGGGTAAAAGATTTTCGATATGAGCGTGTTTGGAAATCGGGTCGTATAGAGGCTATTTGTGGATGGAAAAATCCGCAGCTGATGAAAAACTGGATGGGAAAAATGGAGTTGAAATTCCGGAGGTAGAAAGCGAATCATTAGACACAGAAGTGGACTATAAGGTTATAATGAAACTACTTATGGCTGGGTCAAATGACTTCGGAAGAGCCAAGATAAGATGGACAATAAGATTAGGAAAAATAAAAAACTGTATCAAGGGCAATGATTATATGTATTATTGGGAATGGGAACCAGAACTTACGGATGGTGGAAAACTGCTTAAATATGAAGCTGTACAAGCAGAAAAGCGTATTGCATCCTACACTTCTGAAAAAATTTGAGCGTTAAATGCTCCCTAATATCAAGAAAATGGGAATTTTCAAGCAAAATTTTTTTGAAAGTGTAGGAACAAGAGACACATAATAGTATTTTGACATAAATTCAGGGCAATCACGCAAGTGGTCGCCTCTTTTTCTGTATCTGGTGTGATTTGACCTTCGGCAACATTATAGTAACCCACCAAAGGAGGATTTGCCGTTATGTTTGATTGCTATGACACTCTGATCACTCCAGAAGAAGTTGCTGATATGCTGGGATGCGGTATGAACACTACCTATAAGCTTTTGAAGTCTGGAAAGATAAAGGCCATGAGGATCGGCCGATCTTGGAGGATTCCTAAGAGAGCGGTACAGGAATATATTATACAAGAATCCCACCTGAAATCAGTTGGGTGGTAACATGAAAAAGCCCACATGGATGATGTTCCATGTGGGTTTTCTATTGCCTGAAAGTAGTGCTTGATGGAGTGATGTACATACGGGTAATCCAATGTTAATGCTAAATAATGTATAGAGCAGAAGGAAGGTGAAAGTTAATCTTTATTAATGACACTAACATTAGGATAAAGCGGCTGAATGGAATAGTTGTAGTACAAACAGTCGCACAAGAGCAGCCGAATGTGTAGTGTATATACATTTGGCTATTCTTGCTAGGAGGGGGGCGGATGCCGTCATAAATAATATTTTATTCTATAAATTCTCATCTATATTTTCAATGATATTAATTTATCTTTATGAAATCTATAGATAGAAAGAAGGTGATTATAATGGGAAATATCTTTAGTATACGATTAACAGATGAAGATAAAGTTCATTTACAACAGAGAATGAATGAAACTGGTAAAAATGCCACAGAAGTATTTAAGAGCGCAATCTATTTTACCAAAATAGATGCAGACCTTGTTGATGAAATTATATCTAATATTGGATATTATGCGAGTGAAAAAAGATCTGGAAGGGATAAAAGAGGAGGTTCATAGATATGTGTTATATCGAACTCAAAAATGAGAAGTATGAAACTTTGGAAGATTTAAAACGGTTACTGCATTATATTCTTAGATTAGATAAAACAGCAGAAGATAGTCAAAGAGCGAATACTGTAACAAATACCTTAGCAGGTTGTCAGCCAGCGATGATTCCCAATGAATATTTGTGTGATCCGAGTTCAGTTTATCATCTGATGCTTTTTGAAGTCAGGAGAAGACATAAAGGTATTCCGCAGTTTGCAAAACACCGCATTGTTTCCTTCGCAGCAACAGATTGTATTTTGCCACAGGATGTAGTATCTCTAGCAGAAAGAATAGCAAGTATCTATGCGAAGAAAGGTTATATTACAGCCTATGGAATTCATGCGGATAGATTTAATGTACATATTCATTTTGTAGTTTGTGCAGTATCGTTTCAAACACAGAATATGTTTCATATTCAATGGGAATCTGAGTGGAATATGCTTGTAACGGTAACAAATCAATGGAAATCTGAGTTTGACGAGATGCTTCAAAATAATATCCAAATGAGACAGTCAAGAGAAGCTGCATTGTATGGCGATGATATCGTTCGATACGGAAGCATTTCTCTGACAGCAAAAGGTCAAATGAATCAGAACAAAAAATCAAAGCGCAAATAAGAAGGGAGAATACAATGGATAAGTTTGATGAAAAAGTTATCGGCTACGAATCTACGAAAGAGATTCTGCGTCAGATTCTGGATATTCTAAAAAGACCGGAGGTTTATAAAAGAAAGGGCATTTCTATTCCAAGAGGGCTGCTGATGGAATCTGATCCTGGTCTTGGAAAAAGTCTGCTGGCATCTATCCTGATGGAAGAGTCCGAACGGAAGCCCTTTGTTTTTCGTAAAACCAGTCAGAAAAACAGTTTTCTGGATGAATTAAGGACTGTATTTGCTATGGCAAAGGAGGAAGCACCTAGTATACTGCTCCTAGAAGATTTGAACCTCTATGTAGAATCGAATTCTCCCTATGCGCCGGAATGGGCTTGTCTGCAAGCCTGTATTGATGATGCAAAGGATACAGATCTTTTTTGTGATTGCTACTACTAACGATACAAGGTATATGCCACCATCCCTGTTGAGACCGGGTAGATTTGATTATGTGATCTATCTGCAACCTCCGATTGGAGAGAATGCAGAGAACATTGTCAGCTACTATCTCAGGGATAAAGATTTGGCAGAGAATGTGTTGATTTCAGATATCGTCAAGGCTATGCCCAAGGTAAGCTGTGCTACACTGGAAACGGTAATGAACCTTGCTGCGCTGAATAGTGTCTATCAAGGTCATGAGCACATCCAAAAGGAAGATATCACAGAAGCTCTTCTTCAAGTGGTATATAAACTCCAAAAGACGGATAAGGAAACTGACTCCACAGAGTTGCAGAAGATTGCAGTACATGAAGCTGCCCATGCAGTGGTCGGAGAAGTTCTTCACCCCGGAAGCATTGGAATTGTTACGGTTCGCGGAAGCCAAGGTGTAATTGGTGGTATGGCAAATGGCTGTGCTACTTATGCACAAAATGAGGAGGAATTTCTGGATGAAGTGACCAAAACATTGGCAGGCAGAGCGGGTGTGTCTCTGATCTATGGTGTTATGGATATTCAGGCATCGGCCGATATAGAGCAAGCAGATAAGCTCATGGATATTTGGCTGTGTCACTTTGCAGGTGGTGGCTTCGTAGGAATTGAATCAGGGGACAACAGAATGTCCGAGCAGAGACTTTCTTATAATGAAGCCATCAAGTCAACAAAACTGGAAGAGCTTTACCGAAGAGCATATAAGATTCTATAATAATAAGTATTTTCTGCTTGCTGTGCAGCATGGTCTTCTGGAACATGAAACGCTTCTGAACAGTGATCTTGCAAAAATTCGGGAATCTTGTATCTAAAACCTATTATTCAAAATGATAAAACGGGGCTATTGCACACGCCCTAACAAAAAAGACCAGAGTTATTTAGCCAAAAGGCTGAACCGGTCCGTAAAAAGTAGACAATAGATAAAAAGCCTCCCCGTGTAGGATAATAGAACTACACGAGGAGGTTTTGTTATGTCCAGAAAATATACCAAAATCAAAGAATTAGAACCACAGATACTCGCAATGCGAGCAGAAGGAAAAACATTTCCATCGTGCAATTTCATGATTGCAGCGTCCATTGTACAGGCACTTGGAAAATGTGTAAAAAGTGTTCTGCATATAGCAGCAATATGAAAGCAGTATTTCACAGCTGGGCATTATGAATCTATAATAGGTAGCTGGAAATAAACAGAAAGAGGGTCTTTTTTGGCAACGATATTTCCAAGAGAAGAAAAGGCAGAGGCACTGTTCGGGGAGATCCTGAAAAATCCAGAAGCCTGCCACCGCCTGATGGATACCTTCAACGACTCGCTGGACATGGCAGACGTACTGGATGCGCCGGCCGTGAGTGCACAGCAGTTTGCCGCGGCGCTGTTCAATGCCTACGAGAACAAGGATCTGTCTGCCTTTCTGATGGCGATCTGCCATCACAGTATGTTTGACCTGCTACGGAACGCTGCCCTGATCCCATTCAAATTCAACGCCGATGGTCAGCCGAACCCGGTGATCCTGACGGATGATGCCGGCGTTCTTTTGCCGAACAACGAATTTGCCGTGAGCAGCAAAGTATACGACCGGTTCACCCGGGTGTTCCAGAAGCAGGAAAAGGTAAAAATGTACCTTGCCAGCGGCTACTGCAAGTATCACGGCTACGACGAAGGATCGATGGATGTGGTGGAGTACCACTACAACCAGCATTTGGGGCTGCTGCTGATCTACGAACTGCCGGACACCGTGAAGCAAAAGGTAACGGAAGCGGAGGCCTACTCCACCGTCTGGGATATCCAGATGAAGCTGCAGCACGCACTGCCCCGTTCCGTGGTCTACTATGGACAGGATACGCGCAAAGACGGCGGAACCCGCTACGATGAACTTGGCGTTTTTCTGCCGCTGGAACACTTTGCCGACCGGCTGGAACGCCATGTGGAAACTGCTACCAAGATCGTTTACGGCGAGTAAACGCCCTGTGAACGAACTCCCTTTATAAGTACATCACAGCAAAACAAAACGCAGCGAACCGTTAAAAGATTCGCTGCGTTTTTGCCTTATAAGGGAGAATGGAACTGCTGCACATCAGGTGCAATAACGGAAAGTCTTGTCAGTGACAATACGGGCGAAGATCAGCCCTAACGGCAGTGCCACGATGATGAGAATGGCATTTGCAAACCATGTGGCGGAGTCCATCAGAGACAGGATGCCCAGATTATAGATGGCACGGTAGAAATACAGTCCCGGTACCATGATAACGATGGACGGCACGGTGACGGAGATGCGGGGATAACCGGCGGCGCTCTTCAGGCAGGAGGCCAGCAGTCCAGACAGCAGTGCGCCCAGAAACGCTGCAACAGCGGGCGGAAAGCCCGCAAGGCTCACCAGCTCCAGTCGGAACGTGTTCGTTACCGCACCGATAAGGGCGGCGCAGACTGCCAGGTTCCGGGGACTGTTGAACATGAGCGAAAAGCCGAACACACCGCCAAAACTTGCCAGCAGCCGGAACACGATCTCTTCCGGGAGTGTCAGGCTCAGGGCAGGGAACTGCACCGGCTGCAAATGCAGCAGCAGTGCCATGATCCAAGCCGTCATGGTTGCCACCAGAATAATGAGGACGGCGTAGGCCAGACGTTCCAGCCCGGAGCGCATATCCAGCTTGGCAAGGTCGATGCCGCTGGTAATGAACGGAAAGCCCGGAATGATGAAGAGCATGGAGCAGATATACCCTGCCTCGTGCTGCACCGATACGGCAAACAGCACCTCGGCCAGCTTCAGCAGGATGGCATACACGAGGCTTGCTGAACAGACCGACGCCGTAATGCCCAGAAACAGGGTGAAATGGTGCTTTGTCAGCTTGCACCGTACAAAGTTGCCGATGCCTGCACCGCAGAAGGCACACAGCATTTCCACAATGCCGCCGCCCAGCAGAAAGGTGAAGCAGCTGCAGGCCAGTGCAGCTGCAAAGCCCAGTGCGATGGGCGAATACAAGCCGTGGATGCGCTCGATCTCATCGAGGTGGCTGTGCAGTTCTTCGCCGGTCATAAATTTTCCTTCCCGGTCGAAGTCGTTGACGAAATGCTCCAGTCGGTTCAGCCGGGAGGTATTCACGCCCGTATTTGTCAGACAGAGTGACTGGGTATAACACTGGTCACCGTCAAAGCAGGTGAACTCAATGGACAACAGGCCGATATCCGCTGTTGTTGTGACTCCCAGCTCCCGCGAAAGGGTGTTCATGGAGCTTCGGACACGCCATGCGCCGGTGCCGCATTCCAGCAGCATCAGCCCGGTGCGTCCAATGACGGAGGCTTTTTCCACAAGCCCCGCCTCGGTAATGGGAACGCCCTTGCTGGCCGACGCATAGTCGTGCCAGTACACTTCCATGTGATTTTTGATGATCTCACTTTGCCGTTGTCCCATACCGGAAAGCCTCCTTTGTGATATGGGAATGTTGCAGCTGTTTCAAGACTGCGGTGCTATTATAAGGGAAATTGCAGGGTGGGTAAAACGTATCTTGGATATGCCGGCAATATTCGTTTGGTATTTCAAAGAAGAAAATACGTTGCGTTTTTGGCGGCTCTGCGGTAGGATAGAAAAAACACGCCGAAAGGAAACTGCCGTGACCCTTCAACAACTCCGCTATGTCACGGCTGTTGCCGGCGCCGGCACCATCAGCCATGCAGTGCAGCAGTTCTATATTTCTCAGCCCAGCCTGACCAAGCTATCCGGGAGCTGGAACAGGAAGTGAGGCTGGCGCTTTCCAAGACGGAAAGCTCTGTGGTGAGCCAGACGCTGCTGGAATATCTGAGATCCTCCCGGCAGCGAAAGGATACACCGCAGATAAAATAAGAACAAAGAGGGGCTGTTGCACACGCCCCAACAAAAAAGACCAGAGTTATTTAGCCAAAAGGCTTTACAACTCTGGTCTTTTGCTTTACCGCTGCGAAGACTGCTCGGACTGTCCTTACCGTTCTGTCTGCTGCAAGGCAAAAGATGAGAACAGGAGAAAAGAGATCTCCGTCTGCTGGGAATTTCAGAAGATGCGTCAGAAGTCTTACCAGAATATTACCACCGAAGAAGGAAAGCTGTTTCGCTGCAATCGTTCCATTCAGGCAGAGGGAGCTTTCGGTCAGCTCAAGCACAACCGCAGCTTCAAACGCTTCCTGACTGGTGGAAACATTAAGGTTCTGGCAGAACTGCTTTTTCTGGGGCTTTCTCAGAATATTGCTCATTTCATTTCCAAGTGCAACAGCCTCGTGTTTTGCTGCGGAATAGTTGAATTTTATCTTATATAAGAAGCTACAAAAATACAGCCCGTGAGTGAGACGCGCGTGTCGAAAGTGAATTTTTGCAAGCGCCCCTGTAGCACACCCATTCTGAAAATGGGTGTGCCGTGAGAGGGTGCTCGCAGAAATTCGCTTTTGACACAAGCGGCTCACGAGCGGAAAAAATTTATTCCGTTTCCTTTATATATAGGAAGGAACGCAGCATTTGAGAGACCGCAGTTCTTTGAGCAGGAGAGAGTTTAGCCCAGAGATCAAGAAGCTCATTTTGCTCATTGGTTAAATAAACAGGCTCTTCCTCTTGAAAGAACTGAGAGAGGGTAATGCCGAAGCCTGTACAGATTTTCTCGATAGAAGCAACATTGGGTTGGAGATTTCTTCTCCGCCATGTTGAGATGGTGGATTGGGTCAGCCCGGAGTTCTCTGCTAGGGCATACCAGACCAGCCGCGGGAAAGGCGTTCCTGTTCAATGCGGCCCAGGATATCAAATGTGGGCTTCTCTCGTTCCATGGTTCGGCCTCCTTGGATAAATCGTAGTGTGTACTTACGATTTTATTGTCTGGGTGCTTGACTCATAATTGTATATATCGTATAATATTTTTAGCATAAAACGTTCCATATCCGTACGAACGACCGAACGACAGACAAAAAGGAGCAAATTATTATGGAAGAGGTTAAAAAGGTTCCGGACGAAGAAACCGGTGGCGGCAGACAAAATACCATGAAGATTCTTGATAAGAGAGAAGAAGCGTGGGAAGAAAAGAAAAAGTCTGACGGATGGAACGGGTATCACGTCCTTTTCACCGAAACAACGCAGTTTCTGATTATCTGGGAAGATATGAAGAAAAAACTGAAAATCGCCTATTTTGCAACGTTGGCATTTTTAATCTTATTCGTAGTTTGTTTAGGCGGAGCGGGCATTTGGAACTTTATAGAATCAGCTTTGCTCAGCGCGGTCGTGCCTATTATATATGGCCTGTTTTGCAGAGATGACATTTATCTGAAGGTGTTCGATCCAGCTCGTGACCAAGGGGCATTATATCTGCCAGAAGAAATGACTTGGGAAGAGGCAGTAGATGTGATTCGCCGAGGATTTGCAGCGCCAGAAGTAGAGCAAATCACAGATACAGCGGACACAGTGGTGTTCCACAGCAAAAAGTACGGAGCATATCAGGTTCAGAATACAGAAAATGGTCTCAAACTCAGTATTTTGAGTGTCCCTAGTAAAAAAGAAGAAAACAAGTCGCGGTATTATCTGTTTGGAAATATGATCTATTCGCAGATTATCTCGCTGCTTTACCCGGAAATGCTTTCTGCCGGGCAGGTGGAGCAGGAGAAGAAAGCGGTTCATGGGTATCTGAAACAGAAGAAGATCATAAATCTGGTTGCTACCATCGCAGTCATCGTTGTGATTGCAGCAGTTGCGTCCGGTGGATTCAATATGGACTCCATAAAATCATGTGGGTTGTCGGACAGCCAGATGCCCAGTATTTTCAGTGCAGATGCAACGCTTGACGAGATTTTTGATACATATTTCGATGATTCTAAATGGGACAATTATAAAGAAGACGGCAAAAAAATTGTAACCTATACCGGTGATAGAGTCGTTGAAAGTGGAAGAACACTGCGGTTTACATTCTATTTTGTTCTGAATTCGGATGATACTTTTAATTTGGATCATGTTACCAGCAATGGAACGGAACTGGACTGGCTTCAGGAAATGATTATTTTGAACATGCTGAATGAATATTATCTCGGCATGAATAAAACAACATCAACGAGTGTTGCAACAAGGGTAGAAAGCGAGGTGGCGGTATCAGATAATACGGTGTGGAATGATTCGGAAAACAGTACCTCTGATTATACGGAGGAAGATTCTGATGACGAGTACGCTTATATTAGTGGTGCGGATAAAGTTATCGACGAAGTCTGTGGTACGGTCTGGGATGGCTGGGAAAACGATGATCCGGATCATCCTGAATTGGATGAGATCACCTATGGCATGGTCATGGATTATCTATTTGAGGATTCTACCTATTACAGTTGGTATTATGATGACACAACGGGCAATGTAATAATGGAAGGAACCTACACTACATTTGATTATACAATGGGTATGGCCGATGAACCGACTGCCTGTGATGTGAAGCTGACCTTTACGGTGGATAACGATGGGAATTGGTTCGTTTCAGATTACAGTGGTGATGAATTTGACACAGCAGACGAATTCTTACAGGTGGCATACGATTTCTACTATGAAGGAAACCGCCTACTATGAAGGAAACCGCTATTGAACTACGTGCGGTATGGTGTAAAAACAAAGAAGATGGTAACACTGCTTGACTTCGGCGGACGACGGTTTAAAATGATAAGTCAAATTCAAATGGAGGTTTTGATATGGCTATGAAGGTTATCAAATGCCCTGATTGTGGGCACGAGCGGCACGAGTGATCCTTGGAGGCGGAACAAATCAGACAAAAAGCTGCGCTGGTTGCGGCTCTCGTTTCCGTATCATCAAAGATGCTCGTACTGGCAGCGTCAGAGTAGAGCGTGCATAACAAAAAATAAAATGTGCAGGGTAGCAGCAACGCCGCCCTGCACATTTTTGTTAAGTAAAGGATTTGAGCACTTCTTTCAGTGCTTCACGCTGTTCAGGGAAAGCCGAGCCAGGAGTTCCAAAAACTCCTGCTGTTCCTCCGGGGTGAACCTGTTTTCTGGCTCAGAATGATTTTGGCGGTTCATAAAAGATACTTGCTCCTTTCGGCAAATCCTGTTCAGCTATCAGTTCAGCACGAATCTGACGTTTGTACTTATAATAGGTATTCCGGGCAAGACCGGTGAGCTTCATACACTCGGCATCATCAAGTGTACCGCCAAAGGTCTTGCAGTGGGTGCGGATGATCTGTTTGGCTTCTCTGGCTTTCTTTGTTTCAAAGCCGACACCCTTTTTGCGGCCAACCTGCTTGCCATTCAGCCGGGCCGTCAAAAGTCCCTCACGGGTGCGCTGGTGCAAATCGGCAACTTCTTTTTCGGACTGCTCAAAGGCCAGCTTGATCTGCTCCTTTGCCAAGGCCATCAGATACTCGTTGATGCCCTTTAAGATGAAGTCCACATTTGTCCCTGTCGTGGCAATGTTGCCGGACAGGGCTTTTTTGTAGGTCTCGGTGTCGATATGGTGCTCTTTCAAGAACACCAGTTGGATGCCCTTATGATAGAGGTCTTCGTACAGAGCAAAACCTTCTTCTGCATTTCTGGACATCCGGGACACCGAATCGAACACCACCGTATCCCCGGATTTCAGAATCCGATAGAGCTTTAGCCATTCCGGGCGAAAAATGGATGTGCCAGTATAGGCTTCCTGCACGATATGGGCAGTCGGGTACTCGGCCTTGATGTTGCGGATCTGACGGTCAATGCTCTGTTTTGCCGTAGAGATACGGCAATAGCCATAGATGTTCATGCGTCTCCTTTCTGGCTCAAAGATAACGAGCGACATTTTTAAGACTGTGTTTTGCACCTTGAAATAGCCTGAAAACGGCCGATTTTAATACAAAACAGAATATACGGTTTTTTTAATACAGTTTTAGTGGGCATAGGCAGTCATAAAATCAGAAATGGAAGTGCACGGTTTGTGATTGGCGGTGTCCTCGCCATCCAAAGGGCGTAGTTCCAGTCGGTGTCCTCGTCAATATATCGCCGCCCATCATCCGGCAGTTCCAGCGGTTCCGCAAGAATAATGGTGCCCCAGTGGTTGACCATCACAAAGGGCGCGATCTCACAAGGGATGCCCCGGCACTCGTCATCATGCCGAACATCGTAGGCGTACAGACCATCCGGAATGGTATCTCTCTTGATGCGGATGCTGGTGAACAGCGCAGGCTTTCCGCAAACCGTGATCTCTTCGTAGTGTTCGGCTGTCCTCCTTAGATTTCAATGATAAAAGCTCTGAATTTCTCTTTTAGAAATCCATTGTACTCTGCGGCAGGGAAGTCAGATTCCCTTCGTTGTCACATCCGGCCAGAAATCCCGGCCCAGCAAGAACATCGGCTCCATCCCACAGCGGACGATTGAGCGGCAGGCCAAGCAGCTTGCCTTCATCATTGCAGACCAGTGTGACCTCTGAACCGGTGTCACTCAATGTGATGCATTCGATCAGCCCGCCTACAAATTTCTGCATGGCTTCAAGGGTGTTGTCCAGATCAATCTCCTTTGGCAGCTCCATTGGCAGGAGCGCAAGGACTTTGATTTTTTCTTCTTTCATTGTGTGCCTCCAAATAAAAACAGGACAATCCAAATGGATTGTCCTGTAAAATGAAGGGGAGTATCCGAAGATACTCCCCAGTAGATAATTATTTTTTCCTTACCATGCAACGCTTTTTGGAGAATGCGATGCCATAGCAGAGGATGTCATCATAGTCGTCCCGGAAATCTGCCGCATACATCCGGTCATTGATCTGCTGAATAGCAGTATCACATGCATCCGGCAGAGCATCCAGAGTTTTTGCATACTTGGCTTCAAAAATTGCCACACGACCATTGCGGATGTCCTTTACAATAACATCGCTGCGTCCTTCGCCATGCTCTTTGTTGGATTCCACCACATAGCCAGCACCAGTAAAGATGCCTGCAAGGAAAGCGTGGTAAAAATCCTCCCGGTAGTCGTGGTAGCTGATGGTCATACGCAGCAGCTTGGTCATCTCTTTTGTCAGAGCTTCGTTGTTTCCGCGCCAGACTGCATCAAACAAAGGGCTGCGGTTCCATGCCTTTGCACTGTCGTCAAACCATTTGCTTACAGTGGTTTCAAAAATTTCCCGAATCTCTGCATTGGGAATCATCAGCGCAGAGCAGCCATCCGGCAGCGAATCTGTAAGATCCTTATCCCGCACCTTGGTCAGATAGCCTGTCAGATACAGCACACTCCAAAGATTTTCCTCAGAGGAGTGCAGATAATCGTAGGTCAGGTTTTCTTCAATATGCTGAACAATGGAACCGCCAGCCATCAGCGTTTCGAGCTTTCGTGGTGATATTGTCACCTGCATAGTCGATGAAAGAACGGATAATAGCATTATCGCTGGTGTTTTTCCAATAGCTTTTCGGCTTCTGTGCTACACTATACTGGAAATCCCGCAGATAACTGATTACGTCCCACGGACAATAAATGTCTGCATCGCCAAAATGATAACCGTCGTACCATGCCTTGATTTCAGCAGACTGTGATTCAAGACCAGCATCTTTCAACATTTGATCTACATCTGCCTGTGTAAAACCAAAGGATTCGCTCAACCGGGGAGAAAGAATCGTGTCCGAAACAAAATTGTTCGTCCCGGTAAAGATGCTTTCTTTTTGCAATTTTCAGGCAGCCGGTAATAACAGCAAAGTCAAGCGAAGTATTGTCTTTGAGCGTGGTGCTCATCATAGCCCGCATCACGTCCAGCATCTGCGAATAATATCCGTTGCTGCTGGCTTTTGCAATGGGAACATCATACTCATCCAGAATGACGACCGCACGGCGAGGACGAGTAATCAATGTTACTTCAGCGATACCACCGCTAAGAAGTTCAGAAATCAGATTGGTCTTGTCGATATAATAATACCCGCCTTCTCGAATCTTTTCAAAATTCGAGATTCCAACAGGAAACTGCAAATCTTTCATGCAATGCTCCTTTCCGCTCACAGAGAGAGCTTTCAGAACTCACTACTGTAAGTGTACCATGAAATATAGAATCATACAAGAATCAAGTGACATCGAAATAGAGCAGTTTTATTATGCTACGTTCAATCTGGTGGCTTTGTAGCAGTCGGCGCACATTCCCTCATGGGTAGCGGCAAACTCTGCGGCCTGCATGATGGAGCCATCCTTCAGCTTGACCCTCTTGATAGGCTGGTTGCACCGGGCACAGATGCAGGGCACAGGCGGCTGTTCCTGCTTCGGGGCAGCGGGTCTCGGTTTCGGCTGCTTTTGCGGTTCTGCCTCCGGCTGCGGTGCGGCATCTTCCGGTAAATCCTCTCCGGCATAAACGTACAGGCCCAGACCAAACATAGCAAGGTTCTTCACTAAGCACCGCATGATAGCCTTGTTCACATCGAACATGGATGCTGCTTCTACGGTGCGCTCTTCCATGCCGACCTTTTCACGGCGGCGGGTCTGAGGATTGTAGTCCCATTTCGGGGTGGTATAGGTGTAAGGCACAGCTTTCATGGCTTTGTTGGAACCATCCAAAACCAGGCAGCCACATTTCGTGCGAAACGCCCTCAATCGTGACCGAGTCCGTTTCGGCTTAAATTCGCCAAATCACCCTGATAACATACTTAGGATAGTTGTCGTGCAGCCGCTCAAAATTACCGAACTCCCGTTCTTCATCGGCGGGAGTGATCAACAAGCAACCCTGAATATAGAGCTTTTCATCTCCCGGTATAGATAAAATCAATTTCGGTGTCGGCAGCATGATGTCAATGGACAATGATAGCTCGTAAAAAAAGATCGTCTGTGATAGGTGATTAATGATCGCCGAGTAACGCTGTGGAA
>VOFD01001255.1_pt1 | contig 60067 bp, 65 predicted proteins | sample 5384101 | NCBI WGS metagenome assembly VOFD01 (sample SAMN12384723, study PRJNA508395) | human gut metagenome | isolation source: healthy gut C | host: Homo sapiens
AGAAACTTTCAATGAAAAAGGATTTAAAGAAAGTCCTGGTATTGGGTTCGGGTGCACTCAAGATAGGCCAGGCAGGAGAGTTTGACTACTCAGGTTCACAAGCGCTGAAAGCATTGCGCGAAGAAGGCATTCATTCGGTGTTGGTAAATCCTAACATCGCAACTATCCAGACTTCGGAAGGCATAGCCGACAAGGTTTATTTTCTTCCTGTCACTCCCTTCTTTGTTGAAGAAATTATCAAAAAAGAACAACCGGACGGTATTTTATTGGCTTTCGGTGGACAAACTGCATTGAACTGCGGTACCGAACTTTACCTGAACGGTACACTGAAGAAATATGGTGTAGAAGTATTGGGTACTTCGGTAGAAGCCATCATGTACACTGAAGACCGTGATTTATTCGTAAAGAAGCTGGATGAAATTCCGATGAAAACCCCGAAGAGCCACGCCGTGGAAAGTATGGAAGAGGCTCTGAAAGCTGCCCGCGAAATCGGTTATCCGGTTATGGTACGCTCCGCATACGCACTAGGTGGTTTAGGAAGCGGCATCTGTCCGGATGAAGAAGCTTTCATCAAACTGGCTGAAAGTTCATTCGCATTCTCTAAACAGATCCTGGTTGAAGAGTCATTGAAAGGTTGGAAAGAAATAGAATTCGAAGTAATCCGCGATGCCAACGACCATTGTTTTACAGTGGCAAGCATGGAAAACTTCGACCCGCTGGGAATCCATACCGGTGAATCTATCGTGGTGGCCCCCACTTGCTCTCTGACAGAAGAACAAGTAACAATGTTGCAAGATTTGTCTACAAAATGTATCCGTCACTTGGGTATTGTGGGTGAATGTAATATCCAGTATGCTTTCAATGCAGAAACGAATGACTACCGTGTTATCGAAGTAAATGCACGCCTGAGCCGTTCTTCTGCCTTGGCTTCTAAAGCAACCGGATTCCCTCTGGCATTCGTTGCCGCCAAAATCGCTTTAGGCTACACACTAGACCAGATTGGCGAGATGGGTACTCCCAACTCAGCCTACGAAGCTCCCCAGTTGGATTACTTGATTTGTAAAATCCCCCGTTGGGACTTGACTAAATTCGCAGGTGTATCACGCCAGATTGGCTCCAGCATGAAGTCTGTGGGTGAAATCATGTCTATAGGCCGCTCTTTCGAAGAAATCATTCAGAAAGGTCTTCGTATGATAGGTCAGGGTATGCATGGTTTCGTAGGAAATGACCATACTAAATTTGAAAACCCTGGATGAGGAACTGGCCAACCCGACAGACCTCCGTATTTTCTCCATCGCCTCGGCATTGGAAGAAGGATACAGCATTGAACGCATCCACGAACTGACCAAAATCGACCCGTGGTTCCTGGGTAAGTTAAAAAACATCGTTGACTATAAGGCCAAACTTTCGACTTATAATAAGATTGAGGATCTGCCCGAAGATGTGCTTCGCCAAGCTAAAGTATTAGGCTTCTCCGACTTCCAGATTGCACGCTTCGTATTGAAAGCCAGTGGCAATATGGAAAAGGAGAACTTGGCTGTACGCGCCCGTCGTAAAAGCTTTGAATATCCTTCCGGCTGTCAAGCGTATCAATACCGTCGCATCTGAACATCCCGAATTGACCAATTACCTGTATATGACATACGCTACTACGGGTTATGACGTCAATTATTATAAAAACGAAAAATCGGTAGTTGTATTAGGTTCAGGCGCTTACCGCATCGGTTCATCCGTGGAATTCGACTGGTGCTCTGTAAATGCTGTCCAAACCGCACGCAAGTTGGGTTACAAATCCATCATGATTAACTATAACCCCGAAACAGTTTCTACCGACTATGATATGTGCGACCGTCTGTATTTTGACGAACTTTCATTTGAACGTGTACTTGACGTGATTGATCTGGAGCAACCGGGTGGTGTCATTGTATCGGTAGGTGGACAAATACCTAATAACCTGGCGATGAAGCTTCACCGTCAGTCGGTACCTGTATTGGGAACTTCTCCGCTTTCTATCGACCGTGCGGAAAACCGTCATAAATTCTCGGCCATGCTTGACCAACTGGGTATTGACCAACCGGCATGGAAAGAATTGACCAGCTCTGGAAGACATGGAAGAATTTGTAAACAAAGTAGGTTACCCGGTATTGGTCCGTCCTTCCTATGTGCTCTCTGGCGCTGCCATGAACGTATGCTATAACGAAGATGAATTGAAGGAATTCTTGCAGATGGCTAAAGAAGTTTCTAAAGAATATCCGGTAGTCGTATCCCAATTCATGCAAGATACTAAAGAAATAGAATTCGACGCTGTAGCCCAAAACGGTGAAGTAGTGGAATATGCCATCTCCGAACACATTGAATATGCAGGTGTCCATTCAGGTGATGCCACATTAGTATTCCCGGCTCAGAAAATTTATTTCGAAACAGCACGCCGTATCAAGAAGATTGGTCGCCGTATCGCTAAAGAATTAAACATTTCCGGTCCGTTCAACATGCAGTTCTGGCTAAGAACAATGAAGTGAAAGTGATTGAATGCAACCTGCGCGCATCACGTTCATTCCCGTTTGTTTCCAAAGTATTGAAACGCAACTTCATTGAAACCGCAACCCGCATCATGTTGGGTGCTCCATACAGCCAACCGGACAAGTCGGCATTCGATATTGACTGGATCGGTGTGAAAGCTTCCCAGTTCTCTTTCTCCCGTCTGCACAAGGCAGACCCTGTATTGGGCGTAGATATGTCTTCAACAGGTGAAGTGGGTTGTATCGGTGATGACTTCCATGAAGCTTTGCTGAACTCTATGATTGCTGTCGGTTTCAAGATTCCTACAAAATCTGTCATGTTCTCGTCAGGTGCCACCAAATCCAAAGTAGATTTGCTGGAAGCAAGCCGTATGCTGGCAGAAAAAGGATATGAGATCTATGCAACTGCCGGAACCGCAACTTTCTTGAATGCACACGGAGTAAATACCACACCGGTTTACTGGCCGGATGAAAAGCCCGATGCAGAAAACAATGTCATGAAGATGATTGCCGAACATAAATTCGACCTGATAGTCAACATTCCGAAAAACCATACCAAACGTGAGCTGACTAATGGTTACAAAATTCGTCGTGGAGCAATCGACCACAATATTCCTTTGATTACCAACGCCCGTTTGGCAAGTGCTTTCATTGAAGCATTCTGTGAAATGAGTGAAAAGGATATTCAGATAAAGAGCTGGCAAGATTACAAATAATCTTTCTTAGGGATATTCAAAAAGGAGCTGATTCGTTTTTCCTGAATCAGCTCCTTTTTTATCTCCTAACGGGAAAGATCATTAAAACGATAAGTAAAAGTAGCCATCGCATAACGTCCCAATCCCCAAGTCCAAGTTTCTCCCTGTCCGGTATCATTCATCCAACGATTGACAAAATCCCGTTGTTGCAGAATATCAACAACCTGAAATTTAAGCAACCCTCTTTTCCCTTTCAGAAAACTGTAAGTCAGCTCACTGTTCCAAAGCCACTGCGTCGTATTGGAGGCCTCATCCTTATATCCCCTGCGATTCATACTTCTCACAACGGTATAAAGATTCAAGTTGAGAGGTAACTTCAGTCGACACTCCGCGCCATAATAAAAATCATACGTCCTGTAATCCGAATTGTTTGTATAACTGTTATCGGCTTGCTGATAAGTGATTGCTCCATTTATCTTAAACTCATGCTCTTCCAATTTATAGGCAAACTCCACATCCTGCATCAAGGAAAGCATTTGGGAGGTGTTACGATCATTCTCATTGGCTTCTCCCATTATCTGCACATACGAAACCCTCCGGTTATAATTTGCATTGGTAGCAAGACGAGCGAAAATTTTCTTGAATAATTTATTCGTATAATATATATTCCCGCCAATGCCCCAATTACCATTTATATTCTCGGGCCGACTGGTATATACCCCACTCTTCTCATCATAGGTTCTTTTTTCCGGCTTATATCATTTATCGTTTATTATATCTCAAACCACAATATAACATTTCCTGCTTTTCCATATTTCCTCCTCTATAATTCACAGATATACTTTGCCCGAAAGCGGGTTTCAGCCCCGGATTCCCCATTGTTATGTTCAGAGGATTAGTATAATCAGGCACAGACAACAAATCATAAATGGAAGGCTGCCGGGTGTATCCGCTATAATACACACTCATATTATGGTTATTGCCCAAATCATAATCAAAATGCAGTTCGGGCACTATGTTCAACACGGTAATGGTCGTATCTATCTTCACTTTTCCCCTGTTGCTTTTTTCGTCGTAGACTTCTGAGGCGACAGCCCAAACCGGATATTCAACCTCACTTTTCTCCAATTAAGTGTGGTGCGCAGTCCGAATTCATTGGAATGAAGATCATTACGAGTATAATCACTTAAACTATCCCCCCTTCCTGCCTCATAACCAGATGGAAGACTTCCCCACAAAGCATCCTCATCCAAATTGTACGTAACCGCATTATTACTCTGCCGTTGATACTCATGCCGATAATAAACCTGAAGCATTTGTTTTCCTATTGTCTCCGTATAGCTGACCTCCCCCGCCAATAATAAATTTCTGGCAGGTGACTCCCGGTATTGATTTCTATATAAAACCGAATCTGCCCCCAGGTCATTCTTCAATTGATAATAAGTAATAGACGATTGCTGATAATTACCACTCGCCTGATTACTATAATCATTTCTTAACTCTATGGAGAGTTTCCGGCCGATATCATTCAAATTATGAGTAAGCAAAAGATTATTGCCTATCATCAGATTGTTCGTCTTATTTTGAGAATTTCCCGTATTTTTATTTATCCTGAACTCAGGAGGAATCATTGCATCGTCCCTCCAAGGCTCTGAAACATAGTCCAAAGGATTGGTACTGAAAGTCGCCGAAATATTTTCTGATACCGAATTTAACCGGCTATGATTGATGTTATGCCTGAAATTAATTTCCGTCCGGTCACTCAAACTTCCCGTTAGATATATATTCTCCCAAAAGAACGATTCCTACCCGTACTCAAGCCATTATTATAGGCATATTGGCTACCGTTAGGCAGATATTCTTCTGACTGGCTTCGCGATTCATCCGCGCTTTTATTATTATTATATGAAGCACTGACATTGAGGTTGAGCTTCTTTATTTCCGTTCCCAAGCTAAAACCAATATCCTTCATTTGAGCAGGATTATCGGCCATATCACTGATAAAATTACCATATCGGGGGAGTTTTCCTAAATCACCATACAAGGACATCCGCCATTTTCCGACAAATTTATTCAAACTCATTTTCGCTCCATACATATCCCCCGAACCTTTCAAAGCTGAAACGTCCCCCATTAATCCATCTGTCAAATCCTTCTTGGTCTTCACATCCATCACCGTTTTCTTCTTACCGTCTGACACCCCTGTCATTTGCTCTTTATCCGACTGCTGCTCGTATACCTTTACCTCTTTCAAAGCATCTACCGGCATATTGTTCAAAGCAACTTTGCTATCTGCAAAAAACTCCTTTCCATTTAATAAGATCTGAGTGATTTCCTTTCCATGAAAATTCATCTTGCCGGATTTCTCGTCTAATTCCAATCCGGGAAGCTGCCTCACCAAATCCTGCAGAACAGCTCCTTCCGATGTCTTAAAGGCTCCGGTATTATATACTAATGTATCTCCGGACATCCTCATTTTCTGCAGTTCGGCCTTTATAACCGTTTCATCAATACAATACTGGAAGGTTTCATCATCAGAGCACCTCCATAAACTTCTTTCCGATAAGCAGGAATATTCACTTTTTTTCAATGGTTTCATATCCTAAAAAAAGAAGCCCTTATTAAATAATTACCGGGATTCATAGGGTACAAACGGAAAACACCCTTCTTATCGCTCACCGTACCTTCTATAAAACTCGTATCAGGCAAAGAATAAAGTTGGATATTTACATCCGGCAAAGGATCGGGATAAGGGCGTTCTCCCTGTTCTCTGACAGAACCCGTCAAATGATAAGCTTTTTCTTTTCTTGCTTTATCTGAATCAAGCTTTTCCTGTCCACTAACCGGGAGAACAAAAGACAATATAATAAACAACGAGAACAGTTTAGTCATCTTGAAATATCAACAGGGTCCTATTTCAATGCTTCCGCAATGGCATTCATCAGATATCCAAATTCTTCTTTCTCATACCCGATGGAAGTATAAACGGCTTCTCCTTCTTTATTGAAAAGATAGGCGCGAGGAATTGACTTTTCAGCAAATAAAGAGAACACCTCACGTTTAGGATCGGGATATAACGGGAAAGTGAATTTCTTCCGTTCATTATAAGCCCTCAACTGTTCATCCGTATGCTCACGACCAATTACTAATAATACGAAGTCCTTGTTATCTTTATATTCAGGCCACAAAGTCTTCTCTATTTCAGCCAGTTCCAGCTGACATGGCCCGCACCAAGTGGCAAATAAGCTCACCAAAACGACCTTACCTTTCAATTCAGCCGAAGAAACATCTCCATATACCGCAGATTTTAGATGAAAATCAGGTAATTTATCTCCTTTTTTCAATTCTTGAGCATTTACGGCAAATACCATGCAAAGCATCATGAACAATAATCCTAACTTTTTCATTTTCATAGTTCTCAATATTTAATTATGGAATAACAAAGACAAATATATCTGTTTTTCTTATATTTGCCGCCAGAAAATATTATTTTTTAGCCTATGATGACTTTTATTTCATGTGCCAAAACAATGACCGGACGGAGCAAAATGCAAACTCCTGTTACCAGTACACCACAATTCCAAACCGAAGCGATACAGAATGCACTTGATATGTCCCAATTCTCTGCTGAAGAACTGGAACGACTTTTACGTGTGAACAGCAAAATAGCAGCAGAGAACTATATGCGATTTCAAGATTTCTGTTCGGACTCTCCCTCGGCTTTAGCTGCCTTACTGGCTTATACCGGTATAGTATATAAACGTATCCATCCACAGGACTTTACTCCTGAAGATTTTCAATATGCACAGGATCACTTGCGGATCACTTCTTTTCTTTACGGATTACTCCGCCCGTTAGACCAGATCAAGAATTACAGAATGGAAGGAGATATCAAACTGCCCGAACGTGGAGGAATATCCATGTTTGACTATTGGAAGCCGATTCTGACCGACACCTTTATCAAAGAAATTAAAGCAAGAGGAGGAATACTAATCAATCTGGCAAGTGGGGAGATGAAAGATTTATTCGACTGGAAACGCGTGGAGCAGGAAGTACAAGTGATCACGCCGGAATTTCAGGTATGGAAAAAAGGGAAATTAACCACCGTTGTGGTTTATGCAAAAATGTGCCGTGGAGAATTGACACGCTTCATCATTAAAAACCGGATAGAGAATCCTGGGGATTTAAAAGGATTCAAATGGGAAGGATTCAGTTTTGATGCCGGACACAGCACAGATACCCACTATCTTTTTAGCCTTCTTTCATAAAAAATATTAAATAGTCAACCTACTCAAACTTTTTTATCAGCACTCATGTTATTTAGTTGAATTTGGGAAGATAAACCTGGACAATAATTAACTAATAGAAATGAGTATGAAAAAAATTAATGTTTTTGCTGGCTGCGGCCAGTTTAAGTTCTGTAGCGTTTGCGCAACAGAAAAGCAATTCACAAAACGTCCTTGTAGGCGAGAGTGTAGATGTAATGGAGGTACCTGTGGATAAGTACAAGGTAGAGACCAATCACTTCTTCGATAATTGGTTCTTCTCTGTTGGTGGAGGTGCACAAGTACTGTTCGGCGATCAGTCCGATCTTGGTAAATTCAAGAAACGTATTGCTCCCGCTCTTCAAATATCAATCGGCAAATGGTTTACTCCCGGCTTAGGATTACGTTTGCAATATAGTGGTTTGCAGTCGAAGAGTTTTTCCAGTGAACCTTCCGCATATTCCAAACCTCACATGTTAAGCGAAGGATACTATCAGGATAAGTTCAACTACATGAATCTGCATGGTGACATCTTATTTAATGTCAGTAACATGATAGCCGGATATAATGAAGACCGCATATACGACTTCGTGCCATTCGTAGGTTTCGGTTTTGCCCACTCATATGATGCTCCACGTCGTAATTCACTGGCATTCAATTTCGGTATCATCAATACATTCCATCTGGCCAGTGCCTGGGACTTGAATCTGGAACTTTACGGAATGGGTACAGAAAACAAATTTGATGGAAAAACCACCAGTAAAGGCCCTGATTTTATGGCAGGTGCTACAGTGGGTATCACTTATAAATTTCCACAAAGAGGATTCAAACCTGCTCCGGATGTAGATGCTATCATGGCACTTACCTCTTCACAAATGGATGCCATCAATACCGCTTTGGCTCAACAGATAGAACAAAACCGTCAATTAAAGGCCCAACTTGCCAACCAACCCACTGAAGTGGTTACAGAACAAGTGACAGTGAACCAAATTGCTCCGGCTCAATCTGTATTTTTCCAGATCGGTTCAGCGGTTCTTCCTACCAACTCTACTGTAAATTTGCAACAAATCGCAGATCTGGTAAAAGACAACCCGGGACTAAAATTGAAAGTAACCGGTTATGCTGATAGTGATACAGGTAGCGCTGCATGGAACAAGCAGTTAAGTGAAGACCGTGCCAACAACGTGGCTAATGAACTGGTTAAATTGGGTGTCAACAAAAACAATCTGATTATCAGCGGAATGGGTGGTGTCAACACCTTAACTCCTCCGGCATTCAACCGTCGTGTAATTATCGAAGCCCAATAATATACACTGATTTCTGTCAGCAGAAGATAATCATGCCCGCAATTCCTTATAAAAACAGAATTGCGGGCATTTATTTTTTAGATGGAATAGCCCCACTGATCCAGTGCAAACTTCCAATTCTCTTCCACTAACCGGACCGTACGGTCGTCATACTTATACTTATTCTTCTTATATCCCTTCTTTTCCGCCTATATATTGGCTGATAGCCGGAGCAGCTGCTTCGAATCCGGGAATAGAAAGAGATTTATAGATATGCTCGGTCATAGCCATTGCATCCGCTTCAAAATCCTCGAACTTCACTTCCATCAAATTTCCTTCAGGAATGAATTGTTTATCCGCCTCATATTTATGATACAGCTTGGCATAAATGGAAAGCACATTCTGTTCCAACGCCTCCGGAGAAATATCCTCCAGTTTCAACGGCTGGATTGTATTGGTGAAGAAATTCCTTGTAGATTCGAATACCGTATACGGATTACGCATCAAATAGATGAATTTGGCATTCGGAAACATCTTGACCAACTCTTTTACACGGCCTGTATGAGGCGGATTCTTACTTAAGAATTGTGTTCCGCCTGTATTCCAAAGAGAAATTTTAATAAGTTTGGTGAATATATCCTCAAACACTTTCAATTCCTCATCACTGATATCATTGAATAACAAATATTTATCAGCATATTCCTGCTGGTACTTAGGCAGGAACCAAAAGTTATAATAGGTATAGGGCATCATATTGGCCAATGCAAACTCTTCCTCCTGAGGCAAGTCTACAGCCAGTTCCATATTATCCGTCGGACGCTTGTCGGGCATCAGCCAACTCATATTCTTCTTGAAAAAAGGCTGTCCCCACATCATCAGGTGAGGAAACACCGTCTGATAAGTAGTATTATATCCGAAATGTTTGTCACAAGAGAACACATTATGCATAAAGGTAGTCCCGCTACGCCAATGTCCGAGGATAAAGACCGGATCGTGTTCCAAAGGCTTGTCGGCCAACAGTTTCCTGTATCGCTTTTCCTGCAATGGAGCCAAGGTGGAAAGCAAACGGCATACTGCTTTCGTCAAACGGTATTTTCCTCTATATGCCGGATCAATTTCCCTTCCCGCAGTAATCGCCTTGAACGTTTTCCAATCGGCGCCTACCAATGTATTAATCGGCAGCTTGTTGAATTCAAGTAATCCCATTACTTTTCTTTTTTTAATTGTACGCTGTTATTTTTCTATCTTGACTGAAATGCCTTGACGGTCCAATTCTTTCACCACCTTTTCTATGGCTTCATAATGTTCCTCACCAATACCCATAGCTGCCAGATTCAAAGTAGGAACTTCCATGGCATTCAGCATATCTTTGGCTTCCACTCTGTCTATAATCATCCCCACCGCACTGGTGTTATTGGTAATAGGGTCAATCAGAATAAAAGAACCGCAAGCTTTATTCTTTTGATAAGAATCAAAGAAAAGCGGCTTGGCGGTAGTAAATGTCACACGGGCAATCTGATTCAATTGCAAAGGCAGATCCTCCTTTTTCAATTTACCGTTTTCAACAGACAGATGCTCCATCGTATTCACATCCACTTTATACTTAATGCTATCTATACGGGTACGTCCTGTATTGGTGGTATGCTTGATAAAGAAAGATTTGTCAAGGTCCATCGCCTCCTCATCCATCCATACCAACATGGCTTCAAAGTTACGATCTATCACAGGCACATTATCGGCATGCACCAACATATCTCCGCGCGACACGTCAATCTCATCCTCCAAAGTCAATGTCACCGCTTGCGGCGGGAAAGCATACTCTAACTCACCATCATAAGTAACAATACTCTTGATATGAGATTTCTTGCCGGAAGGCAAAGCCATCACCTCATCTCCTTTATGGATGACACCGGAAGCAACCTTTCCACAGAAACCGCGGAAATCCAGATTCGGTCTTAATACATACTGAACCGGGAAACGGAAATCAGTCAGATTATGGTCATTCTCGATGGAAACCGTTTCAAGCAATTCCAATAAAGAAGTACCTTTGTACCATGGCGTACGTTCAGATTTCTGCACCACATTGTCACCGTCAAGTGCCGAAAGAGGAATACAAGTCACATCCGGGATTCCCAATGGCCCTACAAACTTCTTATATTCGGTCACGATTTCGTTGAAACGCTCTTCCGAAAACCCGACAAGGTCCATCTTGTTGACAGCCAACACCACATGCTTTATTCCCAATAAAGATACCAGAAAAGTATGGCGGCAGGTCTGCGTAATCACACCCAAGCGAGCATCTACCAAGATTATGGCAAGATTGGCAGTAGAACCTCCGGTAATCATATTGCGGGTATATTGTTCATGTCCCGGAGTATCGGCTATGATAAATTTACGGTTGTTCGTTGAAAAATAACGGTAAGCTACATCAATCGTAATACCCTGCTCGCGCTCTGCTTTCAACCCGTCGCACAACAAAGCGTAATCTATATGGTCACCTGCATTCCCCACACGTTTGCTGTCACGTTCCAAGGCGGCAAGCTGGTCCTCGTACAACTTCTTGCTGTCAAACAACAGACGTCCTATCAGGGTAGACTTTCCATCGTCTACCGAACCGGCTGTCAACAGGCGTAGCAAGTCTTTCTGTTCATCCTTATCTAAATATTCCTTTATATTCAGTTTATTCTCCATCACCCATTCCTTCATTTTAAATTCTACTTATCCATTTAAAAATATCCCTCACGTTTCTTCTGCTCCATACTGGCATCCTGGTCGAAATCAATGACACGGGTAGTACGCTCGCTTTTGGTAGTGGTCATCATTTCCTCTACAATTTTCTCAATCGTATCGGCATCACTCTCTACGGCCCCAGTCAAAGGCCAACACCCCAAAGTACGGAAACGTACTTTCTTCATTTCAATACGGTCCCGATATTCTTCGGGCAGTCGGTCATCATCAGCCATAATCAGATTGCCGTCTATCTCGACCACAGGACGTTCTTTGGCGAAATAGAGCGGCACGATGGGAATGTTCTCCAAACGGATGTACTGCCAGATATCCAGCTCAGTCCAGTTGCTTAATGGAAACACACGGATACTTTCCACTTTATGAATCTTAGCATTATAAATATCCCACAACTCAGGACGCTGGTTTTTAGGATCCCACTGATGAAAACGGTCACGAAAAGAGAATATACGTTCTTTGGCACGTGACTTTTCCTCATCACGACGTGCTCCACCAAAGGCGGCATCAAACCTGTATTTATCCAGCCCGTGAAGCAACGCCTGTGTCTTCATTAAATCGGTATGCACTTTGCTGCCATGCGTAAAAGGCCCTACTCCGGCATTAAAAGCCTCCATATTACTTTCCACTATCAAATTCCATCCATGTTCTTTGGCGTATTGATCACGGAACTCTATCATTTCCCTGAATTTCCATTTAGAATCGATATGCATCAAAGGGAAAGGCACTTTTCCCGGATAGAAAGCCTTCTCTGCCAAACGTACCATGACAGACGAATCTTTACCAATACTATAAAGCATAACAGGATTCTCAAATTCAGCTGCCACTTCACGAATGATATGGATAGACTCCGCTTCCAGTTCCCTTAAGTGGCTCAATTTATAATTTTCTTCCATTTTATAATGAATTATATTTTTTCTCCTTTTTTACCAACAATGGGGAGCACCAACTCCAACAAAGTATTGACCGACTCTTCCAAACTCAGCTTAGAAGTATCCAAAGATAAGGCAGGATGCGCCGGAGCTTCAAAAGGGGCGGAAATTCCGGTAAAGTTCTTGATTTCACCCCGACGTGCTTTGGCATAAAGTCCTTTCACATCACGTTTCTCACACTCTACCAAAGGAGTGCTGACATAGATTTCAGGAAATCCTCTATCCCGATAATACGGGCAGCCATCTGCCGAAGCTCATTGCCGGGACTGATGAAAGCGGCAATGGTAATGATTCCCGTATCAACAAACAACTTGCCTATTTCGGCTATGCGACGGATGTTTTCCACACGATCCTCTGCCGAAAAGCCCAAATTATTATTGATGCCACTACGAATATTATCCCCGTCCAATATACGGCAGAGCAAACCACGTTTATGTAATTCACGTTCCAAAGCTATGGCAATAGTACTCTTACCGGAACCGCTAAGTCCCGTCAGCCACAGCATAACTCCCCGTTGTCCCAGCAGTTCTTCTTTATCTTTCCGGGAAAGCATACGGTCAAAGATAGGATATATATTTTCCTCTTCCATTCTCTATTTTCATTTTGTCTTTAACTTCATCAAAAAAGGCCATATCAGCGGTATCAGAATAACCGAAATTATAAATGTCAATATATTCAACGGCAAACCGATACGTACAAAATCCGTAAACTTATAGTTTCCGATACCCTGCACAATCAAATTAGTCTGATAACCGATAGGAGTGGAAAAACTGGCAGATGCAGCGATGCAAATGACAACAAAAAGGGCATCGGACTTACCCCCAACTGATTGGATAAGGAAAGGGCAAGCGGAAAAGCCAATGCGGCGGCGGCATTATTGGTTATCAGTTCGGTAAACAGATTTGTAATGATAAACAAAACAGCCAGCAACACATGCGGACTGTAGTCATCACTCATATCAATGATTCCATGCGCAATGATATCCGCCACTCCGGAATTTACCATGGCGCGACTTATAGCAAACGCACAGGCAATGGTTATCAGGATATCCCATGATATATATTTTGTATATTTACGTGCCGGAAAAAGTTTGGTCCATGCCATTATCACAGTCGTTACAGCTGCAAAAAAAAGAACATATCAAGATCAATACCGGGAAGTAATTCTTCCATAAAAGGCAACTCTCCTACTGTTGCCCCCACAATCATCAGCACCAATAAAGTCAATGCAAACCAACGTTTCTTTCTCCCGGCTTTCGGCTCGGTATCTTTGCCATTGGCCAATAACACGAATACAGAAGAATCTCCCCATGTAGAGATAAATGAATCATCCGCCCATAGCACCAACGTATCTCCCTCATGAAACTTCACCCGTGACAGATTCTCTACAATACTAACTCCGCTTCGTTTTATTTCTTTTACTTCAGCACCATAATGACGGACAAAATTAAAATCCCCCACCCTTTTATTGATACCCGGGAAACGAGCACCTATCACCGCTTCAACACGATGAAAAGAAGACGCATCCGCTTCCCCATGTTCGTCGCCTACCGTGTCTTTCCGGACCTCCGGCAACAACCTGGAAGAAAAAAACAACAAATAAACAATTCCTGCCAAAGCAATGAAAATGCCCACCCGGCCTAATTCAAACATACCAAAGCCCTTATATCCGGCATCTAAAATCATACCATCCACCACCAGATTAGTAGAAGTCCCGATAAGCGTACACATTCCCCCAGTATGGTAGCATATGAAAGAGGGATCAAGAATTTAGTTGCCGGAATGCGGACAGATTCCGCCCAACGTTTAATAATAGGAGCAAAAATCACAACCACCGGCGTATTATTGAGAAAAGCAGAAACAAAAGAAATAGCGGGCAGCATACGTGCCTGCGCCTTCATGACCGTTGTCTTCTCTTGAGGCAGAAGTTTCTTTATCAACTGTCCCAACGCTCCCGATTGCCGGACTCCTTCACTGATCAGGAAAAGTAACGCTACGGTAATCATCCCTTTATTACTGAATCCCTCCAACATCTCTTTCGGAGTCAATATACCGAAACAAAGAAAGAGTACAGTAACAGAGAACAGAATCATTCCGGGACGCATTTTATCAAGGACTAATGCAGTCACCATCCCTATTAATCCCAAAAACACAATAATCATTTCGAATGTCAGCATCGTTTCCGGATATTAATTTCGTTTAACGACAAACCAAGGATTCAGCAAGTCCGGCTTGTTATATTTCAACGGTTCTTCTTTTCCCGCCTGATATATTTCTGCTCCGGATGCCTTGGCTATGGCATGACCGGCAGCCGTATCCCACTCCATGGTAGGAGCAAAACGAGGATATTCATCGGCCAGTCCCTCACACACTTTGCAAATCTTGATGGAACTGCCTACAGACACCAACTCCACATGAGGGTATATCTTTCGCTTTTCCTCAATATACTCTTCCGTTTCGGCCGACAGATGGGAACGGGAAGCAACAATGACAAAAACTTCATTTGTTTCGGCACAGGGCATACGAAATGCCGATGCCTTCATTTCTTCCAGTGAACGGCCTGCACGTCCGGTCACTCCTTCCATTTTATAAGCGCCGGTTGCCACTTCACCCCAATAAAGCGTTTCTTTGACAGGAACATAAATCACTCCAAAAACAGGAACTCCTTCTTTTACCAAAGCAATATTGACAGTAAATTCCCCATTCCGTTTTATAAATTCCTTTGTTCCATCCAAGGGATCGACTATCCACAACGTATCCCATTGCGCCCGTTTCTCGTAAGGCAAATGCTTTCCTTCCTCACTCAATACCGGATAGTCTGTTTCCTGCAAATAAGTCATAATGGTTTCATGCGCCTTACGGTCTGCAAGAGTCAGTGGAGAATTATCGGCTTTCCTTTCAACCTGAAAATCAGAAGAAGGATCATTATAAACGTTCAGAATTTCCTTACCGGCAGCTAAAGCCGCATCCATCGCTTTTAATATATATTCAGTCTGCATAGTGTTTACTTCCATTAAAATGCTTCTGTCATATTGAAATAGAACAAACTTTGATCATTGGCAAAATTACGTCCGAAATCCAGACGTACATTCATACGCGGCTGCACCTCGATACGAAGTCCCACACCGGCATTAGGAAGCACTCCTTCAATCTTACCCATGGTAGGCCCCATAAAACCGCACCCTCCCCATGCAACAAAACCCAAATGATGCAACATACGCTTTACCCATGTACTTTTATCCGTATTGAACATCTGACGATATTCGGCAAGCACCACATGAGAGGATTTATCACGATACTGCCCCATATAATATCCACGAAGATCAAAAGGAGTGCCACTTAAAGCATATTGGTTCATAGGAACATCCCCAAACACATTCTTGGTTTGGGCAGTCCAAGCTATAACTTTTCTATTTCCTACCTTTTTGTATTGGCGGTAGTCCACTTCCAAGCGGTAGAAGTTATTATCTCCTCCCAAAAACTTCTGGTACATCAGCCCACGAAAATCCAGATAAATGCCTTTATAAGCATTGGCAGGAATATCCCGGCTGTCATAAGTCAGCAGAAATCCCACTCCCGAACTGAAATTGGAATATCCGTGAGCAGTGCCTCCCAACCTTTTGTAATCAGGCTGATCTACCAAATACTTGGCAGGCTCGGATATTTTATCATAACTCAAGTCAATCTGGGGACCGGCAAAGAAATTACTTTTACCCAAACGGAATAAAAACCACGGATTAATCTGGAAACCGCTATAACGATATTCACTGGTAGAGTCACTGCGCTCATAATGCTTATTGGTAGCATAGCCGATACCATAAAAATTCTCCAATGTATTCTTGTAAGTGAATTTTCCAAAAATACGGAATTTATCATTCTTGAAAAACAACTGAGGTTTCACCATCAGATTCAAGCCCCCTCGAACATTACCGCAACAGCCATCGGCAACACAGAACGTTTCTGCAAGGTATCCGATGGATTCATACGAAATGTAACAAGAGCACTACCTCCTATTAACGCACCAAAGTCCGGAGTATAACTCGGTCCTCCCAATATATTATAATGTATATTGCGCTTAGCCACCTTCCGGCGTCTTAATTCTTTTTTGAAAGTTGATGGATGGTGGTATCCTCAGGATTACTACCTATGTCACTTCCTTGTGCCGCCATATTCAAAAAGAACAAAGCAGGCACAGGACCAAGCTAAGTAATGTTATTTTCATATAATAGTTTATTGTCTGCCCAAAGTCCTTACTCAAAAAAAACTTTCTACGGCAAATGAGTTTTCAAAAGTACAAAAGTCCTGCCAAAGAATAACGGTGTGTTGAATTTGTTTTTATTTAGTTCAAGAATCTTCACGTTCTTTATAATGTAACAATGTGTCAATATGCCAATGTGTCAATTACCATGCGGACATAGAGCAGCACATTGGCAAACCAGCACATTGGCAAATTATTTAAACAGTTTTTCCAAATCATCCTCATTAATCACGGAAAGAACCGTTTTACCATCCGGAGTATAATTAGGAGTAGCCACAGCAAACAAGCCATCCACCAAACCTGTCATTTCCTCATTCGTCAACACTTGTCCGGGAACAATTGCCGCCGCTTTAGCCAAAGTCAATGCCAGAATACTCTGCACCTCTTCTTTTACCTTGCCACCTTTTTCCATAGCTGTATGCACCATATTTTGGATCAAGTCTATCGGGTTAAGGCCTTCAATACCTGCAGGAACACCGTTTATGGCATAACTTCCTCCTCCCAAATCAGTCAGTTCAAATCCCAGGAAAGACAAGTCTTCCATAATTTCCTGCAAAATAGCCACTTCGGAAAGCGGAAACTGCACAATATCCGGAAACAGCATTCCTTGAGAAACACCTTGACGACGACTTATCTGGTCTATATACTTGTCATATAAAATACGGATATGGGCACGCTGCTGATCAATGATCATTAAGCCGGACTTTACAGAAGTCAAAATAAAACGTCCTTTAAACTGATAATGCTGGCCGGATTTCTCACTGACTGAAGAGTCCTCCACATGATCATACAATCCGGGATTTTCCTCCGCAGGAGAAGCCTCTTCCGCCCTATAATCATTCTCGTCAGGATGAAAGTTTTGAGAAGAAGCATGACGTTCCAGCCCCGCATACAGTTGTTCCCAGTCCTTACTAGGCTTTGAATAAGAAGAGGGAGGAGCAGCCGAAACATTAAAAGGATTATAATCAGGATTATAAGTCGTCTTTGGTGGCTGTATACCAGTGTATGGAGATGCATCAAAGGCTGGAATATCCGGCATTCCCTCCGTATCAAAATCAATGGAAGGTACCGCATTGAACTTACCTAGAGTTTCTTTCACGGCAGCTGCCAATATCTGCCAGATGGCTTGCTCGTTCTCAAACTTTATCTCTGTTTTAGTAGGATGTATGTTCACATCAATATTAGCAGGATCCACCTCAAAATAAATGAAATAAGATACTTGCTCACCCACGGGAACCAACTGCTCGTATGCATCCATGATAGCCTTATGAAAATAAGGATGGCGCATATATCGCCCGTTTACAAAGAAATATTGGCGGGCTCCTTTCTTACGGGCTGTTTCAGGTTTTCCTACAAACCCGGAAACACGGACCATTGTAGTATCTACATCCAGCGATAACAACTCCTGATTTATTTTCTTTCCGAAAACTCCCATGATACGCTGGCGCAACTGAAGTGCAGGAAGATTGAACAGTTCCGCCCCATTATGATGCAAAGTGAAAGACACCTCCGGATTAACCAATACAATCCGTTCAAACTCCGTCAATATATTACTCAGTTCCGTCTGGTTCGACTTCAGGAACTTACGACGCGCCGGCACATTAAAGAATAAATTCTTCACACTGAAGCTACTGCCTTTCGGGCAAGAAACCGCCTCCTGTCCCTCTACCTTGGAGCCGGATATCGTCAACATCGTTCCCAATTCCTCCCCTTCCATACGAGTACGAAGCTCCACCTGAGCCACAGCAGCAATAGAAGCCAAAGCCTCTCCACGAAATCCCATGGTATGCAAAGCAAACAAATCAGCAGCTTCACGAATTTTAGAAGTCGCATGGCGCTCAAAAGACAAACGTGCATCTGTTTCCGACATACCTTTTCCATCATCAATCACCTGAATGGAAGTCTTTCCTGCATCCACTACCAACACGTCAACGTGCTGAGCACCTGCGTCGATAGCATTCTCCACCAATTCTTTAATCACTGATGCAGGACGCTGAATCACCTCTCCCGCTGCTATCTGATTGGCAACGGAATCCGGCAGCAAACGGATAATATCGCTCATATATCTTATAAACTTACGTAATTAAAAAGTAAACTCACCGGTCACCAGGTAATGCAGAATATACAACAAAACCAAAATGGCCACAAACAAAGCTCCATAAGTCATCGGCTTACGCCCGCTTTCTTTTCTGCGTTTTAAATGCTTGGTACCTTGAACGAACTTTCCACGGATATCTTCCGGAGAAAATTCTTTGGGAGGAAGCATACCCAACTCGCGTTTGGCTTTCTCCTCCAGTTTTTGCAGCTTCTCCTTCCGTTCATCCACATAAATATATTGATGGTTGAAACGGCGGGGCTTTTCCATCTTAAACATTCCCATAGCTATTTCTTTTTATTAAATAAATTATGATTGGGCAAAGGAACAGCGCTCCGGTTACTCTTCTTCAACCCCTGACCGGCTTTCTTTCCACGCCACTTAAAGATATCCTCTTTATCAAGCGGACGGATATAGTCAAACCACACAAAGTTATCCAACTTCATCTTCTCCGGCGGACGTTGGAGCATAGGATAAAGAGTACCGTTCGATTTCGGACTCATAATCATTTTTTTCATCTTCCGGTTTTCCAGAAACATATTCAGCAGACTGGTTTCAGAAACATTCATTCCAATCAGTGTACTGTCGCTTTCCATCGGATAATATACCAGACGAACCGAACCGATCACATCTACTTTGCGCATCTCACCGCCTTGAAACCAAGCCTTCATCTCTTTTCCTGTCACCTGATTATAACTAGTAGAATCCAGTTGTTCTACAGACAAAGCCTGATTCTGAATATGTGCCCAGTCTATCGTACTGTCATTCATATAAATCATGATTTTCTCTCCCAGCAACTGCTGGTTGTTATTCCACAGTATAGGGTCATAATACATGGTCAGGCAGCTATCCTTGGAGGAAAAGACCAACGAATCGCATACCCCCTGCACATCCGTGCGATACATACGTACCTTATGATACGCCCGCGTTTCCCGGAACATAGAATCAGTATTCAAATAGTAGGTATACATTTGCAATGTATCGGCATGCATAAACAAGCTGTCACCTTGTGAATAATCCACTGCCACCGCTTTTTTAGTAGCAAAAGCATACTTGGTCAATTCATTATAATAACAATAATCACCAGTCAGCATATTCTTGTTTACAGTATCTGTCATGATCACATTATCAAACGCCTCCCCGTATCCTTTTACACGATCATAAAACAGACTGTCTCCAGTCAAACGCTTCCCCTCATTGGTCAGCACGGACCGGTCCAACAATTCCGCCTGCCCTATCTGAGTATTATAAAAGCCCAATTCCGAATAAATATGGTTAGCATCACTGACAATATCGGACGGACCAAGGATATTGGCTATTTTGGTTGCTGTGCTGTATCGTAATGTATCGGAAGTCAAAGTAAACTTAGGGTTGACCAACTTCACATCATAATTGAACACAGATATTTTGGTAGCCGGACTATATTCCCCCCATTCCGAAGTCAATACATTCTCCTCGTCCATCAATGTCCCGCCATCAAAGTAATATCCCAAATTATAAATACGATCGTAGTTCAGGCTATCCGTCAACAAAGTCGTATTCTTGTTTTCCATGCGTACATTATAGCGTACCTGGGCAATCTGGGTATTTCCGTCATAAAACAAATAGTCCCCATACAGAAACAAGGTATCCCCCTGCACCATCTTCACATTGTCAAAAGCTTCCAGCGAATTCGTTTTCTCATAGAAACAGGCACTGTCACAATACATATATACACTGTCGTGACGGAACGCAACGTTTCCAATCAGAATCTGTGCATCCGGGTCCGGATTCAACGGACTTTTCTTCAACACATCCGAATGCAACAGATACACCTTGCTTTTAGCCGGTTTCTGTTCCCCTTTTTTAGCCGGTCTCACCTGAGCCAGCAAGCAAAAAGCCGAACAGGCACAGGACACTTACCACAAGTATCCTATGCCTGCCCGAAGAGTATTTATTCTTTCTTTTTCCAAGCATATACTTTATACACTACATTATTTCTTTACCCAACCCGGATATTTGAAATCGCATTTCTGCCACTTCTCATTAATACGCACGTAGGTATGTTTTTGTTTATCCCTGATCCACTTATCAAGTTTTTCTTCGCTACGTTTTTCCATCACGATGCCTTTCAGCCGTTGGTAGTCTTCCGTTATGGTTGCCTTATGTCCGTTCAAGCGGGTTTTCAATTTCACGATAGCGCAAATTTCCTTTCCTTTTGCATTAATCATGGTAAAAGGTTTGGAAATTTCCCCCACATTCATGCCTTCCACCATCTTTGCAGCCTCTTGTGACACCTGTGCCAATTGTTGCATTTCAAAACGCGCCGTACCAGTCTGCGGATTCGCCATCAAACCATGGTTGTTACGCGTGTCCTTATCGTGAGAGATATAAGTAGCGGCATCATCAAAAGTAAATTTCTCATTACGGATATCATTGGCAATAGAATCCAGACGTAACAAGGCTGCTTCCAGATCTTTTTCATCCACTTTCGGTTTTAACAAGATATGGCGGGTATTGATACGGTCACCACGTTTTTCGATCAACTGGATAATATGGAAACCGAATTCAGACTCCACAATCTTGGATACCTTGTTAGGATCTTGCAGATTGAATGCCACATTCGCATATTCAGGTACCAGCTCAGCCCTGCCCATAAAGCCGAGTTCGCCACCACGGCGGCGCGAACCTTCATCTTCCGAATACAGACGTGCCAAAGTGGAGAAAGCTATTTCACCGGAAGTAACACGTTCCGTATAGTCACGCAAAGTCTTCTTCACACGCTCAATTTCTTCCTGCGGAATCTTAGGTTCCATAGTAATGATCTGCACTTCTACCTGAGTAGGAATAAAAGGAATACTGTCTTGAGGAAGATCCTTGAAATAACGACGGACTTCGGCCGGAGTAATCTTGATATCCCCCACAATCTGCTGCTGCATTTTCTGCACCGTTTTTCCATCACGTATATTCTCGCGGAGCATTTCGCGTATTTGTGTAGAAGTCTTATTATAATATTCTTCTACTTTTTCCTTAGAACCAATCTGATCAATCAGCCAATTTGTACGTCTTTCCACATCACTGATAATTTCCTGTTCGGAAACCTCAATACTATCAATAGCAGCCTGATGAAGAAACAATTTCTGGATGGCAAGCTGCTCCGGAATAATACAATACGGATCACCGTCAAACTTGCGGCCTTCATACTGGGCATTCAGACGTTCATTCTCCACGTCCGATTTTAGAATGGCCTCATCACCTACTACCCATACAACCTCGTCTATCACATTGTCTTGCCCGTATACTGAAACAACGGCAAACAGCATCAGCATCAGTGCATAAACTTTGGTACACATCAATTTATTCATTTGAATTCAAATAATAGTAATTAATCTTGTTCCTGTCCGAAGCGTGTCGGTATAACTCTTCTTTGACTTTATTTATAAATTCAACCCGCTTCAGGTTTATTAAAATCTCCTTAATTTCCGTCTTTGCAAAATCCAGCGGCCTCTGTTGGTCCTTACCCAAGAATTCCTCTACATGCAGGAAATAACAAAACGCCGTGTCTTTTACCTCTATATTCCGGTTCTTGTCCAAATAGTTCTCATCCGTATCAAGCGCTTTCAAAGGTATTTTGACAGCAATATCGGACAATGGCATCCAACGGTCATAAAAATAATCATAGCTCACCGCATTGCGCAAACTGTATTTTCCAGGCTCTCAATAGCATCCCGGTTATTTTTTTTATACCATTTGCGTACACTTGCCAAATCCTGAGAATGAAGAGGGACTTTTATAAACAGCCCTTTCACAAAAGGATGTTCTGTATGAAACAACTCCTTGTTTTTCTCATAATAAGTGCTGATTTCCTCATGACTTATCTCATTGGCCAGTTTCTGATTAACCAGTTCCTCCTGATACGTATGCATGATCAATGCCCTGCGATAGTTCTCCACTAACTTGGCAATCTTTGCATTATCAGGAATATTTCCTTCCGCTTTATCAAAAAGCAGCACATCCTCCACCCAGTTTTTTATATAGTGCTCGGCAAACAAGACACTATCGTCTTTTGAAATATGGAAAGGCAACGCCGCCTGCAAATCTTCTTTATAGAGATATTCACCAGCAACTTCCACTAAAGGAGTCCTCCCCTTATGGTCGTGCTCCTGGCCGCATCCCGACAAAGCACCTGCTATAACAAGTAACACCCCCCAGTTTTTCACGATATTCATATAACATTAAAATAGTGAACGAAGATACTGCAATAATTAATTACTTCCGTTATTATTAACTGTTTTTAAAACCTCTTGGTTAATTTCAACCTTATATTTCTGCTTCAAATCTTTCAACCAGGCATCCTCATAGACAGTCAGATAATCCTTGACAACCGCTTCTCTTACATCCTCATAACTTTCAGGACCTTTCTTTAACTTCTTTCCCATCACAAAAGTATAAGGTAAATCCGGCTCAGGCTGAAAGCTACCGCATTTAAAGACCAATTTATCAATATACCTGTTGGTCCCTATCTGAAAGACACCTGCTTCCATACGAACTTTGGAGGAAGCATCATCTCCGGTCAGTGTATGTAATATATCTTTCCACTGGGATACCGGTTTTTTTTTCAATTGTTTCTTAATGGCTGAAGCCGTTTTTCTATCTTTACAATGAATCACTGCTCCCCGATAATGCGGCAATTCCCAGGCATAGTCTGATTTATGTTGCTTGAAGAAGCGTTCCAGGTCATCCTCATTCCAGGCTTCATCACCCGATTGATATTTTTGCGACAAATAAGCCGCAAGCAAACCATCCTGCAATTCCTGCACCCGGAACTCCAGTTCTTCCTTCTGTTCTGCAGAAAGCTCCTTCCATGTACAATTGCCATTCTTCTCCAGATAATTCAATAACTGTTCCCGTTTTTCTTCAAAACTGACACCCTGCCTGCGGTCTATCCATTTCACTATATGAATGCCCATAGGTGAATAAAAAGGAGCTGAAATCTTATTTCTTTCCAAAGATTCCAGTTTGTCTATCCATTCCTGCATATTCTTGTTCACAGGCATCCACGGCAACACTCCTCCCACATTTTTACAAGCTTCATCATCCGAGTACCGGCGGGCCAGCGTTGCAAAATCCGCGCCTTCCCGCAATGCTTCATAAACCGAATCCATTTGCTGCCGCACCCTCATTTCCTCCTGACGGCTTGCATTCTGGGATAAATATTTGCTAATATGGGCAATTTTGATCCAATCATTTGCCTGCAAACGTTGTTCACCTTGCAGGTATAACCGGCGGGCAGCCTGTTCCTCCTTTTCTGCATCTGCCAAATAAGTTCTTAAAAGTTTGCCCCGATACCAGTCCACCTGCCTGCGGAAAACAGGCAACGTATCTATTCCCATATCATGTGCATAGCGTACTTTTAATTTATAGTTGATAAAAGAAGGTAGTAAAAAGAAAGCGGGGTCCGATGAGAAGATTTACGAAAATAATATTCAAACTCGGAACGTTTTACAGGTTCACCGTCAATAGATAACACAACTTCTCCTTGCGCCCGCATTTCCAACGCGAACACAAGGAGAAGTGACAGAATACCGACCATTCTATGCGGCATCATTCATACATTTTATTGAGGACGGCTGTAGTTAGGAGCCTCGCTGGTTATGGCCACATCATGCGGATGACTTTCCAATACACCTGCGTTAGTAATACGGGTGAATTTGGCATCATGCAATTGTTCTATATTAGCAGCGCCACAATATCCCATTCCCGCACGAAGACCACCTACCAACTGGTAAATCACTTCATACAAAGTACCTTTATAAGGTACACGGGCTGCAATACCTTCCGGAACCAGTTTCTTCACATCGGCAGTTCCGCTCTGGAAATAACGATCCTTCGAACCGTTCTCCATCGCTTCCAAAGATCCCATTCCACGATAAGATTTGAATTTACGTCCGTTAAAGATAATCGTATCACCCGGTGACTCTTCCGTTCCGGCAACCAATGAACCGATCATTACACTATAACCGCCGGCAGCCAAAGCTTTTACCACATCCCCCGAATAACGCAAGCCACCATCAGCAATCAAGGGTATACCTGTACCTTTCAGCGCCTTGGCAACATCATAAACGGCAGAAAGCTGGGGAACACCCACACCGGCAACCACACGGGTAGTACAGATAGAACCCGGACCGATACCGACCTTCACACCATCCGCACCGGCTTCCACCAACATTTTGGCAGCTTCGCCCGTAGCGATATTACCTACCACAATATCAATATTCGGGAAACGTTTCTTAGCTTCTTTCAATTTTTCGATCACATACATGGAGTGGCCATGAGCCGTATCAATAACGATTGCATCCGCACCGGCATCAACCAAGGCCTGCATACGGTCCAGCGTATCGGCAGTAACCCCTACACCGGCAGCCACACGCAAACGTCCTTTGGCATCCTTGCAAGCCATCGGTTTATCTTTCGCTTTTGTAATATCTTTATAAGTAATAAGACCTACCAGTTTACCTTCCTTATCCACCACCGGCAACTTTTCAATCTTATGCTCTTGCAGAATCCGTGAGGCAGCCTCCATGTCAGTGGACTGGTTGGTAGTGACAATATTCTCCTTCGTCATTACCTCATCAATACGTTTGTCCATATCCTTCTCAAAACGAAGGTCACGGTTCGTCACAATACCTACCAAATATCTTTCATCGTCTACTACAGGGATACCGCCGATTCTATATTCAGACATCAACGCAAGTGCATCTCTCACAGTAGATCCTCTCTTGATAGTCACAGGATCATAAATCATACCGTTTTCCGCACGTTTCACTATGGCTACCTGACGTGCCTGCTCTTCGATAGACATGTTTTTGTGAATCACACCGATTCCCCCTTCACGGGCAATGGCAATGGCCATTTTCGCTTCTGTAACCGTATCCATAGCGGCAGTCACAAAAGGGACTTTCAACTCGATGTTGCGTGAGAACTTAGTCGTGAGTTCGACTGTTTTTGGTAAAACTTCAGAATAGGCGGGGATCAACAATACATCGTCGTAGGTTAATCCGTCCATTACGATTTTATCTGCAATAAATGACATAGGGCTTTATGCGTTTAGATTTTATTGCGTGCAAATATACGCATTTTATTCAATATGGGAAAACGATAGAATATTTTTTTGCTAAGAGAATACGAAATTTTGCAGAAATAAAAAGAATCAGTCCCCCAAATGGCTCACATAAAACAATTACAAAAAAACAGGGAGTTCATGAAACAAATGAAGCGCTTTTATTCTTCAGGTCCAGTGTTTTTCATTAAATTTGTACTTTGAACAAAAGAAACAAAAGAAACATGGAAAAACAACCGCAATTTCCCTTTGCGCCCAAAGACTTCGCACGCTGCCTTAACGCCACATGCCCCCGTTCCCAAAACTGCCTGAGACGAACTGCCGCCCTGCAGGATACGGATGAACATCTATTTCTCAAAGTGGTAAACCCGCTCCGTTATCCCAAGGAGGGTGAAGAATGTGAACTGTTCCGTTCCACCGACAAAGTGCGGATGGCATGGGGAGTCACCCACCTGCTGGACAATGTGCCCTACAAAGAAGGCAGCCTGCTGCGCAATATGATCATCAACCACCTGGGCAGAAGCCAGTATTACCGGTGCTTCCGCAAGGAACGCCCTTTTTCACCACAGGACCAACAGACCATCCGCCTTCTGTTCCGCCAGAGAGGCATCAGCGAAGAGCCGTCATTCGACTACTACACAAATGAATTTAACTGGTAATATCCGTCACACTGTCACAGCCGCATGCAACACATTGTGCGACAATAGTTTACCACTGTGACAGATGGTGTAACGGATGGTGTGACGGACTTTTATCTGTCACACCGCCGCCTCCGGATCTCATCATGCCCTTACCAGCTGATACACAGTGCCTTTACGTGTATGCCGTGAAGGAATACCCTGTTTCCTCAAAATTCGTCCGAATGCCGCCACCCTCTTGGCGTTCAATGGAATATCCACTTCCTGATGCAATATCTTCAATATTTCGGCAGGCGCCATCCACTCGCCCTCTTCCCCCGCTTCCGCCATGCGGAAATAACGGAAAAGGAACTGCTCTTCAGGAGAATATTGCTGAAATTCGCGGTTCGCCTCCGTCATGACATACTCGTCCGCATCATTAAACCAGTAACGCTCACCGTGCGCCAGCTCGTGCATGGCCTGTGCATACAACTGATCGTAGTCTATGGGACGCGAGGTATCAATCACCCCCTTCACCTCAATGCAGATGAAGCGGCGGCTGCCCGAAGGATCGGTCAGCAAATCCTTGTGGTTACTGGTGGCAATGAACGAAGCATAGCGGCGCATCTCCACCACCGATGTGCCGTAAGGCCGGCGCGCATTCACCACCGGCTTTTGCAGGATGTGCTTCAAGAATCCCTGTTGTGTGGCGCTCACCTGGTCGAACTCGTCAATGTTGATCAACGCGAAGCGATTCAGGCTTAGTTCGACATCTTTCTTGCGTGAGAAATCGAGGCTGTCCGTATAGTAGGAACATTCGGAAGGCGGCATGATGCTGCGGCAAAAGGTGGACTTGCGCGTTCCCTGCGCTCCCACCAGCAGGGGCGAAACACTGTTGGCATAGCGCTTGTCCATCCCCGCCAATGAGCCACCATGTTCAGAAACCAGCGATGGAACAATTCGGGCCAATGCGGATTGTCACAAGGTACGGTCTGCGCCAGCGGACGGATGCGGTCGCGTCCGTCCCACTCCGGAAGGTTGAACAGAAAATCCTCCAGCGGATTATACACCGGCACACGATTGGAATACACATAGCGGCTGATATCCCTGTCCCACAGGGGGATACCTTCGGCCTGTGCATCCAGGGCGATGCTGTTCAGCGCACGCTTGTCCACCGGCTGAAAGCGGAAGCAGAAGGAATGCCGCTCGCGGAACTCCGCCTCGCCGGTCTGCACGTTAAAGCGAAATTCATAACGTCTTTTCATAAACTCGGCAATGAGGACCGACAATTGCTGCTCACGGCTCAAAGCGCATTTGCTTCCGAAATCCTGACGCCGGCTGTACACATTCCGCACCACCTGACGCACCAGTTCCAAAGGTTTGCGTGCAAAATGACGGAAACGCGCCCTGCTGACCACCGCTTCCTCCGGAATGCCCGACCGGAAACAGTTCAACGCCAGTTGCGAAAGAAGGGTATCCCAGCTATAGGAGGACTTTTCATCGGCCGGATCGGGCTTATCCAAATCAATGTAAGCCTGCCTCAAGGCCGCCTCGAACAGCATGGAGAGCGCATCTGCCGTTTCATAACTCCCCAAGGCACGTTCCAAAGGACGCTGGCCGGAGACAGCAGGTTCGGTATGCAAGGCCATTTCATCGGGCATCCCCATAGGCTGTGACAGGTAGAACTGCACGGAGTCCGGCCGGTAAAGCACATCGGGGTCATAGGAAAGGCGTGAATATTGTTCCAGGAAAGGTTCCTTGGGACGGATATCGAATGACAACTGGGGCTGGTAGCACTTCACCGCCATGATGTAGGCATGAGCATGAAACGCTTCCGCCTCCGCACGGGTAAGGGGCAGCGTATTGTCGGGTCGGGTGAAAGCCACCAGGATTTTCACCGAATGTCCGCTGGCGCCCATAAAGGCGCACCGCGTCTGCGGCAACTTCCATGCCTCCCGTTTCACCTGCTCCACTTCCGCCCTGCCCGCCAAGGGGCCTACGGTCAATTCCACCAATCCGTTATAAGCCTTCATGCACTGTCCGCCCTCCGTCTTGCGGAACTCGGCGGCAGGCATCATCTTGGGCAGTTTGTCCGCCGCCTCGCAATGGTCGCCGGGGAGGAAATGGCGCAACTGGCTTCTGAACATGGTGACGGGACAGGTTTTCACCTCCTCTTTCATTCTCTCTACCCATGCATCCAGTGTAAGAGTGCTCTGGGTTACATGGTTTCCGCCGTCGCGTACCTGGGTAATCTTTATCATTTATCGTGTATTTATTCGTTTTTTCCAATCTATAAAGATACGGATAAAATCGGGAAACAAAGCAATATACAGGAAGGTTTCTTTCAAAAAAAAGGACGCGAAGGGCACAGGAATTTCCGATAGGGAGGTGAAGCGGAAAGATATTGAAGGAATGCATTCGCGACAGGTATAATCCAGACCATTATATGCTATGATACAATGTATTGCACCATTTGGAACAATGAGTTTTTCTAATAGAAACCATTAATTCTAGCGCATGGTACAACCTGTCTTTACATATAGGAATAAGTTGTTCCACTGATAGGAATAATTTGTTCCATTAGCATGAAACTATTTGTTCCACTGGACGGAACAAACTGTTCCAACAAGTGGAACAACCCACATCATGCATGTAAAAAGAGGCTGTAGCATATGTGCAAGATTAACAAAAGTCTGTCACCGTATCCGTCACGCTATCCGTCACCATCGCAACACGTTGTGATTCAAGTGTATAAGTTACCATGTGACAGATGTGACGGATGTGACAGTTTATTTTCTTTTTTATATGAGGATTGCATACTATCCACGGGATTGTACTAACTCAATAACCATGTTGTTAAAGGAGCTACAGGGGTGCAAAGTAAATTCAGCTATTATTTTGCTTGTAGGGGCGAGGTTTGCTCGCCCGAAAATAGTCTACGTTGCATATTACTCCCAAGATCGTGACCGTTGGTTCGGGCAGGCAAGCCCCACAACCGTCAAGCTAAGGAAAAACATCTACCGTAAAGCATATCCTAATGCCTCACCAAGTTCTTCCAACGGATATCTGCCCGACTGCAATTCTAGTTCCTTGGCGTATCTGGAAGGGTCACCGCTTTCATTCCTGTACAAAATAATCAATCGTCTATCCTTTACCTTCATGCTTATTATATCTTCCTTCCAGAGTACCATATCCTTGTATATCTCATGACAACTCGTACTAAAAATTATAACAACAGGACATACAAATACCCAAAGAGGATAGATGCTAAAACGATGTTCTATAAAACTAGGAGAGAGAACTAAAAAAAGAACTACCACTACTATCTTAACACTAAAGAATCTGCGAAGTTTTATTCCTAAAGGCCGCTTCTTGACCTTTTTGAACTCATATCTGTCACCGGTTATGTATAATGTATCATACCGGAAGTATAATTCTTGGTCTTTCATAATTATATTTTTTTTAAGATTCATACAATCAACTCAACCTTATAACTTTTCATGATTATCCGCATATATATCACCGGATGATAAATGGGAATTTATGTGCCGGTATATTTCTCGGTACGGATGACGCTTCCACCGTAGGGGCAGACCCATGTGTCTGCTCGAAAGCATAAAGTGAATGTTATCAGGCGGACACACGGGTCCGCCCCTACGGTGAAAGCATCTATAAATTAGCATTTGGTGGTATGATTGCGGATAATCATTAACTTTCTTGGCTCTTCAAGCCTGCTTTTAATTATCTGACATTCTCCTCTTTTATACATCGAACATATCTTATGCGTCATTAAGCAACGAATAACGTCGCAATATTTGCGGCAAAAATACTTAATGATTATCGTATCACCAAGCGAAGTCTTATAATGTCTCAAAGAATGCGATGATTTTGGACAAAAAACGTCTGATTAGCTTGATTTGCATCTGCATTTTCGAATCAAATTAGGGATTGTGCATTTGCAATGTCTGCAATTAGTCCCTAATTATCAAATGTTTTATTGAGTTTTTATTTATCATACAATACAATAGGCTGATTAAAGAAGTCATAAACGACATAATATCCTATTAATCAGCCTATAAAAGCGAGTTTCCAATTACATTTTTTTATTCTTTCCGATAACGAATCTCAGTAAAATAAAAAAAAACAGTAAAATAGCAGCAACTAATATTGCAGCAACTTCTCCCCCCTTATTTTGCGGTATCACATACCACAACAGACAATAAGCTATGACTGCACCAATCAACAGAGGAAACAATTTAATCCATTTTTTCCGCATTTGCTCTTTTCATTTTATAACACACAATCGGATATTCTATGATCCATTTCATTCATACAATACCAATTTGGTTTTCATGACTACATTATTCATTAGTTTGACATCGGTAAAATTAGGAATAATACAATGAACCACCTAAAAAGTAAGATAGACAAATAGCAGGCTAAAAAAAACATTTTATAAACAATTAGATACCAATAAATTACAAATAGAAGTTCATACAAACGGAGCGTCATCTATAGACAAGAACATCAACGGACACGCATCACAAATAGAGCGTGCCGTATCATTTGCCATAAATTCCTGCATTTTTTTCTTCATCCGGACTATCCACCCCATATTACCACCAAATCTGCTTTCCGTTTTCATACGTAAAAATCCGCTCTTCCTTTCCCTGCGTATGATTATGCAGCCAAAGCAATGCATTCTTGGGTACTTCCACATATACCAATGTGTCGTGTCCGGCTGTTTTTCTACCGAGACTGCACCATTCGTCATTCCAATAGAAAAGTTCATAGTCATCACCGGTATCACCTCATTACTGTCGTGAACATCAGAAGCTATTTTATTATACTTGGGGTATTTGCGATGTAAGGTGACAGATTCCGTATCGGATAAAATAGGGCGGAGAGAGCGGACTTCGCCTCCTTCATATAAAATGACCGGAGCGGCGAAAGGTTTCAATATTCCCCGTTCGTGAACGACCGGAAGATATGCAATGCCTTTCCCTTCTTCCCTGTAACCGTCTATCTTGTTATCTCCCCAAAGAAGTCCCTCCCCAGGTTCCGGAAAGTCACGTTCCCATTCCCCGAACTTGCCAAGGCCACCGGTATCCACTGGCTATTATTAAATGTACACAAGTACGCCTGTTTGTTCTTACCGTCCAATGGGAAACTGACATCGGACAAAGGCATATCATATCCTTGTGTCACATCTTCCTCACCGGGAGACCGGTACTGCATTCTATACACTTTAGAAACTTTATAGACCACAAAGTTCTTCCCGTCCGGTCCGTAACCGATATCAACAAAATGTCCGGCAGTGTCTTTCACTACATTCCAACAATGTGCAGAACTCCTGTTGGCCCACGCCTTGACGACATCCGTTGCCGCAGGTATGCCGATAGCACGCAAGGACAAAGTGAGGAAAGCGGTCATGTCATCACAAGTCCCCCATTGCAAACTGTCCATTTCTTCATAACTATGATATACGGATATTTGGTCATGCCTGCATTATAACGCACCGGATAACGCATGGCAATACTACGGGCTACCTCCTGCGGAGCATTCAACGAATCCAGCCAGTGACCATAACGCTGCAAGGCAGTCCTCCGCCAGTGAGACAGAGGTTCATGAGCCACCCGATAAGGCAATACATAACTACAGAAATCATCAAATGAATAATGCTTTGCCACCCCCCTCCGATTCCATACCTTAAACGCCGATTCTATGTTCTCTATTAAATAGTCACTTGTCATTACTTCTATATCCCTGACTATTTTAATCCGGGATTCGGGTTGGATTTTTGAAATAGAATCGAATACAGCGGCCACAAGCGAACGGGATATTTCCCAACTGACGGGATCCTCCTTATCCAAAGACAACAAAGCCCGTGCGTATGTGTCCGTGGAATCCAATGGTAACACAGCATATTGATCCGGCATATTTTCAATAAGGAAACAAGCTGCCTGATATTTCAACGTATCATCCCGATAGTATGCCAGCACTTTTTCCAGCTCCATCCGATTATCGCCTGCCTCACGCAAAGCACGTTCCAAGGCGGTCTTTTCCGGTAAGCAAGAAAAGAATGCGCTGACGAGAAACAGAAAAGATAAAAGCCTCAACATTTCATATCCGATTAAGGAAACGTAACTCCTTCGGGTACCAAAAACTTCATGGCCGGGACTTCTGCATTCTCCTGAATTTCCGTTGCCTGCTCGGTAACGATAACCATTCCATTGGATGAAGTCTCGTTCTTCAGCGGAATACCTTTCCATATCCATACCGTGGAATAGGTGGTTTGTCCTCCATACACTACCTCCAAAGTGTACTTGGTACACTTCCTGCCCAGTATTTTTCTTCTGTTCCCACTTCCTTTATCTTGTGCAGTTCACGTACTTCGTCTGTCAGATTCAAATAGTTGACCGGCTTGACGGGCAAAGTTGCTTTATTGGCCACCTTCATATCGAGGTCAATAGAGATAATCTTATCTCCATCGGCTATCGTCCGGATATGTTTCTCCACATTTGCCACGCCTCCCACTTTCATTGTAAGTTCGGACGCCTCCTTTCTGCCGTAATCGTCAAAATACTGCACGCCTTGCACTTTCTGCCCCATAGTGACCGCCTCTTTCTTGAGGATGGCAGACTTGATTCCATACTTCGCCTCTTGGGCGAATGCTGTTGCTGTAGCCGATAGCAACAGAACAGCCAATAAACATTTTACTTTCATTATCGTTTCTTTTTTAAAATAACACTATTTTATAACTTCATTTTTGCTTTTGCCATAAATCCTCCGCTCAGACCAGCATAGTTTCTTCATTTCACATAAATGCCCTCCAATAATCAGCATACATATTCTCTCCTTCCATCATTTCCTCATGCGTACCATAATGACTGACCCTTCCATTCTCAATCAAATAAATATAATCCGCATATTTTTTTAATATGTGTAGCCTATGGGATATGAACAATATGATTTTATCTCTTTTCAGCCGTGATAACAGATCCATAACAAACATTTCCAAATCTCTATCCATAGCAGAAGTCGACTCGTCAAGTATAAGCACAGAGGGATTCTTAACCAAGATGCGCGCAAAAGCTATCAATTGTTTCTGACCACCCGATAAATTTATCCCCTCTTCTCCCACAACCGTATGATAACCTTGAGGCAATCGGGCAATATATTTGTCCACTCCATAGCGGGAACAAACATCTATAATATATTGTGGAGACGTATCCACGCCACTGAGTAACAGATTATCCATCACTGTACCATTAAAAATAAAAACATCTTGCGGAACAACACCTATATTCTCCCTCCATTTTTCTATGGCAGTCCCCCTCAAATCATCCTTCCCATTTAATAAAATTTCCCCTGTCTCCAACTCATATGCTCTCTCCATGATCTTGCAAAATGTCGATTTACCACAACCGCTTTCGCCAATAATAAAAATCATTTTATCCTTAAAAGCCGCAAGAGAAATATTGTCTAAAATTCTTTTCCGTCCTGGAAAACGGAAAGAAATATTCTTAACTTGAATGCTATCCACCCTTCCCGGGGAAAAATCTCCTTCTTTCTTTTTCAGAAGGAATACCCACAAACTCAAACATCCGATTAAAAGCAACTTTTGCCTCATTCAATGATACGGACACTAAAGCCAAATTAACAATTGCCGGTGCAATGGATGCCACCAGACTTATCGCAGCCATCAATTCCCCTAATTTCAACCGCCCGGACAAGACAAAGAAACTCCCTATCCCTATCGCCCCTACAATCAGTACAATACTAATAATACCATAAACAACCGATAATTTTATATTCAGCCTTCCTAAATCAAACGCCTTGTTTTGAAAGAAACCATATATTGCCTGATTCAGTGCTCCAAACTCATGTTGTCTATTGAAATTCTTTATGGTATCTATTCCCTGCATCGTATTTATAAAATTACTTTCACTGTGCGCATAACTCATCATCACATTACGCTGAGCCTCAACCAACGGAGCATTATATATGCTCACTATCCAAATAAATAGCGGAATACTTATAACCAGCAATAAAGCTATGGGCCAAGAATAATAAAACAACATACTTAAAGTTACAATAGTAACTAAAAAGTCAATAACAATGCTTCCTGCAATGATACTGACTACAGATTGAATGCGGCGTGTATCATTAAGACGTGCTACTAATTCGCCTATTCTGCGCGTATCAAAAAAGAATTTAGGCAAACGTAACAGATGATTATAAAAGAAAGCGATCAGTCTATTATTAAAATCACGGCTCTGGAGAAACAACATATACTGACGGATCGTTCCTAAACCTAATCGTGCCAGCAGCAAGAATGAAACCAGAACTAATCCCAGCCATAAACGTTTATAATCTTTATCAGGGATGATGACATCAATCAATTTTTGAGAAAAAACAGCTGTAGTCATCCCCAAAACAGACATGAGTAATCCTACAAGGATACTTACTCCCAATATGGCATAATCATCTCTCAATAGATGGATGAGCCAAGCTCTTTTCTGTGCTTTAATGTCTTTCTGTAGTATAAAATTGTTTGTACACACAAGAGTAAGACAAGCGTGAGATTTCCATACTTGTTCCAGTTCTTCTGCGGTATAAGTGATTATTCCTTTGGCAGGATCCCCCATAATAAAATATCCATCCTTAAAACCATAACAAACCATATAATGCTCAAATTTTCCATCTAGTACAAGATGAAGGATTACAGGACTTCCATGTTCTTTTAATGAAAGTATATCAGTCTCACAACCTTTTGCATCAAAGCCGACTTGCCCGGCAGCCTGATAAAGCCCAAGCAAAGTAGTGCCTTGTTTTGTCGTACCGCTCAGCTCCCTCAAATATTGCAATGTTGTGCTGCCACCATAATATCGTATTATAGATAGTAAACACGCTACGCCACAATCGGATGCATCATGTTGTAAAACAAATGTTTTATTCAGTTCTTTCATTCTCATAACCATGTATCTATCAGATCTCAATATAAATATTTTACTATCTTTTTTATAGTCACTGCTCCACGAAATATTTTTTTAAGCTTCCCTTTCTTGTCGTATATAATAATAGTAGGAGGTGCCTTTATTTTGAATCTTTCGGAAAATTCACCATGAATGTCTATTGCTATAGTGGCGTTTTTCAATTTATCTATAGGATATTGTAACAAGAAATCTTGCACTTCACTTTCTAATGCATTAGTTATAAAAAGTGCATTAAAATTTTCAATCCTTTTTATTTCTAACATTTCAGACATTTCCATGCTACAAAAATAGCATTCTGGATGGAAATAAATTATTAATAATGGCTTTGAATCTGTATAATACTTCTCCATTGTAAATTTTTCATTATCAATCGTAGATAACTTAATGTCTTTTTTCTTGCTTCAAAGAATGTGCTGTAGAATATTTAATTACACCAACAACCACACATATAAACAATATCACAATAAAACATAGCAGCATCGTTCGCAAGCATTTTATATAATTATTCATTCTACTATACATAATACTATAAATACAACAATGATAATGTATAAAATCAATCCTGTACAATACGTTGAAGTAACAAAATTCATGCTATCACGATAGGTTCGATTTGTAGCTACAGACAACAGCATTGATACAAACAAGAAATATAAAAATTCAAATATATTAAAAAGACTTATCGGAATGACCATCCATGCATCTAAACTATCTACATCAAAAAAATATAATAAAGAAGTTTTTTGCATTATGTTCGCAGCAAAATCCGTTCCTGCATACAGAATCAGGCAACAATTTAGAAGTGGAGCCAAAATCAATGCAAAGTCCGCCTTTAAAGAGACATGAAAATAAGTCTTCCAAGTAGTGGTTTTATGGACTCTTTCTAATAGTATATTCCCAATATAAAAACATATACTAACTAAATAGATACGCAAAAAGTATCACTAATGGTGTCAAGACAAAAGAAGCAAAACGGTATTCACCAAACTTTGAAAGCAGCCATTCCTTCGTTTTAATATCAACGGCCAACATATTATGTATTTGAGGAACAATAATATATTCTTGTTGTACATACACTATCAGGCAAGAAATTCCCAATATGATTAAAACATAACATTTTACATTCCAGTTAAGGTAATATTGAAGTAGATTACTTTTCATTATCTTTTATAATTTATACACAGCAAAAAAAGGAAGAATAAAGCAATTCTAGATTTCAAGATTCTTCCTTCTATTCATGATTTCTTACTTCTTGTAATACTGATTAAATATAAGCAATATTGCTACAACTAAAAGTAATATTGCATTCATATACTGCATTGAAAAGAAAGTTCCATATATTACTATGTAATAGCATAAATTCATGATACACCCAATCAAATAAATCACAAGTATAAGAAATAGATATTGTTTTTTCATAAACCGTTTGTTTTACTAAAAACAACTTCCAATCGTTTGAATTCCACTAAATGATGTGCCAGCTAATGATAATCCATAAGATAATCCAGAAACCCATCCTACAGGTCCAGATCCTAATGAAGCAGCCGACAACACAACTCCTGCAACTCCCATTCCTAAACTTACCAATGCTCCTTTGCAATCACTTTCCAGACCACCATTGACAGATTCCATCTGTTTCAAATTTAGTTCTTTCATAAATAATAATATTAAAAAAATCCTACTCTATTATGGCTTTTCGGATGCCGCTTCTTTTTATGTATACTAAGGGTATCCATTAAAATAATTCTTTTATCTATCAAAGATGTATTATATGTATTTTCATATATATTAATTATGTCTAAAGCTTTGCTCTTTAATGAATATTCTGTCAATTCATTCTTGTTTATTAAATTTCTTCTATCAGATAGAGTAATTGGACTATCTAAAGACATTCCTCGTTTATAAAATATATAAGCTTTTTATACTATCTCCCTTATTCTCAGCCAACTGTCCTAAAGCATACCAAGGACGGCTTAAACCACACATAACTTCCAATGATTCAATAAATAATTTTTCAGCTTCAATTTTATCTCCCTTGTATAATAATACACTTCCTAATTTAGCCATATTTATAGGATCACCCTTCCTAACAGACAAGATCTTCACCACATTTTCCACTATCTCTATCCAATAACAATAATTATGTTTCTCTAATTTAGCATATATATCCGTCTCTAATAAATAAGGTGCTATTATTAGTGCTTTCACAAACGCCCTTTTTGCTTCAACAAATTGTTTATGGCTCTCACAAAATAAGGCCCATAATAAAACATTTTCTTCCTCATCGGAATTTTCCACTGCTTTTTCAAAGAAACTTTTAGCTTTTAAATATTTCCCATTTAGGGCATATAATAGACCAAGATTAAGACTGAACAAACGATTTTTTAGGAGCAATGTTGTTTGCCAAGTGAAAATAAGCTAAAGATTTATCCAATGCTTCTGAAGATACTTTACTCAAAGCCATATAATTACGTAAATTAATAGCCGTATCCGTAGCAGCATAAAGCAATCCCATATTGGCATAATAAACAGGATTCATAGGATTTAACTTTATAGCTTTTTCTATAGTCCGCATCGCCTTCTCAGAATCCGCCATTGTACAAGCCTTATTGTTAAGCTTATTAGCATACGAATAACGAATATGCCAAAAGCCCAACAGCAAAATCATGCAACCAAGCACGCCCTGTATAGCAATTTTATGTTTACTTGAACAACTCATAATTATCTTCTAACGGTTGAACCAAACTAACCATTATCAGGAAACAAAGTATCATCATATTCTCTTTCTGAAAAAAAAAGAAGAGAATGTAACTTCCCTTACGCCTAATGCCAGCAAAATAGAGAAAAATACAATTGATCTCAATTCTCCTTTTTTCATTTGGTGTATTCCAATGTATATAAGCGACAAAACCAATGCGCCATATACTATAACTCCGACAATGCCTTTTTCAGCCGCGACCTGCAAATAGGTATTGGTAGCATAGGATAAATAGTCCTTGCCTTTCCTGTCTATAAGTATCCGAAGCAAGGGCATAGTTACCACCTCCAACTCCTGTTGCCGGAAAAAGTCCGAATATATTAATGGCTTCTTTCCATTTAACAAAACGCCCTGCCGTACTGCGTTGCTGTGAAACGGTATGATTCATAAAACAAGTAATAAGAACAGACTTCCTTTCTGGTAACATACACAACAAAGTGGGCAACCAAACACACAAACAAATAGCCAAGGCCTTTTTCAGCATATCACGTTTATAAATGCAAAAGAAAGTTATCAGCATAGCAAAAAATACGAATAAAGCAATATATGCCCCACGTGAGAAACTGACCAATATAGCAACCAACATTAAAATTTCCATACAGATATAGCATATCTGCTCTTTTCTATAACCCAACTCCAAGATAGATATAATAGGAAAAGGTACTAGGCACAACAACATAGTAGCCCAATTATTGGACAATTGCCCAAAAGGCCGATAATGGCTCCTAAAGTCAGTAAGATTCTCAAAACCTACACTATAAAACCGATCACGATGAAGCAAGAAAAAGAATAACGTAATCAATGATAAAATGCCTGCTACTATGGAAAGTACTTTATACAAAAAAGCGAACTGACTACGAAAACGAATAAAAGTTCGAATAAAAAAGTAAAATGCTATTGATAAAAGAATCTTCAGAGTCGCAGTAATACTATTAGGAATATAAACAGAAGTCAGGCAACAGAGTAACTCTACGGCACATACTGTATACAGAATGTAATCAAAGCAAGATATTTCCCCACTTGTCAAATACACAGCCCCATGTCTAATATCATAAACATAAAAACACACAACAACAGGAAGCATAATAAATATCCATGAAAAGATATCGATAAACCCTATCAGCAAGAATAACCCCATTGACAAAAATGCCAATAAATTAAACTTTTTGTTATGTATCAAACCTCCATTCATAAACTATTCTACATTTATATTTTTTATTAAGGACGTACTATCCACTCCCTCAATTATCTCAGTATATATTCCATCCGAGATACCTGTTTTCAGAAACCGTTTTTCATATTTACTTTTATCAGCTACTATTTCTACAAAAACAGAATCATAGTTAAACTGAAAATATTTCTCTTCCAAAGCCAGCACGTGCTTTTTCCGCTCCACCACTATTTCTGCATTAGCCGTACAACCGGCTTTTTATCATTTGCTTATATTCTTCAGGTATAAACAAACCGGCAGTTATTTCAAAACGCGCGACTCCATCCTGCACAATTCCCTTGGGGGCGACAAGACTTAATGCTCCGTCAATAGTTATATTCTTATCCATAAGAACCGATAATGACAGTTCCATCCCTACAGCAAGTTTCAATATATCAGATTCCAATACGTTTCCTTTAAATACTAACGATTGCAGATCTGCCACTCTAGCCACGGTTGTTCCTTCATTCAATGTACCTCTTGCCATCACAGACCCACCCTCTTTTATCGGAAGCTCCAATATAGTACCTGCGTCAGTCGCCGTTATAATATTGGATATTCCCTTTGATTATATTGCCCTTTCAACATATCCAACTCCGATTCTACGGATTCATATTCGGACAGAAGAACAGCCAAATTACTTTTCTCGCCCTCATACACCTCTTGCGCTATCAACTTTTTTACATATAACTTTTCCGTCCTCTCAAAACTAGCTTCAGCAGTCAAATACCTGGTTTCCGCTATTTCCAATTCCTTTAATAGCCGCCTGTATTCCAACGGATCTTTTACATATCGTATTTGCGCCAATGGCTGTCCTCCCACCACTTCATCTCCAACCTGCACCAACAATTTTTCCAACACACCGGAGATAGTCGATTTTATATCTATTTCTTTAGAGGGCTGTATCACCCCCGGAATAGTAAGTTTGCTCTCAATATCCCGATACTCGGCACGGATAGTAGAAGCGGGTATCTTTCTACCTCCCTTTGCCGCCCGGTAAATGACAAATGCCAGGAATACCAGGATCAAGGATAATATAACAGTTCTTACTACTTTCATTTCAATTTTCTTCTTTTAGAGCTTCTATAGGGTTCAGTTCCGCCGCATATATCGCCGGCCTCAGCCCGGCCAATGTTCCCGCTATCACTAAGATAAATATGGCGGCAACAGCTGTCGGAAAATCCAGTCCCGGTTTTTCCATCATCGGAGTGTCTTCTGAGATGAAAAGTGCTACAACCTTCAGTATCCCCCATCCCAAAACCAACCCTACATATCCGGCTAAAGAAGTAAGAGCTATGGATTCCCATAAAAACATAGCCTTTATCTGCTGTGCCTTGGCACCTACAGACTTGCGGATACCTATTTCACGGGTACGTTCCTTTGCCGACGAATACATGATATTGCCTACTCCTATTACGCCACTGACCAAAGTGCTGATTCCCATAAACCACAGGAACTTGCGAATCATGACAAACAAGTCAGTAAATGCCTTTACCTGTTCCTCCATGCTATTAAAGTAAAAGACTTTATCATCACTTGGGGCAAATTGATATTTTCTGGCCATCACATTCCGCACATGGGTATTCACCTCCTTTATTTTGGCTCCTTTCACTGTAGAGAATACAACTGTGCCAAACCGCCCGGCAGTGGCATCAACTTGTTCATAGACCGAGTAAGGCATATAAATGACTCTTGCCTCATACGAATTAAGCATCGTATTCTTTATTGTTCCAATCACCCGGAACATCTCCTGCCCCATACGGATATACTTGCCAATGGGATTTTCTTTTCTGAAAAGCATATCCACCACATTTTCACCTATCAATACCACTTTTCGAGCTTCATTCATATCCAAGGCATTCAACATTCTACCATGCTCCACCTCCAACAATTTTATCAAGAAGTAATCAGGATATACCCTCGCACCTCAAACCAGCCATTCTTCGTGCCGGCATAGACAGCGTTCCAACGCCCCGTTTCGGGCGACAGATGGGTTATCTCGGGTATTCTTGATTTCAACATATTCAAATCTTCTTTTTGAAATTGTATTTTTCTTCCACTAGCCGCTCCTTTATATCCCATTGATGTTTCTGACGCATATACATAAGTCGTGCTTTTAGAGAATCCATTGAAGAGTTTGAACACTCCCCGTTCAAAACCTGAACCTATTCCAACCAAGACTATCAGGATAAAAATCCCCCATGATATGCCTATACCGGTCAGAATAGTACGTGAAGGCTTTCTTTTTACAGACTCGTATATTTCGCACCAAAAATCCATGAACATACAAGATAGCATTTATTATAAAGAGAGCGTATCAGATGCTACGTACTCAAAATAACCATACCAATGTTCGCCGGATGCTGTAACAATTTCCAATGTATAGCTCCCCATTTCCAAATAATCAATAGGTATATTCATCTCACTACCTCGCTGATATCGAGATATGGGGATACGCAACATTTCACTATTTGCACTATTATAGAGGATGATTTCCGCATCCTCTGATAGGGAATGAAAGGAAAAAATTAAAGAAGATTCCAGCAACGCAACTGAACAAGGAGGGATAAGAATACTTCTTGTTTTTCTACTAACTTTTTTTGTTAATGGTATTTGCTCTGATACAGATTCATTTTTCAAAGAGAATCTCTCATTAACCTTAGCCCATACAGTTACAGGATAGATACAACTTGCAACAAGGCTTACCAATAAATACAATACTAATTTGTTTTTCATAGCTACATTATTCGTTTGGTTTACATCAACAAAATTAGGAATAATGCAATTAACCACAAAAAAAGCAAAATAGACAAATAGTGACTTGATACATATTTTACAAACAGCTGCATATCAATATATTACAAGCCATAATTCATCTAGTTCCGACCACTGATATAGACAAGAACATCAACAAGTATACATCACAAATAAAGTTTATCCGCATCATTCGCCATAAATTCCTGTATCTTTTTCTTCATTCTGAGTTTGGCTCTTGAAACAGATTGAGGAGTTATGCACAGAAAAGTGGCAATTGAAGCATGAGGAAAGCCCAACTGTAACAAGCACCACAACTTCCGTTCGGTGGCACTCAGACCCACAGCCTCGACACGGCTTTGAAACATGGGACCGAACAAACGGATGACAAAATACTCTATAGCATCCAATTCCTTTGGAGTTAATGCATGAGCTGTATCGGGATTATCTAAAAGTTGAATAATGAAAGTAACGGTTTCATAATGCCTTCCACTCTCGGTCTTTATAGCCTTGTATTTCTTCAGTTCGTCCAGCAAAATCTTATTTTTATCCGCCAACTTGAGATTCTCTTCCTTATTCTTCTGTTGCAACTCCAGCAGATGCCGCCTCATTACCTCATTTTCCGCAGACAGACTTTCATTGTTTTGCGCATAGCGGAAAGACAAGTCCTCTATCTCTTTATTCCGCTTGATATAATCGTGCTGCAAGGTGGTCAAAACGTTTTCATTCTCCTGTATCTGCTGTTGCAGCAACAGAATACGCCGCTCTTTCTTCACTCTCTCACGCTTGTAGACCGACAGGAGGTAGAGCAAGAGCAGAACGACAAGCAATATAGCACCCACCAGCCGCCATTCATTGCGCTGCTTGTTTATGGCAAGCAGTTCCTTTTCGTGGGCAAGTTCTTGATTGTTGTATTTCACTGGATTTCTTCCAGTTTCACCGTTTGCGTATGCTCATGTATACTGTCAGCATATAGGTCATATTTCTCTCTATAAGCCAAAAGCTTTCTTCCAATCCTCACGTTTTTTGCCACTTCATACAAAGAAAGATAAGCACTGGCCTGCCCATACAAATCGCTATCATTCTTGATTATATATTCTGCATAATATATAGCGGAATCATATTGTTCTTGTTGTACATATACGTTAGACAAAGAATAAAAATAAGAATAATCATCCTTCTCTATATTATCTTTTATCGATAATAATAGTCCCAAGGCTTTTTGATATTCTTTCCGCTCCGAATAGATAATGCCCAAATTACGGACAGCAGTCTGCTTCTCCTCCTTTGAATCAATCAACTCAGCCATTCGTAATCCTTGCAGGGTATAGTGTTCCGCACTATCAAGTTTTGCCAGCAATAAAAAACTATATCCGGCATCCAATAAAGATATGGCATAATTGGTACTGTCCTTTATTTCCTCAAAAGTGCGGACGGCATCTTTATAATACCTCAAACCCTTGGCATACAAGCCTTGTCTGAAATTGGCATTTCCTAGATGCGAATAGCACAAGGCCTTGTATTTAGGCTCATCCAGTTGCTTCATAGCCGTCAGCGCACACAGATAGCAACGAACAGCCGCGTCATATTCTTTCGCCTCACTATATTGCCTCCCCTGATAGAAGAAGGCTTTTGCTTTTTTCAATGAGTCTTCACTATGCCGATAGAATGCCAAAGCCGATGTGATAGGAGCATCGGTTATAGAACGATACGTTTTATCCAAAGCCTGCGTCAGCAAAAGGTTGTAGTATGCTTTCTGCTCCCTGTCTCTGCAATCATCGACAGAAAATTGCTGTAAAAAAAGTAAAAAGCACTATCAGGATGTCTCTCCATATACGCCTCAGCCTCTCTTAAATAGTCCTGATGAATGGAATGCCGGTTGACACAAGAAACCGATAAGAATAATCCAACAAATAAAATTAGATTTCTCATAATACAAAATTTAAGGTTTATGCAAATATAACGGAATATTTTTTCCCTAAACAAGAATATGCTATAAAAACATATGAAAAGCCGGACAAACATCTCTGTCGCCCGGCTTTCTTAATTATCAAAACAATCAAAGAAGCATCAATTTGCCATTTCAGAAATAAACTTGATGCGGACCAACCGGATTTCATCCTCCGTATAGTCATCACCCAATTCATCCATCGCGTCATCTATTTTGTCTGTTGTAGACTCCTTGAAGTAATCATAAATATCGTTCAAATGGTCTTCATCCATAATTTCCTCCAGAAGTAATCAATATTCAACTTGGTTCCTGAATAAACAATAGCCTCCACTTCATCCAATAATTCACCGAACTCCAACCCCTTTGACACTGCAATGTCGTCCAAGGCTACCTTCCGGTCAATAGCCTGAATGATGGATACCTTCAGTTTGGATTTATTGGCCACCGTACGGACACGCAAATCCTCCGGACGCTCTATTTCATTTTCCTCACAATGCTTCTTTATCAATACACAGAACTCCTGGCCATAACGTTTTGCCTTTCCGGCACCTACGCCCGGAATATTCTGCAATTCTTCCAAAGTCACCGGATAAATGGTAGCCATCGCCTCCAAAGAAGGATCCTGGAAAATAACATACGGCGGCACATCCAGTTTCTTGGACAGCTTCTTGCGCAAATCCTTCAACATAGAGTAAAGCACGGGGTCTACTGCACAAGAGGCACCTCCCCGAACCGGAGTTTCTTCTTCCTCTTCCTCAAAATCATTGTCTTCAACAATCTTGAAGGATTTCGGTTTTTTCAAGAATTTATGTCCTTCGGGGGTAACCTTCAACAGACCGTAATTCTCTACGTCTTTACTTAAATAACCCGCTATCAAAGCCTGACGGATGACAGCATTCCACATTTTTTTCTTCTTCTCCCATGCCTGAACCGAATACTTCCAGTTCTTCATGTTTATGAGCAAGTACTTCTGACGTTTCCTTACCCAAAAGAATATCAATTATATAATCTGCTTTAAAGTTTTCTTTCACTGCTATGATTGCTTCAATCACAGCGCATAATGAATCCTGAGCCTCCACTTGCTTTTTAGGATTTAAACAGTTATCACAATTTCCACAATTCTCCTCTGTATATTCTTCCCCAAAATAATGTAACAATGATTTACGACGGCATATAGAAGACTCTGCGTATGCAGCTGTTTCCAACAGCAACTGTTTACCGATTTCCTGCTCTGCCACGGGCTTTCCCTGCATAAACTTCTCCAGCTTCTGCAAGTCCTTGTTGGAATAGAACGTAATACATGACCTTCCCCTCCGTCACGACCGGCTCTCCCCGTTTCCTGATAATAACCTTCCAGACTTTTCGGAATATCATAATGTATCACAAAGCGCACATCGGGCTTATCAATTCCCATTCCAAAAGCGATGGTAGCTACAATCACATCTATATCCTCTTTCAGGAACCCGTCTTGATTGGCTGTGCGTGTAGCAGAATCCATGCCGGCATGATAAGCACGCGCATTGATTCCGTTAGCTTGAAGCACTTCGGCCAATTCTTCCACCTTCTTACGGCTCAAACAGTAGATAATACCTGATTTACCAGGATTAGCCTTGATAAACTTGATAATATCCCTGTCAATATTATTTGTCTTCGAGCGCACTTCATAATACAGGTTCGGGCGATTGAAAGAGGACTTGAACTCCTGCGCATCCTGCATACCCAGATTTTTTTGAATATCCATACGCACTTTCGGAGTTGCAGTAGCAGTAAGGGCAATCACCGGCGCCTTTCCTATTTCATTAATAATAGGACGGATGCGACGGTACTCCGGACGGAAGTCATGCCCCCATTCCGAAATACAGTGTGCTTCATCCACCGCATAAAATGAGATCTTCACTCCTTTCAGGAAATCTACATTCTCCTCCTTTGTCAAGGATTCGGGAGCTACGTAGAGCAATTTGGTTTTGCCGCTCAGGATATCCGATTTAACCTGGTCTATAGCCGATTTGTTCAATGACGAATTTATAAAGTGTGCTACTCCGTCTTCCTCACTGAAATTACGCATGGCATCCACCTGATTTTTCATCAATGCAATTAAAGGAGATATAACGATTGCTGTTCCATCCATGATAAGGGATGGCAACTGATAGCATAACGATTTACCACCGCCCGTAGGCATCAAAACAAATGTATCATTTCCGGCAAGCAGATTACGGATAATCGCTTCCTGATTACCTTTGAAAGTATCAAATCCAAAATACTTTTTTAATGCGTCCGTTAAATTTATATTCTCCGTCATTGTAAATAGTTTTTCACGGTTTTCCCGATTTCTTGTTTTACATCTTTTGTTGCCTAACAAAGTTATAAACAAGTTCTCAAATTACACGAATATTTCGGGTAATATTTTTCAGAAGAATTGCATTTTTTCTTTCTCTCTCCCTTTATATCTTGATACTAAGCTGTTTGCATTCGCGAAATATTTGCCTTTCCCATCTGCTGTTTTGCAAAATCAAGTGTCACTTCGTACTTTTTCGCTTTCTGAGAGGGAATTTCAAACATAACGTCCATCATGATCGTTTCCACAATGGAACGTAATCCGCGTGCTCTAACTTATACTCAATAGCTTTGTCTACAATATACTCGAATACTTCGGGTTGAAACTCCAGCTTGACCCCATCCATTTCAAACAATTTAACATACTGTTTGATAATGGAATTCTTCGGTTCTGTCAGGATATTGCGCAAAGCCGTTCGGTCCAACGGATTCAGATAAGTCAAGATGGGCAGACGGCCTATGATTTCAGGAATCAGCCCGAATGATTTCAAATCCTGAGGGGCAATATATTGCATCAAGTTGCCGCGATCTATCTTCACCACGTCCTTTGCCGCGCTATAACCTACCACATGCGTATTCAAACGTTGCGCAATTTTGCGTTCAATACCATCAAATGCCCCACCACAAATAAACAGAATGTTTTTCGTATTGACCGGAATCATTTTCTGGTCGGGGTGTTTACGTCCTCCCTGAGGTGGTACATTCACGATAGATCCTTCCAGCAGTTTCAACAGACCTTGTTGTACACCTTCACCACTTACATCACGAGTAATGGAGGGGTTATCTCCTTTACGGGCAATCTTGTCAATCTCATCAATAAATACGATGCCTCTTTCAGCTTCCGCCACATTATAATCCGCTACTTGAAGCAGACGGGTTAAAAGACTCTCAATATCTTCACCCACATATCCGGCCTCTGTCAGCACCGTCGCATCCACAATGGCAAACGGCACATGCAATAATTTGGCAATAGTGCGTGCCAGCAAGGTTTTTCCCGTTCCCGTACTACCTACCATAATGATATTGGACTTTTCAATCTCTATATCATCCTTATCCACTTTTTGGAGCAGACGCTTGTAATGATTGTAAACGGCAACGGAAAGATAGCGTTTGGCGTCATCCTGACCAATAATGTATTGGTCAAGAAATTCCTTGATTTCCTTTGGCTTCGGAAGTTCCTTCAAGTTCAACTCACCCGGTGCACCTTTTTTTTGATGCATGGCTTCCTGCATAATTTCATATGCCTGCTCCGAGCAACTGTCACAAATGCAGCCGTTCATTCCGGTAATCAGAAATCCGACTTCATTTTCCGAACGTCCGCAGAAACTACATTTCCTTCTACTGTTTCTAGGTGTTTTATTATCTTCCAATGTTTATTCCTTTAAATATCCAAGTTTCCTAATGCGTCTTTAAGAAAGAAGCCTGCATGAAATGATAGCGGAAACCTGGGTTGTTTTTAGTACTGTTATTCTTATCGAATGGAAATAAATACATTATAGAGCAGCCGGTTTGCGTGACAGCACCTCATCAATCATACCATATTCCTTGGCTTCCTGAGCTGTCATCCAGTAGTCACGGTCAGAGTCTGCCCAAACTTTATCGAAAGGAGTATGAGAGTGGTCAGCAATAATAGTATACAGTTCTTTCTTTAATTTCTGGATTTCACGGGCCGTGATCTCAATATCCGAAGCTTGTCCTTGCGCGCCTCCCATCGGCTGATGAATCATCACACGTGAGTGAGGCAACGCAGAACGTTTGCCTTCTGTTCCCGCAACCAACAGCACGGCTGCCATCGAAGCGGCCATACCTGTACAGATCGTGGCAACATCACTATTAATGAACTGCATGGTATCATAAATACCTAATCCGGCGTAAACAGATCCTCCGGGAGAATTGATATAAATAGATATATCTTTACCAGACTCTACTGAGTCCAAATATAAAAGCTGCGCCTGGAGTGTATTGGCTGTATAATCATCAATCTGTGTACCCAGAAAAATAATTCTGTCCATCATCAGTCGGGAAAACACATCCAACTGAGTCACATTCAACTGACGCTCCTCCAAAATGTAAGGATTCAGATATCCTTGCGACTTGATGACATCATCCAGCACCATACTGTTCATCCCCAAATGCTTGGTAGCAAATTTTCTAAAATCATCCATAATCTAATGGTTTAGTTATTAGTAACAAAAAAGGGTTTTCAACCTCTATTTTTCAAACAAACAAAAGTACAAAAAAATACGGTTAACGTATCCAATACTCTTATCTATAACGAAAATTTATGGTCAAAAACCCCTTTTTTAGAAAGTTTTAGCAATCACTTACTTCGACTTACTAAGTTATTATTCAAACATTTTGTTGAATTCTTCCATAGAAACCGTTTTGTGGTTTAAAGTAGCCTTAGCTTTCAATGCGGCAGAAAGTTTGCTTTCAGCAGCACGGTTTACCAAACCTTCTACAGATTCCTGCTTCTTCAACATTTCTTTTGCATAGTTCTCTAGAACTTCTTCAGGGATATTCAACATTCCGTATTGAGCAAACTGAATGCGAGTTGCTTCCTTGGCCATATTCATCACATCGGCTTGTTCCACTTTAATCTCATTATTCTTGAGCAATTGCTCTTTAATCAGATGCCAAGTCAGTTCTTCGATACTCTTGTCATAGTTTTCAGCGACAAAAGCTTCACCCTTCTCTTCATTATTCAGCAACATGATACGCTTCAGTAACGCATCGGGGAATTCCAACTTACCAATCTTATTAACCAAATATTCACGAACATCGATCAAGAATTTATAATCGCTATCTGATTCGAACTGCTTTGCAATTCCTTCTTTGATCTTAGCGCGGAATTCTTCCTCACTGCTTACAGTGCCTTCGCCAAATACATTGTCGAACAATTCCTGGTTCAACTCAGCGGGAACCATACGGGTGATCTCTTCCACCTGGAAGCTGAAGTTACCTTTCACACCGGCAACTTCCTCTTTCTTTATCTTCAATAAAGAAGAAAGTTCAGCTTCATTATTATCAAATGCTACAGCAGGATTAAATACCAGCACATCATTTACTTTAGCACCGTTAAATATAGTCTTTTGCTCATCATTCTTCATATAAGCCGGCATCATTACCGCACCTTCTACCTGAATACCGCCTTCTTTAGTATTTCCATTTTCATCCAATTCAGCCAACAGACCTTTAATCATGTCTTTGTCTTCATACTGCTCTACCTTATCATATTTTGCAGCACGCTGAGTATACATTTTAACCTGCTGTTCTATCAGTTCGTCTGAAACTTCGATAGTATAGTAATCCACTGTATCCGCAGCTGAGATTTCAGCTGTAAATTCAGGAGCCAAAGCGATGTCGAACACAAATTCAAAATCTTCTTGCGTATCGAAATCGATAGGTTTCATCTTTTCTTCATTAGGCAACGGCATACCCAACATATTCACTTTGTTGTCGCGGATATATTCATTTACCTTTTCCTGCATCATTTTATCAACCTCTTCTACAAGGACAGACTTGCCAAATTGTTTTTTAATCAAACTCATAGGCACCATACCCGGACGGAATCCCGGAATATTAGCTTTCTGACGGTAAGTCTTCAGTGTCTTTTCTACTCTTGCCTGATAATCAGCTTTTTCCAGTTTTAAAGTAAGCAATGCACTCACTTTGTCAACGTTTTGCAATGAAATATTCATTCTGAACTTTATTTATTTAATTATTACTTCTTTCTGTTTTTCACCAAAGAGGTTGCAAAATTAGTGTTTAATCTTTCAATAACCAAATACACAGACTAAAAAATACTAATTGACAGCAGAAAGTATCCATTTAAAATGACTGACTAAGAAACCGATTCAAAAAAAAGAAAAAAAAGTTGTTTTTCTTCTTGCAAATTCAAAATTTATGCGTTCCTTTGTGCCCGACTGGTGATACTAATTATAGCTAGTGATTTTTATTACAAGGTTTTACTTTTGTACGAATAGCACTTACGTAAACTCTCTGTCGTTCGAATCCCCTACTTCATTAATAATCACCACTCAGAGAGTATTTTTTATTTTAATTATTTTTATTTTTTCACTATGAACATGTATGTTGGAAACCTTAACTACCGTGTTAAGGAAGGAGATTTGGAACAAGCAATGGCGGCTTATGGAGTTGTTACTTCTGTAAAAGTTATCAAAGACCGCGAAACAGGTAAATCTAAAGGATTTGCATTTGTTGAAATGGAAAATGACGCAGAAGCAGCCCAGGCCATGAATGAACTGAACGGTTCGGAATTCATGGGACGCCAATTGGTAATCAAGGAAGCAAGACCTAGAGACTAATTACTTATCTGATACAATCAAAAAAAAAGCTCTGAGCAAATTCAGAGCTTTTTTTTTTTATATCCCACATCTCCGGTTTTATACATTTTTTCCCTGCCTGTCCTTTTCCGCCAATTGAAAATCCTTACGGCGAAGCACAAAATTAGTGCCTAGATATTTCTCACGGACAACAGGATTTTCCGCTAGTTCTTCAGGGGTTCCCTGAAACAGAATTTTTCCTTCAAACAACAGATACGCACGGTCGGTCAAGCGCAACGTTTCCAATGCATTATGGTCGGTAATTAAAATACCGATATTTTTATCTTTCAATTTCCATACAATATGCTGGATATCCTCTACGGCAATAGGATCTACTCCTGCAAACGGTTCATCCAACATAATGAACTTAGGGTCGATAGCCAGACAACGCGCAATCTCCGTACGACGACGCTCGCCTCCTGAAAGCTGGTCTCCCAAATTCTTACGTACTTTCTGCAAACGGAACTCGGCAATCAAGCTTTCCAGTTTGTCCTTTTGATATTCCGGAGTAGTATTAGTCAACTCCAGCACAGAGGCAATATTATCCTCCACGCTCATCTTACGAAAAACTGAAGCCTCCTGTGCTAAATATCCAATGCCATTCTGAGCACGCTTATATCAGGATAACTGGTAATATCCAAGTCATTTAGGAATATATGCCCCTCATTCGGCACGATAAGTCCCGTAGTCATATAAAACGAAGTAGTCTTACCGGCACCATTCGGTCCCAACAACCCTACAATCTCTCCCTGCTTCACATCAAAAGAAACATGACTTACTACCGTACGCTTGCCGTATTTCTTCACCAGATTTTCTGTACGAAGTATCATACGGTTGTCATCGGTCACTGTATTTTGTTGTTCTATTTCCTGCTCTGACATATCCATGTATTTTGCGACAAAAATACTAAAAAAGTTTAGGAAACGCATAACAGAACAGAAAATCAGAACTTCTTTTGCATTTATATAGACAAAAAAGGCTACTTTTGCAGGAAATTGTGAAAACTATGATGATAAGACCCATAACAACCGTAGGGAAATATATCATGCTGATGGGGCGTACTTTTGCTCGTCCGGAACGTATGCATATGTTTTTCAAGCAATATCTCAATGAGATGGTACAGTTGGGAGTAAATTACATCGGTATTGTACTGCTTATTTCTTTTTTCATTGGTGCCGTAATTACCATTCAAATCAAATTAAACATCGAAAGCCCGTGGATGCCCCGTTTTGTGGTAGGCTACACCACCCGCGAAATCATGTTGCTGGAATTCTCCTCCTCCATCATGTGCTTGATCCTGTCAGGAAAGGTAGGTTCTAATATTGCCTCCGAAATAGGAACCATGCGTGTAACCCAACAAATTGATGCATTGGAAATCATGGGGGTCAATTCCGCCGGATACCTTATTCTTCCTAAAATTATAGCTTTGATGACAATGATTCCTTTTTTGGTTATTTTCAGCATATCCTCGGGGATTATTGGTGCCTTTTGCACCTGTTGGTTCGGAGGAGTCATGAATGCCGAGGATCTGGCCTATGGTCTGCAATATAGTTTTCAGGAATGGTTTGTATGGTGCAGTTTTATTAAATCTATCTTTTTCGCTTTCATCATTTCCAGTGTATCTGCTTATTTCGGTTACACGGTAGAAGGAGGTTCTATTGCAGTAGGTAAAGCCAGTACAGATTCTGTAGTAATGAGCAGTGTACTCATTCTATTTTCCGATTTAGTATTAACACAACTTTTAATGGGATGATACAAGTTAAATCATTATATAAATCATTCGAGGGAAAAGACGTATTGGTGGATATCAATGCTACTTTTAACAATGGTAAGACCAATCTGATTATCGGTCAGAGCGGTTCCGGGAAGACGGTATTAATGAAGTGTATCGTCGGTTTGCTGACTCCCGAAAAAGGCGAGATTCTGTATGACGGACGCAACTTCCTCAACATGAATAAAAAAGAAAAAAAGACATTGCGCCGCGAAATGGGAATGATTTTCCAAAGCGCCGCCTTGTTCGACTCTCTTACCGTACTTGAGAATGTCATGTTTCCACTTGATATGTTCTCAAACGATACGTATCGTGACCGCGTAAAACGCGCCCAATTCTGCCCTGGACCGTGTGAACCTGATTGAGGCACAAAGCAAATATCCGGGAGAAATCAGTGGTGGTATGCAAAAGCGTGTAGCAATTGCACGTGCCATAGCTTTAAATCCCCAGTATTTGTTTTGTGATGAACCTAATTCCGGCCTGGACCCTAAAACCTCCCTGGTAATTGATGAACTGATTCATGACATAACTACAGAGTATAATATGACCACTATTATCAATACTCACGATATGAATTCCGTTATGGGAATCGGCGACAGTATTCTCTATATTTATCAAGGACATAAGGAATGGGAAGGAACAAAAGATGATGTGTTCACTGCTACCAATGAACGGCTGAATAATTTTATCTTTGCATCTGATCTGCTCCGCAAGGTGAGAGAAGTGGAAGAACATAGAAAATAATGATAAAATGATTAGTGGTTAATAACCAGCGGATATCACGGTGAAACCCATTAACCCACTAATCATTAACCACTATTCTTATTTCTGTCTGATAAAGATATTTATCGGCGTTCCTGACAAATTCCATTTCTCACGTATCTTGTTTTCAAGGAAACGCTTATAAGGCTCTTTCACGTATTGCGGCAAATTAGCAAAGAACACAAAAGAAGGAACCTGTGTGTTTGGCAACTGCGTAATATATTTAATTTTGATATACTTACCTTTATTTGCAGGAGGCGGATACGCCTCAATCAAGGGAAGCATTTCTTCATTCAAACGTGCGGTCGGAATACGGGTAGTACGTGCCTGATATACTTCTTTTGCAGTTTCCAGCACCTTGAAAATACGTTGTTTTGTCAAAGCGGAAGCAAAGATGATAGGAAAATCAACAAACGGTGCCAGACGGGAACGAATGGCTTCCTCATAAGTTTTCATCACTTTGGCATTCTTGTTCTCTACCAAGTCCCATTTGTTCACCACTACCACCAAACCTTTCTGATTACGTTGAATGAGAGAGAAGATATTCAAATCCTGTCCTTCAATGCCGCGGGTGGCATCCAGCAGAATACACACATCCGAATTCTCAATAGAACGGATAGAGCGAATGACAGAATAATATTCCAAATCCTCGCTTACCTTATTCTTCTTACGGATACCCGCAGTATCTACCAGATAAAAGTCAAAACCAAACTTTTCATAACGGGTATAAATAGAATCGCGGGTAGTACCTGCAATCTCTGTTACAATATTACGGTCCTCCCCGATAAAGGCATTGATGATAGAAGATTTTCCGGCATTCGGACGTCCTACTACTGCAAAACGAGGGATATCCTCATCCAGCAGTTCTTCACCCTCTTTACTGAATTTACCTACCACCAGATCCAACAATTCCCCTGTACCGCTTCCGCTTAATGCAGAAATACAATAGGGATCACCCAGCCCCAATTTATAAAATTCGGCAGCATTATATTGCAGTTCATTATTATCAGTCTTGTTAGCTACCATAATAACAGGTTTCTTTGTACGCCGCAAAATAGAGGCTACAGCCATATCCAAATCGGTAACCCCGTTCACTACATCCACAACAAACAAGATTACATCCGCTTCATCTATGGCAAGACTTACCTGTTTACGGATCTCTTCCTCAAAAACATCATCCGAGTTTACTACCCATCCACCGGTATCAACGACAGAAAACTCATGTCCCACCCATTCCGACTTGCCATACTGACGGTCGCGGGTAGTTCCTGCCTGCTCGTTTACAATTGCCTGACGAGTTTTGGTCAGACGATTAAAAAGTGTAGACTTTCCCACATTGGGGCGTCCTACGATTGCTACTAAATTTCCCATTTTCTTTCTTGTTTACGGCTATCACAGTCGATTTTAATCCATTTGATACCCAAAGTTCTTTAATTCTTTGTCCGAGCTTCTCCAATCCTTATCAACTTTCACAAAGGTTTCCAGATAAATAGACTTTTGGAAAAAATGTTCCAACGTTTTACGAGCCTCTGTAGCCACCTTCTTCAATGCCCTGCCCTGCTTTACCTATAATAATACCTTTGCGATTCACGTTCCACATAAATCACAGCATTGATATGGATACTCTTAGCATCTTCCTTAAATTGCTCCACTACCACTTCTACAGAATAAGGAATCTCCTTATCATAATAAAGCAAAATCTTCTCGCGGATAATCTCGGTGACAAAGAAACGCGCCGGTTTGTCTGTCCACTGATCCTTACCGAAATAGGGGGGTGAATCGGGCAGCAATTCCTTGATACGCTTCATTACCGTATCCACATTGAATTTAGAAGTAGCGGAAATCGGAATAATTTCAGCTTGAGGAAGCTGTTCGTGCCACGCTTCCACCAACTTGACCAAGTCTTCCTGATTGGTCAAATCTATTTTATTAATTAACAATAAGACAGGAACCTTGACATTACGGACTTTTTCTATAAAGTCCGCATTTTTATCCGTTTTCTCCACCACATCTGTCACATACAGCAATATATCCGCGTCCACCAATGCCGACTCTGAGAAGTTCAACATAGATTCCTGTAACTTGTAGTTTGGCTTCACTACTCCCGGAGTGTCCGAGAATACAATCTGCATATCGTCCGTATTCAAGATTCCCATGATACGATGACGAGTTGTCTGCGACTTGAACGTTGCAATAGAAATACGTTCCCCCACCAGCAAATTCATCAGTGTCGACTTGCCTACGTTGGGGTTTCCTACTATGTTTACAAATCCTGCCTTATGCATAATTCTTTCATTTTATTGGTTACAGACAAAAAACGCATCGGAATACGGATGCGTTCATTTGTATTTGTAGTTTAATGATTATTATCTCTTACTACCATCGTAACCCCATTTCACATAAACGGCTCCATAGGTAAAACCTGCGCCGAAAGCTGTAAATATCAGGTTATCTCCTTTCTTCAGCTGCTTTTCGTAATCCCAAAGACACAACGGAAGTGTAGCACCACTGGTATTACCATATCGCTGAATATTAATCATTACCTTTTCCAAGGGAACTTCCAAGCGAGAGGCTACCGCATCAATAATACGCAGATTAGCCTGATGAGGAATTACCCAGTCGATATTATCTTTATTCAAACCATTCTTTTCGGCAATAGTCGCTGTAATATCCGACATATTGGAAACAGCATATTTAAATACTGTTCTTCCTTCCTGATAAAGATAATGCATCTTATGATCAACAGTGAAATAAGAAGGAGGACATACAGAACCACCGGCTTTCATGTGAAGAAAAGGAAGTCCCTTACCATCTGTACGAAGAATAGAATCCATAATACCATAATCTTCTGTAGTAGCTTCCACCATACATGCTGCTGCACCATCACCAAAGATAGGGCAAGTTGCACGATCCTGGTAGTTTACCATAGATGACATCTTATCTGCACCGACAATAATAATCTTTTTTATGTCTTCCCGATGCGATAAGTGAAGCAGCAGTTTCCATTAAATACAAAAAGCCGCAGCAGGCAGCCTGCAAATCAAATGCAAATGCATTTTTCAATCCCAGCTTATCACACAGGATAGAAGCAGTGGAAGGGAAATGATAGTCAGGAGTAGTAGTTGCTACGATTACTGCATCAATGTCATCCGGATTAGAAGCTGTTTTCTGCATCAGTTGTTTGGCAGCCTTACGCGCCATATACGATGTACCTAATCCTTCTTCATTCAGAATACGTCTTTCTTTAACTCCGATTCGAGTCATAATCCATTCATCATTGGTATCTACCATTCTTGAAATCTCTTCGTTAGTCAAGACATAATCTGGTACATATCCACCGACTCCTGTTATTACTGCATTTATTTTTTCCATCATTCCAATTTAATTAGTTTATACCCTTACAAAAAAAGTAGCCGACAGAGCCGAAGCTCGCCGGCTTTATTTTATAAAACGTACAAACGTGTTTAAAGCTACTGATTAGACAGCAGCTTCTTTTTCGATTGCTAACTTACCTCTATAATAACCGCAAGCTCCACATACAGTGTGGTAAACATGCCATTCGCCGCAGTTAGGACAGATAGCTAAAGTAGGAGCAACTGCTTTATCATGAGTTCTTCTCTTTGCAGTTCTCGTTTTTGATTGTCTTCTTTTAGGATGTGCCATTTTTCTAAACTTTAATTATTATCTAATATTTTCTTTAATTCATTCCATCTCGGATCTATTTCCTGGGGCCCTTCGCTGATATCTCCTTCGGGTAACTCCACCGCTATGTCATCATCATCTTCATCATCCGCCGAAATGCGCAAATGCTTACTCAGCTTGCCAACCATGCCTTTGTTGCATTTCCCAGGCGCATGTACATGCTTCATGGGAATATTCAAGGCTATAAACTCATACAAAAACCATGCGATGTTAATATACCCATCTTCTTCAGGTACTACAACTATATCGCCCTCTTCCGCAAATGAAGAACCTAACTTTACTTTCAGTTTATCTGAAGTTGAAACAGGTAATTCCATTTCATCCAAGCAACGGTCACACGGTACAATGACAAAGCCTTCAGTTTGAAAATCCAACAGAAAAACACCGGATGTCTTTTTTTTCACATTCAGTTCTACTGCCAGTTTCCCTTTCTGTACTTCCGGTCCATCCAGATCTACAAAGAATTGATTATCCAGCGTAAACTCATACTTAGCAGAGTCCGCTTTCATATTCTTCAATTCAATCTTATATTTATCAAACTTTCCCAAAGCAATACTATATAAATCGGGCGACAAAGATACGAATAATATTCCAATATGTATAATATAAGTGCGTATTTTTCAAATATAAATTAGACATATATTATTTTTAGCGCATAATTTAGCGTTTTTTTGAAGTGTGTTTGCCTTTCATATCTCATATCAGTGATTTTCATTGTACACTTCTTCCCTTTATACTCCACTATCCTTTTTCGGCTCATGCAGCTTGCATAAAGGCTCTATTATCATCTCCCGGTTCTCTATCAGGGCAAGCCTTCAGACCTGCCTGTTCTATTTCCAGTCCCTATTCCAAGGCATAAGTACCCGGTGAGGGTTTCCGGACCTGCCCCTGCCGGAGAAAAGACATGGCGGAGCCTTCCGGACAGTTCCGTGGGAAACGTATCCACACCCACGGGAAAGATAAGGTTTTTAACTAATTCCCCAAGTTTTCAAACTGAGCCGAAAAAAAAACAGTAGAGGTCACATTTCACACGTGCGGATACAAAAAAAGCCTCCGGAACTTCTTCAAGTCCGGAAGCTTCAATCAAAACGGCGGCTACCTACTCTCCCACTGTGACGCAGTACCATCGGCGTGACAAGGCTTAACTTCTCTGTTCGGAATGGGAAGAGGTGGAACCCCTCACGCTATAGCCACCTGAATAAGGTTGACATATTGTTGAGCTGTTATCGTAATTTCATTCTGTAGTAAAAACCAAAGGTATACACCATCCAACATATAAGGAAAGTGAACGGGCAATTAGTAATGCTCGGCTTTGGTATCTCTACCTTTACACCTGCATCCTATCAACGTCGTAGTCTACAACGACCCTGAGAAATCTAATCTTGTGGCCGGCTTCGTACTTAGATGCTTTCAGCACTTATCCGATCCAGACTTAGATACCCGGCAATGCACCTGGCGGCACAACCGGCAAACCAGAGGTCTGTCCAACACGGTCCTCTCGTACTAGTGTCAGAGCCACGCAAATTTCATGCGCCCACGATAGATAGAGACCGAACTGTCTCACGACGTTCTGAACCCAGCTCGCGTGCCACTTTAATGGGCGAACAGCCCAACCCTTGGGACCTTCTCCAGCCCCAGGATGTGACGAGCCGACATCGAGGTGCCAAACCACTCCGTCGATATGAGCTCTTGGGAGGGATCAGCCTGTTATCCCCGGAGTACCTTTTATCCTTTGAGCGATGTCCCTTCCATACGGAAACACCGGATCACTATGCTCTAGTTTCCTACCTGATCGACTTGTTAGTCTCCCAGTCAAGCGCCCTTATGCCATTACACTCTAAGGCCGGTTACCAATCGGCCGGAGGGCACCTTTAGAAGCCTCCGTTACGCTTTTGGAGGCGACCACCCCAGTCAAACTACCCACCAATCAATGTCCCCGTATCCACGGGTTAGAATCCAAACAAATAAAGGGTCGTATTTCAACAGCGGCTCCACAAATACTGGCGTACCTGCTTCAAAGCCTCCGACCTATCCTACACATCACGTGCCCAGATTCAATGCTAAGCTATAGTAAAGGTTCACGGGGTCTTTTCGTCCCATCGCGGGTAATCGGCATCTTCACCGATACTACAATTTCACTGAGCTCACGGTTGAGACAGCGTCCAGATCATTACACCATTCGTGCAGGTCGGAACTTACCCGACAAGGAATTTCGCTACCTTAGGACCGTTATAGTTACGGCCGCCGTTTACTGGGGCTTCAATTCAACGCTTCTCTTATCGATGACATCTCCTCTTAACCTTCCAGCACCGGGCAGGTGTCAGGCTGTATACTGGATCTTTCGATTTGGCACAGCCCTGTGTTTTTGTTAAACAGTTGCCCTGGACCGATTCTCTGCGCCCTCCCATAAAAAGGGTAGGGACCCTTTATCCCGAAGTTACAGGGTCAGTTTGCCTAGTTCCTTAACCGTGAATCACTCAAGCGCCTTAGAATATTCATCCCGACTACGTGTGTCCGTTTGCGGTACGGGTACCTACAGGATTAAGTTTAGCGGATTTTCTCGGCAGCATGCTTACGCGCACTATTGCCTTGTCCCGAAGGACGCGGCATACTGTCAGGTTCGGATCTCATGGTGGATTTGCCTGAAGTTTACTAGTGAGCTGTTACTTCAAGCCCAACATAGCTGTCATTTCGGGACCTTAGCAGGTGGTCCGGATTCTTCTCCTCTCGGGCACGGACCTTAGCACCCATGCCCTCACTCCTGCGGTAGAACTGATGCGCATTCGGAGTTTGTCAAGACTTGATAGGCGGTGAAGCCCCTCGCATCTTATCAGTCGCTCTACCTCACATCAGTAACCCGCAAGGCTGCCCCTAAAGGCATTTCGGGGAGTACGAGCTATCTCCCAGTTTGATTAGCCTTTCACCCCTACCCTCAGCTCATCCAGAAGCTTTTCAACGCTTATTGGTGCGGTC
>VOFD01000291.1_pt1 | contig 60001 bp, 58 predicted proteins | sample 5384101 | NCBI WGS metagenome assembly VOFD01 (sample SAMN12384723, study PRJNA508395) | human gut metagenome | isolation source: healthy gut C | host: Homo sapiens
CCACGGCATTGTCCACTTCATCATCGTACACGTCCGCGATCTTGAGGATGGGCGGGAAGAGCTTGAGGAAGACATGGGCGTTACCACGGGATTCACCTTCCTTCACGGAGTCATGGATGAGGCCGATGGCGTCTCCACGATCATGTTGCCGGCGGTGTCTTGGTGATGGTAAGCGCCTGGAGGATGGGAACGCCGGAGGTCACCAGCGTGCCGAAGGTACGGGCGAAGCGGGCGATGGCGCTCTTGCTCTGTACGTTGCCGATGACCGGCATGGTCAGCAGGGCGGAGTCAATCTTGCGGCGGCCGTTGGGCGTCTTGCTCATGGCCGTGAAGATAGCGTACAGGATGGCGACGACGGCGGCCAGAATGACGGCGTTGGGCACGAATAAAGGGCGCGGCCATGAACCAGTCACTGATGCCGAACACAGATTCGGAAATGGCGGGAAGCTCCTGGTTCTGTTCCGCGAACATCGCCTTGGATTTGGGAATTTGTCGCAACCGCGGCCCGTGAAGAAATGCTTGTCTCCCAGTTCATAGGGAGACACGCCAAGCTGGGAGAGGATGGTGGAGGAGGGTTCATACGGCGTGCGGCAGTCCGGGCAGATGGTGCGCACCAGGCGCTGGGCCAGCACCCCTTCCAGGGAGGCTGCCACCAGGAAAGGTTCGCAGCCCATGTCCACCAGTCGCGTAATGGCGCCGGCGGAGTCGTTCGTGTGCAGGGTGGAGAGCACCAGGTGGCCCGTCAGGGATGCCTGGATGGCGATCTGGGCGGTCGCCATGTCTCGCATTTCCCCTACCAGAATGCGGTCCGGGTCCTGTCGCAGGAAGGCGCGGAGCACCATCGGGAAATCCAGGCCAATGGCTTCATTGATCGGGATCTGGATAATGCCGTCGATGTCGTATTCCACGGGGTCCTCCGCCGTCAGCACCTTGGAATCAATGGTATTGATTTCCCGCAGGGCGGCATACAGCGTGGTGGTCTTGCCGGCGCCGGTGGGACCGGTGACGATGAAAATGCCGTTGGGTTTGTGGACCGTATCCAGAATATATTCATGAATATGCGGGGGGAGTCCCAGGTTGTCCAGGTTCAGGTTGACGGAAGAGCGGTCCAGCACGCGGAGCACCACGGATTCACCGTACTGGGTGGGCAGGGAGGAAACACGCATGTCCACCGCCCGGTTCCCTATCTGCTTGACGATTCGGCCGTCCTGCGGAACGCGGCGTTCCGCGATGTTCATGTTCGCCATGACCTTGACGCGGGAAATAACCGGGACGGACAGGTGAACGGGCGGCGGCTGCATTTCATAAAGGGAGCCGTCCACGCGGTAGCGGATTTTGAATTCCTTTTCAAAGGGTTCAAAGTGAATGTCGGATGCTTTTTCCTTAATGGCCTGCGATGACCAGGTCCACAAAGCGGATGACGGGCGCGGCGGCGGAATCTTCCGTTTCATTGTTGACCTGCATGTTGTTGAGCTCCTGCATCAGGTCCGTCATGGCGGCGGGTTCGTTGATGCGTTCGGAAATCTGGTAATCCGGAGCGATGAGGACGTGGATGTCCTGGCCGAGGGCGAAGCGCAGGTCCTCCACCGTCTGCGGGTTCAGGGGGTCCACCAGGCAGACGTACAGGCCTTCCGGGCCGTGCCGCACGGCAGGGCGCCGTGCAGGCGCACGAGCGTGGCCGGCATCATGTTCTGCACGTTCGGGTCCGGCTGGAAGTTGTCCAGCGTAATGAATCCGTCCCCAGGTCGCTGGCGATCATCTGCCAGATATCGTCCTTGCTGCCGATGATGCCGAAGTTCTGCCAGCACTTCCGGCAGCTCCTTGCCGGAGACGGTCATTTCCTCCTTTTGATGTCCTTCGCCAGGGATTTGTCGATCATTCCCCGGCCGATAAAAAGTTCCAGTGTAAGATTGGTGTCCATAATAATCAGAATGAATTGCGGGGGAAAATCAGTTGGCGTCTCCCATGGTGACGTTCAGCACTTCTTCCGGAGAGGTGAGGCCGGCCAGCACCTTGCGCACGCCGTCCTCTCAGGGTTCTCATGCCCAGTTCCCGGGCGCGCTGGCGCAGCTGGGGGGAGGTCAGGTTCTCGTTGATCATGCGTCGCACTTCGTCGTCGATCTCGAAAATTTCAAACAGGCCCATCCGGCCCTTGAACCCGCCGCCGCGGCAGAAGTCGCAGCCGTGGGGGGCCTTGATCTGGCCCGGAGTGAGACGGGACATGTCAATGTTCAGCGTATGCGCCTGCTTTTCCGTCAGCACGCCGTCCACCTTGCAGCGGTCGCACAGCTTGCGGACAAGGCGCTGGGCCATGATGGCCCGGACGGAAGAGGCGATCAGGGCGTCATTGGTGTGGAGGGTGGAGAATACCAGGTGACCCGTCAGGGAGGCGTTGATGGCGATGCTGGCCGTCTCCATGTCTCGAATTTCCCCGATCATGATGATGTTGGGGGCCTGGCGGAGCATGGCGCGCAGGGCGGCGGCAAAGGTCATGCCGATGTCCGCCTTTACCATAACCTGGTTGATGCCGGAAAGTTCGTATTCCACGGGTCTTCCACCGTGATGATCTTTTTTATCCGGGCGGTTGATGTGGTTCAAGCACGCGTAAAGGGTGGTGGTCTTACCGGAACCGGTGGGGCCCGTTACCAGGATGATGCCGTCCGGAAGAGTGATGAGGCGGTCGAACACGGCTTCGTCATCCGAGAAGAACCCGAGCTGGGGGAGGCCCAGCACCAGGGCTGACTTGTCCAGAATACGCATGACGATGCTTTCCCCATGGTTGCTGGGCACGGAAGACACGCGGAGGTCAATCTGCTTGCCGCCGATGTTCATCTGGATTCGGCCGTCCTGGGGCATGCGCTTTTCCGCGATGCTCATGGTGGTGCTCATCACTTTGAGGCGCGCGATGATGGGGCTGAGCAGCTTCTTGGGATGAGTGGCCACCTCCACCAGCTTGCCGTCCACGCGGTAGCGGATGCGGAGCCGGTTTTCCATGGGCTCAATGTGAATGTCGGACGCCCGCATCTTGAAGGCGTCCGTCAGCATCTGCTGCACCAGGCGGATGATGGGCGCGTCTCCGTCGTCCCCGTCCAGGCCGGCGGCGTCTGCCGGAACGGTCAGGTCACGGTAAAATTCTTTCAGGCGGCTTTCCACCGCGCTGTGGGTGGCGACGCTGAAAATCACGTCGCGCCCCATCAGTTGGGGCAGGCTGTCCATGGTTTCCAGATTCAGCGGGTCGTCAATGGCGATGTTGACGGAAAAGCCGTCGTCGGAAATGGGGATGGCCCGGAAGCGCCTGGCGAGCTCCGGCGTGATGAGTTCGCGCACCTCCTGGGGAATGTGCATGGAGCCCAGGTCCACGACGGGCAGCAGGGATGTGGAAGCCGCCACCTGCGCGATGACGTCTTCTGTAAGATAATTGGCCTGGATCAGGAAATCGACCAGGTCCTGGGTGGGAGATTTTTGACTGCGCGCGTATTGAAGAATCTCTTCATTCAGATAGCCGGCCTGCGTAAGAAGTTCGATGAGATATGATTCGTTGGAGTACACGTCGATCTCTGGAGTCTATGGTTGGAAGTCTGCCGAAACGGGACGGCAGGATACTCCCCTATTTCTGACAGGTTCGAGGCGTAAAGTCAACTTAGCTTCCCTCAAAAGGGCATTTTTTTTCAGGTGCGGAGGGGGAAGGGGAAGACGGCCTTCCTCCCATGCCGCTTGCCGGGCCTGCGGAATCTCCCGGAGGGCGGGATTTTTCCCGCTCTCAGGAGCGCCGGCGGGGAAGGGTGGAAAGCAGGTCTTCCAGCTCCGCCATGCTGGAGACGCGAGCCAGGCGGGAGCGCATTTCCTTGGCTCCCGGAAACCCCTTCGTGTAAGCCAGAATGCGGGACCTCATGTGGCGCATGGTGTGGAGTTCGTCCCCGTAATGGCGGGACTCCAGGGCCATCCGGGCATGACGCAGGATCAGGTCCGTCTTTTCCTGCGGATCCCTGGCCGGAGGCATGGCGCCAAAAAGCAGATAATATTTGGCGTCTCCGAAAATCCATGGATTCTCCATGGCCGCCCGGCCGATCATGACGCCGCTGACGGCTGTGTTTTCCTTCACGTACGCTACCGCCTGCGGGGTGGAAATATCCCCGTTCCCGATGACCGGCACGGACATGGCCCGTGCGCATTCGTCAATGATGTCCCAGTTGGCCGTGCCGGAATACTGCTGGGAACGGGTGCGCCCGTGAATGGTAATCATGGAAATTCCTTCATCCTCCAGCAGGCGGCAGGCGTCCATGGCGCACAGGCTCTGAAATCCCAGCCAATGCGTATTTTGGCCGTGACGGGGATGCGGTCGCCCACGGCTTTCACCACGCCTCCGGCCACGGAGGCCAGCAGGGGAAGGTCTTTCAGCAGGGAGGACCCTCCATTTTTGCCCACCACTTTGGGGACCGGACAGCCGAAGTTGATATCGATGAAATCCGGTTTCTCATGGTCCAGGATTATTCTGGCGGCCTCTCCCATGTGGTTCCCGTCCGCGCCGAAAAGCTGAATGCCTATGGGGCGGTGCGCGTCTTCTATCTTCGTGTACCTCCGGTTTCTCTCCCATGCCTGGAGAATGCCTTCCGCAGAGACGAACTCCGTCACCATGACGTCAACCCCCAGTTCCTTGCAGATGGTGCGGAAAATAGGGTCCGTTACTCCGGCCATCGGAGCCAGGAACAACGGGAAATCCGTTTTGATAAACGGCAGGGAAGCGGAAGCTGGGCGGTTGGAAAAAGTCATGATTCCTTAGAATGAGGCTAGCATGGGCCCATCTCCCGTTCAAGCGTCTTGCCCGTCCTGATGAAGAAAGCGGGGTGGGGAAAATGCAGGCGGCGTGCAAATGCGGCCCTCTTTTGAAAAAGCCTTTATGGAACGCCGCAGGCTTCTGCGGCATCTGAGAGAATATGCGGTCATGGGCCGCAATTTTTGATATTGGTTCGCTGGCGCTCAGTTTTTCCGGTTGCCGCAAAGGCTTGTGAAGCCCCTGACGGTTTTCAGGCCAGGGCGTGTGCCGGACTGGATACGTACATGTCCTGGAAGGGCGGCGTTGACGCATGCCGTCAATGAAAAACGGCTTCACCTGGGAGTGAAGCCGTTTGACGAAAGGTTGAAAGATCGCTTTTAGTGGTTGCCGCAGCCGCAGCCCCCGTCCTTGTGATCGTGGTCGCAATTGCCGTCGCAATCGCAGCTTTCCTTGTCGCAGCTGCCGCCACAGGAGCAGGAAGTCTGGGCGCTCATGGCGCGCTGCCGGGCTTCCTCGATTTCTTCCGGAGTGGGCGCACGGCCAAGGTCGATGGACATGCCCAGATAATGATTAATGGTGTTCAGGAGTTCATCGATGGTCTGGCGGGCTTCCAGGAAGCCGCGGGCGGCATCGTTCTTGACCACGTTTTCACGCAGGGTATCGAACTTGGAGATTTCCTCTTCCGTGGGGGGCATGCCGGCCAGGTGCTTGTTGCGCAGTTCTTCTCCGTAGGCGTTTACTTCTTCAAAAAGCTTGGTTGCCTCCGGATTCTGGAAAAAGAGGCCGATTTTTGCCTTGGAGGCCACAACCTGGTCTTCCTTGGCAAGCAGGTTGCAAAGGGCTTCCGTGGCGGCGCGCAGGTTGTCATTGAGAACGGGGGTATTCATATAAGGTTCATTTAATCATGCCTTTCCGGACAGGGCAACCCGGTTGCGAGGCATGGCGTACATTTCCGTGTCACGGCCTGTTGCGGATTACAAATCCGAACTAGATAGGCAACAATGCGAATGTAAGAAGAATATTCATCATATTCAAGCATATATGACAATTTCTAACAAATATTCTTCTTGTTAAGAATATCCGGGGAAATAATGGGTAGAGTTGGAGAAATGCATTTGATATGAAAAAGTAGTATTGACTTCGGATTTGTAATCCGCACAATCCCACTTGTTGCTACCCAACCTATGACAGGGAAAAATGATTCCATGGCTATGCTGGGGTGGAAAATCCCGCTGATGCTTCTTATCTGGTCCGTTATCGTGATTGGAGCGTGTTCGGATACCTCTCCCTTGTACTCCTTTTATCCATCTCCGGACCCTTCCATTTTTTTCATGTTCGGGCGGGGGCTGCTTCACGGGCTTCTCCCCTATGTGGAAATGGCGGACAGCAAGGGGCCCCTGCTGGTTTGGATTTATTATGCCGCCGCGTGGATTGACGGGCATTCATTTGCCGGAATATTCCTCATTCAGTGCGTAACCCTTTTTACGACGCTTCTGCTGGCTTGCGGGACGGCGCGTTTTTTATCTGTCACAGCGCGGCAGCCTGCTGGCTTCCATGCTATTGTGCCTGTTTCTGTTTGATTCGTTTCCCTTCCAGCGCGGGGGAGGGGTGGAGGAATTGTGCTGGCCGGGGATGGCGGCCGTGGTTTACGGGCTGGTCCGGTATTTCCGGATGCGGGACAGGCGCAGCCTGCTGTTTCTGTTCGGCACGGCCGGGGTATTTGCCGGGGCAGCCTCCATGATGAAGTTCTCCATAGCCTTTCCCGTGTGCGCTTTAGGCGGGGTTCAGTGCCTGTGGCTGTGGTGGAACGGGCGGAGAAAAGAAGCGGCGGTGGCTTTAGGGGTGGCGCTAGCCGGCTTCCTGGCCGTGGTTGTCCCCTGTTCGGCCTGGCTGGTATCCAACGGTGTTTGGAAAGAAGCGATGAATGAGTACCTGTTGTGCTCCGTGCGTTATGGAACGGTGTCCCAGGATACCACATGGTGGGCCAGGCTGCTCAGGCCGGCTCCGGTCCGCTGCCTGTCCGATGTACTGATGTGGGTGGCCGTCATCTGGGCTCTGGCGATAGCGGGCTGGCGTCAATTAAAAACGCAAAAGGCGCTCCTCTTTACGGCCCTGCTGTATATCTTCTTCAAGGTGGAGATGTTCAGCGTGTACAACTACTATTACAATTCCATCCTTTCACCCATGATGATCTGGGTGACTATCTTCTTTGTGGCCCGGGCGGAACGGCGCTTTTCCCTGTGCATGCCGCGGATGGCGGCCGCAACGCTGGCAATCGCCTGCCTCACGGGGGCCGGAGTGGCTGCCGGGCTGACGGGCGCCGTCCGGAAAGGAGACTTTGTCTGGAATGGCAGGGAGTTTTATTCCCCCGCCGTCCGGGAACGGCTGGCCTCTTTTTCCGAAGCCTCCGTCCTGTATCTGGGCTGGCTGGACAGGGGCTTCGGCATTACCTGGGACTGGAAGCCGTGCGGAAGATACTGGTTCCTTCAAAACTTCCCGTCGGAGGAAATGGTCAGGGGAGCAGTATGATTACATTGAGCAGGGCATACCGGACATCATCCACACCAGTTCACGGGATGATGATTCTTTTTTGCGGCAGCACGGCTATAAGCCTTTGATGCCGGAGCTGGACGGGGGATTCTGGTGCCGGGTGTCACAGGGGGACGGCGAGCCTTCCCCCGAAGAATAAAAGGACCGCTCCATGAATGAGGCGGTCCCTGGAAAGTGAGAAGTAGCTGAGTCGGCGATTAGGGCGCCTTGCAGAATTCTTCGAAGCGGTCCAGCGCTTCCTTCAGCACGTCCGGCTTCTTTCCGTATCTTGTCTGCATTCTGGTAGAACGGGATAATTTGTCCTTCAATCCATCAGTTTTTTGAGCCGGGGAAGCTCCGGTTCTGCAAAGAACGGTCTATCTGAATAGGCTGAATGGGGAATGACTTTTCTTCCCCTGCTTCAAAAGAAGTTCACATTGAGCAGCCGGATTCCAATGTTGCGAACCTTTCGGAGCTCCATAACCAGTTTGATGAGTTCTTCGTTGATTTTACGCTTGGGGCTATGGCGCGACCGCCGGGTTTGCGCTGTAAGTCCTTCTTTCCCTTTTGCTTTCATTTTCATTGTTTCTTTCTGCCTCAGTGTTAAAGCGATTTCTATGAATCTCACAATCAATTATTTGTATCAAAATCGGATTTCCAATCCGGAGACAAGCTATAAATTTGAAAAAAAGCATTTAATACAAAATTATTTGGACCATAGACAGAAAATTTGAATGGACGGAAGACGTGCATCCGGGAAAGAAACAGATGGGAATTTTTCTATTCTTCCTGTTGCCATCAGGATTTTTCAAGGAACAAAAAAGCTTGTCATCAAAATGTTGTGGGTTAGTTGCATTGATATTATTTCCCGTTCCGGGGATGGAGCCTCCTTTCAGACTGTTGACGCATGGACCCTGTCTCCGGATTGGAAATCCGCTAATTTGCATTCATTCCCTACTGGAAAACATGACATTTATATCCATGAATCACTCAGCGTCACGATTTTATCTCCTGTTAAACTTATCCTGTTTTACTGCGTTTGCAGCTCCTCTTCCTGAAGAACATACCTCCTCCATGACTACTTCCTCGCCGCGTGCGGCTGCCGATTCCCCATTCATAGCCTAATATAGCCTTTCAAGCGTATAATTTCTGAAAATTGCTCCAAATCGACTAATCCGTTTCCAAATCCATTCAATACCATGAGATTGCATCTTCCTTCCTCTTTGCTCCGCTACGTGCTTGCCGGCCTGTTCATCTGCACCTTCCCGGCCGCATCCGGTGCGGACTACACGGTGAACAACACCCAGTCCACCATGCCGGACAGCAACCTGTACGGCACATTGGAAGAATTGAGGGCGTCCGGTTTGCTGCGTGCCAACGACACGGTGGTCCTGCATAACGACGACTCCACACTGACAGGCGGCCTGAATCTTCTCATTAACGTTCAGTCCGACAACACGGCGGCAGCGCGCACGCTGGATCTGGCTGGGCTGGGAACAACTCCCATGTTTTTCCTGAAGAAAGGAGACCATGGCGCTGACATGAATTCCATCATCTGGGAGAATGCGGGCAACCGGGTTCTGCGTGTGGAGGGATTTGGCAGCAATGCCACTCTGAATCTTACCGGAGCGGTCACGTTCCGCAACAATACGGGAATCTATGATGATTCCACCGCTCCGGGCGGCGGCGCGATTGCCATTCAGGGTCAAAGTCTCGCCTTAGTCTCGCTGGATGACAATACCGTTTTCACCGGAAATTACGCATCTTCCGCAAGCGGAGAGGTTAGAGGAGGCGCAGTTCTGGCGTTCTCCAACGATGCCCGGATCACTCTGGGCAACGGCGCCGTTTTCCATGCCAACTATGTTTTGGCGTCAGACAAAGCAGGCGGCGGGGGCGGCGCAATGTTTACCAAGGGCGGTTCTTCCTCCATTGAAATAGGCGATGACTCCACGTTCACCGACAACTATGTCCAGGCTGGCAAGTCCAGCTACGGAGGAGCGATAGGCGCCGATAGAAACGCCACCTCCATTACCCTGGGAGACCGCGCGACTTTCAGCGGCAACCATATTTCCACCTCGGCAGACGGAGCAGTCAGTGAAGGCGGAGCGATCAGTACCTACATCACGATCGGAGACGCCTCCGTCACGCTAGGAGACAAAGCCGTCTTCACCGGGAATTATATCCTGGCCGCCGGAACGGGAAAAGGAGCCGGCGGGGCGGTTGCGGTGCGGGCAAATGGAGGGCCTGCGTCCCTCACTGTTGGGGCGGGTGCAAGCTTTACGGGCAACTACATCTCCGCATCATCCGGTGACGGAGGTGCCATCTGGATGTCTTCAGGGGGGGCCTGCACTCTGGGAGCCAACGTTTCCTTCATCGGAAATTACATTCAGGCGTCTTCCGGCAGCGGCGGGGCGATTTACCTGAAGAATCAGCAGCTGACCATTCGGGACGGGGCGAATTTTACGAACAATTACGCGCCTACGGCAGGGGGGGCCATCCTGATCAACAATTTCGGCACCAACGCCGCCCAGCAATTCCTGGCGCAGACCCACGACGTTCTTTTCAGCGGCAATATGACAGGGGGAACCTTCACGTGCAACGATAACGGAACGTTTACCGTAGACGGGGGAACGGCCAACGCCATCCATGTTGAAAGGTTAGGCTCCTTGCAGTTGGCGGCCGGAGAAGGACGGAACATCCAGTTTGACGACCCGATCACCTCAGGGACGGACTATGCAATAACGCTCGCGATCAACCGGTATACGGATGACGACGGGACTGATCACGACACCTCCGGCACGGTCGTCTTCAGCGGAACACGCTATCAGGGTACGGACGCCCATCTGGTTGCCAGCCGTTACAACAACTTCCGGGGAAAAACCACTGTATACGGAGGTACGCTGGAACTCAGGGACGGGGTCGTTTTCGGCCGCACGGGGAGCATGACGGACACGGGAACCTCCTTTACGCTTAATGCCGGAGCCACTCTTCGAAGCAAAGGCGCCATCAGCGAGATCAATGCCGCCTCGATCGTTCTCAACGGCACGGTAGACACCGAAGGCACGCTCCTGCTGAACGGAAACGTCACAGCTTCCGACGCAATGCTCAAAACCGGACAGGGAGTCCTCGACCTGAGGAATACCGGAACTAATCTGTTCACGAACGGAATTGCGCTCAACGAAGGCAGCATTCTGATTAACGACATGGAACAGATTCGGACCGGCACAGGCGCGTACATCACAGGTTCCGGCACACTGGACATCCAGTCCGCAGGCTCCGTAACCCTCCCGGATTCGCTGACCGGATTTGCCGGAACCATCGCCTTGACAGATACCCGGCTCCGTCCGGACGCCACAGGACAAACCGTGCTCGGCACCGCAACCCTGCGGCTCGGAAGCGGCTCCGAACTCTCCGTCACGGAAAATTTTTCCATCAGCAAGCTGCATCTGGCCGGAGGAACGCTTACCGTCCAGGTGGACGGTGACGCTTCCCGGCTGGAACACCAGCTCTCCGTCTCCGGCAGTCTTGACATCACGTCGGCATCCACGCTGGCCGTCTCCGGTCTGAAAGACAGTCTGGACAACATAGCTCCCCAGCCGGGCTTCCTGGACCGCGATCTTCAGGAACTGGCTCTGGACGGCACCATCAACGCGGACGCCCTGCTGGTGGTACAAGCCGGAAACGTCGCGAATACAACTATTCTGGACTTGGTGGACGCTGATACGGGCGAAGTCATCACCGGCGGCGAGGAACGCGAAGTTACCTACCAGGATACCGTTACCGCGACCTACAGCTATATTGCCGTAGCCGGCACCAATGAGCACAGCGGCCAGACGGGGATCCACCTCACCTACGGACTCAAGGAATTGAACATCCATGATGGGAAAACCTGGGTTCTGGACGCTCCGACCGATCCGGACAGCGACCGGACGCTCATTGCCCGGATTACAGGCGGCGGCGCGCTGCAGCTGAACAGCGACGCGGCCGGCATCGCCATCACCTCCGCTGCGAGCCACACGGGGGGAACCCTCATCAACTCCGGCCTGGTCACTGCCGGAGCGGACAACCTCTTCAGCGCCGGAATCCTGGAGGTCAAGGAAGGTGCAACATTCGACACGGGCGCCACCGCACAAACCAACAGCAAGGGATTTATTCTGCAAGGCTTGCTCAAGGGCGACCAGGCATTCTCCAACACGGACGCCATGTATGTCTCCACCAGCGCGCAGGTGGAATCGGCGCTTGCCAACACCGGAACGCTCCTATTGGCCAATACAATGGGCACAGGGCAGGACTTCCAGCTTTCGGGAGGCCTGGAGGGCGACGGAGGGCATGTAGCCTTTGAAGGAAGCGGCCGTGACACATTGAAGCTCGGCTCCCTCTCCGGATCACAGGCCTTTACAATGAACATCAACCTGGCCGCCGGAACAAGCGACCGCATCGCCATCGCCGGGGAGGCTTCCGGCACGCACACGGTTCATTTCATCCTGCAAGGCGGCGTTCCCTCCTCTCCTTCCTTCATACACGACATGATTACATGGGACAGTCTGGCGGAAGACAGTAATGCGGCAACGCTCTTTACCGGAACGCTGGATGCGGGTTTTTACTCCTACGGCCTTAAACTCAACGCCGCAGGTAATGGATACGACCTGTCGCCGGAGGGCTACAACAACCTGGGCGGCGTACTGCTCAATGTGCTTGGCTGCATGAGTACGGGATGGTTTGAACAGATTGACACCCTCTCCAAACGCATGGGAGAGCTGCGCATGGGAGCGGACTTTTACAGGCAGCAGGACCAACAGGCCAGGAACGCCGGAGAGGCGCCCAAGGGGCACTACTGGGCGCGCACGGCTTCCGGACGCACGGACACGGACCTGGGCATCGCCGGAGTATGCGGCTTTACGGAATACCAGTATGGGGCAGACAGCGGCGCGGACTGGATTGTTGCATCCGGGAGAAACAGCATGCTGGCTGCCGGCCTCTTCGGAGGATATCGCCGGAGTGACCGCCGCTTCCATGACGGCTGGGGAAGCAAGGGCAGCACGGACAGCGGTTACGGAGGCCTTTACGCCTCATGGCTGCACAGCAGGGGGTGGTTTGCGGACACGGTTCTCAAGGGAATGAGCTACAATGCCGCATGGACCGCGGTCCAGCCCGGGGGCACGGAACGGGGCAGCTATGACAACTGGGGATTGGGAATGAGCATGGAAGCCGGGCGGCAGTGGAGCAGCGCCGGAGGATGGTTCCTGGAACCCTCCGTGCAAATCGCATGGCTCCATTCCGGTTCCACGCATATCGTCACGAACCAGGGCCTGGAAGTGACGGGAAGCGCAGCCGACATCTGGCAATTTGCCGGACGCCTGCGAGCGGGACGCACATGGAGCGTCAACGGAGGCAGGCAGCTGGTGCAGGGTTACGTGAAAACCGGTGTTACGCAGCAGGCAAGCAATGGCGGTGAAGTAAAGGCCGCCGGCAACCAGTGGCGTCCGAATACGGATGGAACCCGCGGCATGGTTGGCTGCGGCGTGGCATGGCAGCTCAGCGCCCGCGATCAGGTGCACCTGGACTACGAATATGTCTACGGAGACAAATACGATCGTCCCTGGACGATCAATTTGGGATATACGCGGAGCTTTTAGGCACGAAGGAATTCATCCTCTTTCTCCACCCAGCAGGTTCTCTCTTGCCGGGTGTTTTGTTTCTGCCGGTCCTCCCGGAAAGGCTTTCCGGCTTGTGCATTGATCCTGGAGAGGACAATCCGTTTCAGGAAACAAGGTGACCATAAAAAATCGGTGGCTTTTCCCACGTGCCTGCCGCGAGCGGCAGGCGTCTCCGGGTTTTGATTTCTGATGGATGGACGGAAAGTCTTCCCATGAGGAATAAAAAAGGACCGCTTCATGAATGAAGCGGTCCTGAAGATTAGAAAAATCAGTATTTGGCGCTTAGTGCGCCTTGCAGAATTCTTCAAAGCGGTCCAGCGCTTCCTTCAGAATGTCCAGCGTGGTGCAGTAGCTGATGCGGATGGCCTTGTCATTGCCGAAGGCGATGCCGGGGACAGCCGCCACCTTGTAGCGTTCCAGAAGCTTGTCGCACAGGTTCAGGGAGGTGAGACCCAGCTTGCTGGTGTCTACGAAGAAGTAGAAGGCTCCCTGCGGTTCCACGACGCTGACGTTCGGGATGGCGTTGAGGCGGGACAGGACATACTGGCGGCGCATGTCGTATTCGTCGCGCATGTCGCTGATGAAGCTCTGGTCCCCCGTGAGGGCCTCAATGCCGCCGTACTGCGCGAAGGTGCAGACGTTGGAGGTGGTGTGGTCCTGAATCATCTGGATGGCCTTGGCAATGGGGGCCGGAGCGGCGGAGTAGCCCATGCGCCAGCCGGTCATGGCGTAGCCCTTGGAGAAGCCGTTGATGGTGATGGTCAGGTCGTACAGTTCCGGGCTCAGGGAGGCGATGCTGACGTGCCTGGTGTCTCCGTACACGAGGTGTTCGTAGATTTCATCGGCCAGGATGAGGATGTCTTCGCTCAGGGCCACTTCTCCCAGGGCGCGCAGTTCTTCTTCTGAATAAACGGCTCCGGTCGGGTTGTTCGGCGTGGTGAGGATGACCATCTTGGTGCGGGGGGTCATGGCTTCCTCAAACTGTTCCGCAGTGAGCTTCCAGCCGTTTTCCGGCGTGGTTTCCACAATGACGGGAATGCCGCCGCACATGCGGACCATTTCCGGATAGCTGACCCAGTACGGGGAGGGGATGATGACTTCGTCTCCCTCGGAGACGGTCGCCATGATGGCGTTGAAGCAGGCGTGCTTGGCGCCGGCGCCCACGGTGATCTGGCTGGGATCATATTCCAGATTGTTTTCCCTCTTGAGCTTGTCGGCAATGGCCTGGCGGAGTGCGGGCAACCCGGCGGAAGGAGTGTACTTGGTTGCTCCGTTGTTCAGGGCCGTAATGGCTGCCTGCTTGATGTTGTCAGGGGTGTCCATTTCCGGCTCACCGCCTGCCAAACCGTAAACTTCTTCACCGGCGGCCTTCATAGCCTTGGCCCGGTTGGTCACCTTGAGGGTCAGGGAAGGGGTCAATGCAGCAATGCTGGGGGAAATCATGTCCATTGTTGTGGTGCGATCGTAGAATTTTGATGCCCTGGCGGAAAACAGGCTATTCCCCGCACAGGCGGAAAAACTTTACTCACTGAGCGCACCCCTGGCAAGGAGAATGCTTGTGAAGGCCATTCTTTTTCTTGCGGAGCGCGCGCCTCTCCTCGCGGAAGGGAAGTTTCACTGTCAGCGTTTCATGAATTTGGCCCGTACCGCGTCCAGTTCCGGCGTCTTGAACAGGAAGGCCGCCGCCAGGTAAACGATCCCGGCGCAGCCGCAGACCAGGGAGATGCCCAGGAGCCTGGCCGGGAAGGACCAGTTCAGGAAGTCCTGGAGGAACCACGTTTTACCCGCCCAGCACACGGCTCCCAGCAGGACTCCCGCCGCCAGAATCCTGCCCAGGCCGGAGAACAGCGTCCGTCCGTCCACGCCGCCCAGCTGGCGGCGCAGGTAAAGGAAGTAGAAGAGGAAGTTGAAGGTGGTGACCACGGAGGTGGTCAGCGCCAGCCACGCCGCATTTTTATGCAGCCCGTAGACGAAGTAGTAGTTGAGGCCGATGCTGATAGCCAGCGCCACGGCGGCGGCGATCAGGGGGACCCAGCGTTTTTCCAGGGCCAGGAAGACGGGCTGCACCACCTTGGTCCCGGCGTAGCCCAGCAGGCCCAGGGAATAGGCGCCCAGCACCTCCCCGGTATAGCGCACCGCCTCCTGGTTGAAGCGGCCCCACTGGTACACGGAGGAGACGAATTCCGTTCCCAGGATGAAAAGGATCAGGAACGCGGGCACCGCAAAAAACGCCACCAGCCGCAGCCCTTTGGCGATGTGGGCAGCCACTTCCTTCCTGCCGTCTCCCACCATCATGCGAGAAACCGCGGGGAGGACCACCATGCCCGTAGCCACGCCGAAGAGACCCACGGGAAGCTGCCAGAGGCGGAACGCCGTGGTCAGGGCGGTGACGGAGCCTTTCTGAAGGTCCAGGGCGAAGCCCGTATTGATGAAGATGGTGAACTGCGTGACGCCGGAAGCCAGCACGGAGGGGAGCATCAGCCCCCAGATTTTGCGCACGCGGGGATCGTCCCAATGGAAGTTGGGCTTCCACCGGAAGCCGGTTTTGCGCGCTTGGGGAGCCGCACGGCAATCTGGGCCGCCCCTCCGATCGTGACGCCGCAGGCAAAGCCGTACAAAGCCCTGGGGCCGAAAGTGGGGTCAATGAAGTACCCGATCAGCAGGCCGAACAGGATGGAGGTGACATTGAAGGCGGCGGAGGCCAGCATGGGCAGCCCGAAGATCCCCACCATGTTCAGGGCCCCCATGACGAGGGCGGACAGGGAGGCGAAGCCGATGAAAGGCCACATGATGCGGCTCAGGTCCGTGGCGAACAACTTGTCCGTCAGGGAATGGTCCCCGCTGTACAGGGCCTCCATGACGGGGCCGGCAAAAAGAATTCCCAGCGTCACGATGGCGACCATCAGCGTGGAAAGCTGGGTGGCTACCTTGTTGGTCAGCTCCCAGGCGGCCGCGTCGCCTTCCGCCTCCCGTGTTTTGGAGGCTACGCTGGTGTAGGACTGGGAGAGAGCCCCTTCCGCAAACAGGTCCCTCAACAGGTTGGGGATTCGGAAGGCCGTATAAAAGGCGTCCAGCACTCCCGTAGCGCCGAACAGGGAAGTGTACACGATTTCCCTGGCCATGCCTGTCAGGCGGCAGGCAAAGATGGCGCCGGAGGCTACCAGGCTGTTCCGCATCAGGGACATGAAAGAGAAGGGCTTACTTGAACAGTTGGCGGCAGTACGGTTCCACGCGCTTCATGGCCGGATTGTCCTTGACGGCCTGGTCGCGGTCGTCCCGGCAGGGGAAGAGATACAGGGCGTAGCCTCCGTAGCCGCCGCCCAGGTATTTTTTGGCAAGGGCGTTCGGGATGTCCGGCAGGGGCTGCATTCCTTCGTCAAGCTGAACGCTGTAGTACAGGGCCACGCCTGCGGCCAGGGTATTGATGTTGCGTTCCAGCACTCCGGTGCGGGCAATGAGGGAGGATTGGGAGATGCGCACGTAGTCGCGCTGTTCGTCCGCCATTCTGGGAGTGTCGTGTTCCTCCCCCGTGTACAGAATGGCCATTCTTCCTTCCAGGAAGTCGCCCGTGCCCTTGACGTCCAGCACGGGGGAACTGCCGGAACGCCAGACGCACAGCCCCGTTTCCGCAATGACGGCGGGGTCCTGCCAGCCGACGCCCAGAGCGAGTTCGGAAGCGACCGGGTCGCGTCCTTCCAGCATGGCCCACGCGCCGCTGCCGCCCAGTCCGGACCGCTTTTCATACGGCCATTCGCAGAGGGACACCATGGGGGTGATGGCGCAGTTGACCACATAGGAGCCTTTTCTGGCGTAGCGGGGAACGTCCAGCCATCCTCCGGCAAAGTCCACGCGGAGCGGCACGGTGGACGGGGCCTTGATCCGGTTCACCAGCATGGTGGTGGAAACGGGGGCGAATTTGGGAGGCGTCTTGGGAAGCACCACATAACTCGCGCCCACACGGGAGCACAGCTCCTTCTTGATGCCGCTGTAAAGGTCGTCCTCCGTCACGGCCAGGACATCGGGCCTTTCCTGAAGAAATTCCTCTTCAAAGTCCAGGCCCTTCTTCATGCCGGTGCCCAGAATGACCTTGTCCACCATGCGCAGGCTTTCCAGCAGCACTTTCTTGTGTTCGTCCGGGATGGACGGTTTGCGCTGCTTGTGGTGCCACAGCACGGGTTCCGAGGCAAAGGAGACGATCAGATAGTCGCCCAGGGCCCGGGCTTCTTCAAAAAACTGGATGTGACCGGCGTGGACGATGTCATAGCAGCCTGAAACGAAAACTTTTTTCATGCGCGTGGTGATAGATAATTAGTCCACGGCAGTATGCCCTATTGCTCCGCCGGATGCAAGAGCCGGGTGGAAGTACGCCAAAAAACGGCACGGACCGCAGAAGGCCCGTGCCGTTGAAGAAAAAGAAAAATCAATGTCTGCCGGAACCGGTCAGGACGCCATGGCTTCCTGGTAGCGGCGTTCCACGTCGTCCCAGTTGATGAGGCGGCAGAAATCTTCAATATAATCCGCCCGGAGGTTCTGGTGCTTCAGGTAATAGGCGTGTTCCCAGACGTCGCAGACGAGGATGGGGACGAGACCGGGAATTTCCAGGTTCTGGTGCTTTTCCGCGCCGCAGATCACCAGCGTCTTGCTCATGGGGTCCACTCCCAGAATGCCCCAGCCGGAACCTTCCACGCCCTGGGAGGCGGCCTTGAATTCCTTCATCATGGCTTCCAGGGAACCGAATTTTCCTTGATGGCGTCCACCAGGGGGGCCCTGCGGTTCCTTCTTGGGATCGGGCGTCATGTTAGTCCAGTAAATGGTGTGGAGGACGTGGCCGGAAACATTGAAGGACAGGTTGCGCACCCAGTTGGTGGTGGCGGAGGCGTCCAGCTTGCCGTCCGCGATTTCACGGAGCTTTTCAGCCGCGGCGTTGGCGCCGGCGACATAGGCCGCATGGTGCTTGTCGTGGTGGATGCGCACGGTTTTTTCATCCAGCATGGGTTCAAGCGCGTCGTAGGCGTACGGAAGGGGCGGTAACACGTACTTGCCGTCGGCATAGCCGACCGTGGAGGGATCTTGCTTTTTAGTCATCTTGTGCTGTGGTTGTATAGACGGCCCTGTTGCCCGGGCCTGGCTGATTGTTCCCAGCGCCGCCAATGAGGAAAGGGCGATGAAACGCCTTCTGTTCATGTCCGCGCCACGGGAATTCATGGAAGTTTGGACATGGATGGATTTGGAGTTGTTCAAAAAAACTTAGAACATCGGGCATTTTTTTCCTTTCCCGCCGGAGGCTGCCGGAAAAAGCTTCCTACCTTCTGGCCGCCGCGGCGGGGCCCTGGGCTCCGTAGGCGCTGACGCCCCTGACGGAGACGGACCCGGCATCCCCCAGGAAGGATTTGGGCAGCGTCACGCGGGTCTGGCTGCCCGGCAGAAGGATGCGCGTGGCCCACTGGCTGCCGTAGCGCGCCTGGACGGCCCATTTCCGGGAGGGATTGCCGGACGGCTGCCAGGAAAGGGTTACGGTGGAACCGTTGTCCGCCACGTAAAAAATTCTGCGGCTGGCCCGGCGTTCCGGTTCCGCACCAGGGCATGGCGGGAGGGACGGCCATGGAGGGATACAGCCTGTTCAGGTATTTCTGGATGCCTCCGGCATTCCTCATGATGGATTTGACGCTCCAGAAACACTGCCCGGGGGCGGTTCTGGCCAGGGAACGGGAATAATTGACCTGCGCCGCGATTTCAGAGGCGGGGCGCCCCGGATCCTCGCTGCTCATGATGCGCGCCGTGGCGATGCCCGGCCACACCGGGCGGCTGGTGTTCTGGGCGGCCCACCACTGCATCAGGACCGGAAAGCTCTGCTTGGCCGGGCTGCAGCGCCAGTAAAGCTGCGGGGCCAGGTAATCCACCCATCCGCGGGAAAGCCACTTGCGGGCGTCGCAGGCCAGGTGCTCGTAAGCGTCCACTCCCGCTTCAATGCCGCCGGGAACGCCCGGACGCCAGATGCCGAACGGGCTGATGCCCACGCGCACCCAGGGTTTGGAGGATTTGACGGACTTGTACATGTCATGCACGAAGTCGTCAATGCAGGCCCGGCGCTGGGAGGGCGACTTTCCGTCGCTGAAGCTGGCGGGGGACCAGGTGCGGCCGGGCGTGGGGTAGGGGTAGAAATAGTCGTCCAGGTGCACGCCGTCAATATCGTAGCGGCGCACGACGTCCAGGATGACCCTCATCGCGTGGTCACGGGAGGCTGAGGCGCTGGGATTCATCAGCAGAACGGAGCCGTTGCGCTTCATCAGGTCCGGACGGGTGAGGGAAATATGGTTGCGGCCCACGGCGTGCTTTACGTTCGCCTTTGCCCGGAAGGGGTTGAACCAGGCGTGCAGTTCAATGCCGCGGCGGTGGGCCTCCTGAATGGCGAAGGCCAGGGGGTCATACCCCGGATTGACGCCGGGCCCGGAGAGCCACTGGCTCCATGGCTCCAGGGAAGACTGGTACAGGGCGTCCGCGTTCGGGCGCACCTGGAGAAAGACGGCATTCAGCTTCAACTGAGCGCAGGTATTCAGGATCGTCAGCAGCTCCGCACGCTGGGCAGCGCCGGAAAGGCCGGAACGGGAGGGCCAGTCAATGTTATGGACGGTGGAAATCCACGCCGCGCGGAATTCCTGCGGGGCGGCGGGGACGGATTCTCCGGAGGGCTGCCACCCCAGCGCCTGGGAGGCCAGGGCCAGCAGGGAGCAGGAAAGGGCATGGAAAAAGGGAAATCTGGTCATGATGGGATGGTGAGGAATGCTTCCGGGACATTTAACGCCCATTCGGTGAATCTGTCCATGGCGGATGCCGGCGGTTCCGTCATGGAAGGGCGGCGGCCGCGGCATTCAGCGGGGCCGGGACGCCAGGCTGTTGACCAGATGAGCGTTGAATCCGGCCCCGAAGCCGTTGTCTATATTGACGACGGAGACGCCGTTGGCGCAGGAGTTCATCATGGCGAGCAGCGTGGTTACTCCGCGGAAATTGGCTCCGTAGCCCACGCTGGTGGGTACGGCGATCACGGGGGCTTTTACCAGCCCGGCCAGCACGCTGGGAAGCGCTCCTTCCATGCCTGCCACAGCCACCAGCACGGTGGCCCGGCGGATGGAATCCAGATGGGAAACCAGGCGGTGCAGGCCCGCCACGCCGCAATCCCGGTACCGGAGCACCCGGCTGCCCAGGAATTCCGCCGTCAGGGCGGCTTCCTCCGCTACGGACTGGTCCGAGGTGCCCGCGCTGACGATGCCGACGAAGCCCTCCGTCTGCGGAACGGGGTTCGCCATGATGCGCATAAGGCGCGCTTCCGGGTGCATGTCCGCCTCCGGAAAGGCGCGGTTCAGGTAGTCCAGGGCCTCCACGTTCAGGCGCGTGGCCAGCACATTCTGTCCGGCGGCAAGCAGGCCGCGGGCTATCTCTTCAATCTGGTCCGGGGTTTTTCCTGCGCCGTAAATCACTTCCGGGCATCCGGTGCGCTCCAGGCGGCCGTAATCAATATCCGTATGGGAAGATGCGGGCGCAGTGGCGGCCCGGATTTTTTCCGCCGCTTCCTCCGTGGAAAGGCGGCCTTCCTCAAGCTGATGCAGGATGGCGGTAATGTCATTCATGATGGTTCGTTCATGCTGCCTCTGGAATATCCTTCCAGGTCCAGGGTGATGTAGCGGAAGCCCAGCTCCCGCAGGCGGTGCGCTACGGGAGCGGCAAGCTCCCCGCTCCGGAACAGTCCGCGTTCCTCCTCCGGCAGTTCAATGCGGGCCAGGTCGTCCCCGTGAACCCGGACGCGGCAGCCTTTCAGCCCCAGGGAGCGCAGGAAGGCCTCCGCCGCATCCACGCGCCGCAGCAGGGATTCCGTCACGGGGCGGTTGTGCTCCAGCCGGGTCAGCAGGCAGGCATAGGCCGGCTTGCCGCTGACGGACTCCGGCAGGCCAAGTCCGCGGGCCACGCTGCGGATGTCCGCCTTGTCCATGGAGGCTTCCAGAAAGGGGCTCAGAATGCCGAGTTCCTGCAAGGCTTTGCGCCCGGGGCGGTAGTCGCCCAGGTCATCCGTGTTGGAGCCGTCCGCCAGCAGGGGAAAGCCCGCTTCCGCGGCTCTGGCAGCCAGGGCGGAAAACAGGGCATGCTTGCACAGGTAGCAGCGCAGTGGCGGATTATCCGCAAGGGAAGGCAGGATGGGGAACGCCAGTGTCTCCTGGCGAATGCCCAGGCGGCGGCACAGCTCCGCGCTGTCCCGCACTTCCTCCTCCATTACATAGGGCGTTTGCGCAGTCAGGGCCAGGCAGTGTTCCGGCCCCAGAACCTTGGCGGCGGCAGCCAGCAGCACGCTGCTGTCCAGCCCGCCGGACAGGGCGACGGCGATGCGCTCCCTGGGAAGCAGGACGGAGCGCAGCCGTTCAAACGGAGTCTGTGGAGGAGGAGTCATGGGAGGGGGTGGGGAAAAGCCCCATCAACTGGCACTGTTCCAGCGGCAGTCCGGTGTTTTCCGCCAGGGTTCTGCAATCTTCAAATTCCGCCTTCCGGTGATGGGGGCGTCCGTTCATGAAAGAGGTTTTTACATGCACCGTTCCGTGGGGAGTGCATACGGAGGCGCTCTCCCGGCGCAGGATGTGGCGGCACGTATCATGCTGGCGGATGCCCGGCGTGCTGCTGTGCAGGAAAAACGCTTCCCTCACGCGGTCCGCCTGTTCCGGCAGGCACAGGGCGCAGACCTTGACCGCCAGGCGCCCCTTCTTCATGCAGATGGACTCCTGCCAGGCGTCCAGCGCGCCGGCCTCCATCAGCTTTTCCGCCAGGTAGGCGGTCTGTTCCGGCGTCATGTCGTCTATATTGGCGCACAGCTCCGTCAGCAATTCCGGGGAACTCTCCTGTTCCTCCGTTTCCACCAGCATCACCCGGAGGATATTAGGCAGGGGGAGCCCCTGGCGGTGGCCGATGCCGTAGCCGGTTCCGGTGATGCAGCCCGCCAGAGGGGCCGGGACAGGCCGCGCCAGGGCGGCAATATAAGCTGCTCCGGTGGGAGTGGTGGCCTCATGGGTGGTTCCGTTCAGGGTGGACTGGAAGCGGCTCGCCAGCAGGGCCGTGGCCGGGGCCGGAACGGGCATCGTTCCGTGCTGGCAGGTCACGGTGCCTGAGCCCAGTTCCACCGGTCCAGTGAAGACGGCGTCCGCCCGGAGCAGCTCCAGGCAGATGGCGGCCCCGTGATGTCAATGATGGAGTCCACCGCTCCCACTTCATGGAAATGGACTTCCTCCGGCGTGGTGCCGTGCACCTGGGCCTCCGCCTCCGCCAGCAGGGAGAAAATGGAAAGGGCCGTCCGCTTTACGGCGTCTGAAAGGCCGCTTGCCCCAATAAGCCTGCGGATATCCGCCATGGTCCGGTGATGGTGTGCATGGCCGTGGCCGGAATGGCCTTCTTCCACCGTCAGTACGTCAATCCGCGTTCCCTGAATGCCGGACTGCTGCGCACGGCGGCATTCCAGTTTCCATTCCCCGTGCACGTGCAATTTGGACAGCTCCCGTTCCAGGCTTTCCCTGTCCACGCCCAAATCAATCAGGGCGGCCAGATTCATGTCTCCGCTGATGCCCGCGCTGCAATCATAGACCAAGGCTCTCATGATAGGCCAGTGTAGAAGGAAAACATCCCGGCTCAAGGTCAAAGTGAGCCTTATCTCCGCAGGGTTCCCGGCGTCCGGCAGCGCGGGTTTGGCTCATTGCCGCCCGGCCATGCAAAGATGGCCTGTGAAATACATTGCTAGAGAACTTCAAATATGCCACAATTCCTGCGGCGCTGACCAGCGCCGGCCCTCGTCCATATCATCCATCCCGTTCTTTTCGAAATTACGATCCCAGAAGCACTATCTTCAACTGGTCAAGCCGGAATTGAAGCAAGTTTCTGAGTTTGTGGAAGCCCAGGCATCCTGTTTTGACCCGGAAGTCACCGACTACATGGAAACAGTGTGCCAGTCCAAGGGGGAAAAATGCTCCGGCCGGCCCTGGTTCTGCTGGTAGCCGGCGCCACGGGCGGCATCAAGGAAGCCCACATCCGGCTGGGAGCCCTGCTGGAAATGGTGCATCTGGCCTCACTCGTGCATGATGACGTGATTGACGAGGCCGACAAGCGCCGTGATGAAGCTACTGCAAACGCCCTGTGGGGCAACAGCCTGGCCGTGCTCCTGGGGGACGTTCTTTTTCCCATGCCATGGTGCTGGGCACGGAATTCTGGCAAAGCACGGGAATTCTGCCGCAGGCTGGCGAACACCGTCCGGGACGTATGCCAGGGGGAAGTGGCCCAGTCCAGCCGCCTGTATGACCTGAGCATGACCCGCGAGGAATACTTTGAAATCATCCGGAAAAAAAACCGCCTCCCTGTTCTCCGCCGCTACGGGCGGCGCGGCGTGGATCTCCGGAGTGGCCCCGGAAGTGGAGGAATCCCTTTACCAGCTGGGAGACCTGCTGGGGTGGCCTACCAGATTTACGACGACTGCCTGGACATGGTGGGCGATGAAGACGATGCCGGCAAAACGCTCCACACGGACGCCACCAAGGGCAAGCTGACCCTCCCCATCTTCAACCTGCTGGAATGCGGGGACAGGAACGTGGAAGCCACGCTCAGGGACGCCATTGAAAACCGTGAAGTGGTGGATTACTCCGCCTTTCAGGACAACCCCGTTTTTTGCGGAGGCGCTGGACAAGTCGATCCAGGTGGCTCTGGAGAAAAACGAGGCTGCCCGTGAAATCCTGTGGCTCCTTCCCCAGACGGAATACCGTGAGGCCCTGGCGGAAATGACCTTCTACATGGACGAGCTGCTCAACGACTGCCGTATCTCCTGAGCTTCATTCACATCCTTAAAAAAGGGAGGGCGGTTTCCGGAAATGGACTTCGGCAACTTGTCTGGAATCCAGAACGCTGTTCACGAAGGCAGGCTCCGTGGCATTTTTTAAACCGGGACCGTTTCCCAGGGCTCCTTCCTCATGAAACGGTCCCTCTATCCGGGTCTGCGTGCCCCCCTGCTTCACTGGACGGAAAATCCGTTTCCATGGGCTGGCTTTTTTAGAGCGGGAGACCGATGAAGATGCCTTGCAGGTCAGCAGGCGCAGCCTCTCCGGCGGCCTGGCGAAGCTTGCGCGGGCAGGATGGTGATGATTTGGTTCTGCAGCAACTGCACTTTGGAGGCGCGCTGTGCTGTGATGTTATTGGTTTGCTGGAGGGGATAACACCCTTGATTGCTGTTACCGAGCTCATCTATATCAAATAACCGGTTTTCTCCCCAGTGCTTGGGGAGCAGTTTGGAGTTATCCGTTGTTGCATATCCGGCAATAACTCATTGATAACTTGAAAAGGAACGAGGGCATACCCTCCCTGATCAATGGTGTCCCGGATGGTTTGTTCATGAAATAACTGGCAGGCGGCGGAGCAGCTTCCGTTGGCTCTCGCATGGATGAAACGGGCAAAATCGTGGGGATGGAAAACTTCCCCTACCTCGCTTAAACAGCCCTCTGCACGATTGGTGAGGGATATTGAACGGCCAATTTTAAAAGCTCCATATTCGTCCATGCGGCGGCAGGATTGAAGCAATTGAGGATATAGGAGGCGCGTAAAAGCCGCAGGAGGGGTGGGACATCTGCCGGTCCATCTCCTCCCGATAGGTATTGGGAACGGTACACATGACGTAGCCTGCGTAATGGGCTGAGGAGAAGGCGAGTATATTTTGGTTCCGTGTCATCTTGATTACCGGGGTTCATGGAGCCGGTGAATGAAGATATACGGCTGGAGGAAAATTCCGGAAAGGCTGGCTTGGCGGGAGGAGGCATCCGGTTTTTTAAAAGGCGCCTAAACCATGTTGAAAAAGGGCGCCGTATTCAGGATTCAGGGTGTAGCGTTGGCTCGTTTGGAACTATACGGATGGGAACAGGTAGATAGCAAATGGAGAGGGACAACGCGTGTTTTGGCGCCGGCAGGGAGCATCCGGAATGGTTTTACCTTTTTCCGCAGCGCGTCCGCCGGACCTGCATTCATGCGCGGAGGCGGGACGGCTTGCAGACAGCCAGCTTTCATGCTAAAAGGCAGGGAAGGAAAGTAGAATAATTCGGCGGGTATGGAAGGAAAGTTTTCTCCTGCGTTCTGCTTCCCGGGAAACGGTGATTCCGGAACATTGAAGCAAACACGGAGCGGCAACTCCCATCAACATGATATGACTGAAAACGAGACCTTTGAGAAAGTGGATTTCCATGAAATGGAGCTGGATGATGAATACTATGATTGCGTATTCGTCGCGTGTGATTTTTCAAAGCTGGTCATCCGGAATACCGATTTTGAGAAGTGCGAGTTCAGGGCGTGCAATTTCACGCTGGCCAGCTTCAAGGGAGCCCTCCGGGATGTTGCCTTTGCCGACTGCAAGATGACTGGCGCAGACTTTGCGGACATCGACAGGTTTTCGGACGGCCTGGTCTTTGAAAACTCGCATCTTGGTTATGCCAGCTTTGTAGAAGCCAGGTTGCGGAAAACCGTTTTCCGCGGCTGCAAGATGTATGAGGGGTACTTCAATGACGCCGACATGGCGGAATCCGTTTTTGACCGCTGTGACCTGGAACGGGCCTCTTTCGTCGGAACCAATTTGGAAAAGGCTGATTTTTCAACCTCTTTTTAACTTTTCGATCAATCCCGCCATGTGCAAGCTGAAAAAGGCGGTCTTTTTCCCCGGCATGGGCTGGAAGGGCCGCTCGCCCATCTGGACATTGACATCAGGGGATAGGAGCGCGGCCACGGTTTAACTGGAATACGGAATAGGCCGTTATAGCGGGTAAAACAAAGAATGCGGGCATTCCCGTTTCAGGAATGCCCGCACCGTTTCAACGCAGGTTAGAATTTGGAATTCCTCTTCTTCACTTCCTCTACGAGCTTGGAAAGGGATTTTCCCTTTTGCGCTTATCATGTTCCGAAGCGGAAAAGTATTCCGCTTCCCGCCGGAGCTTCAGATAGCTTTCATAAACCTCGCGGTCCAGCAGGCCGGTGTTCACTGCTTCCAGGACGGCGCATCCGAGCTCATGGATATGCCCGCAATCCTTGAAACGGCATGCCGCCGCGAAGTCGGAAATATCCAGCGCTTCTGCAAGGGAACCGGGCTGGCCGATCGCCAGGCCGAATTCCCCGGACGCCCGGAGTGTCTATTAAAACGCCCGAACCGTCCATCGATACCATTTCCCGGCGGGTGGACGTGTGCCGTCCTTTGCCCGTGGAGGAGCTTATATGGGAGGTGGACAGGACCGGTTTTCCGCACAGCGCATTCACCAGGGAACTTTTCCCGACGCCTGAGGAACCGACAAACACCACTGTTTCCCCTTCCGGAATGGACTCCCGCAGCCGTAGAATCGACTGGGGTTCATGAATGCTTGTAAAAAATACAGGCATCCGGCGCTCCAGGTGTTCAATCCGTTCTTCAATGCCCTGCCTGTCAAACCCTAGATCGGCCTTGTTCAGCACCAGTACGGGTTTGATTCCCTCTTCCAATATCTGAACCATGAAACGCTCGGCTCTGCGGATATTGAAATTATCATCCAGGCTCTGGACAATGAATGCCTTGTCCACGTAAGAAGCGATGGCCTGCCTGTCGGAAACCGTTCCGCTTTTCTTGCGGTACAGGGACATCATGTTTCCCCTTAATTCGCACTGGAACACTCCGTTCTCCGCCACGATCTCGTAACACGTCCTGTGCACGATGGCGATGCGACCATGGGGCAGGGCGCTGTACGTAGATTCCCGTTTGAGCCGGCTTAACTTCTCATTCCAGCCGTAAGCATTTAAATGAATCATTGTTCCGTCTTTTTTGCGATGTAAAACACGTAGCCGTAGAATTCCTTGTACCTGCGGTATAATTCCTCTTCATGGCGCAGGGATGCGACTAATTCCGCGGCAGCTTCATTTCCCGGATATTGATGAAGGAACATTTCCTGCACGGGAACCTGCGGGGCGTAATAATGCTCCGTCCAGCAGTTTTCCGGCAGAATGAAGGAAGCGACAGGCACGTACCCGGCCCTCTGTATCTGGGCTATCTTATTGGGTATGGTGTCTATCTCCGGATACATATCCATCCAGAAGCGGTGAATCTCTTCCGGACGTTTCGCGGTAAACCACGAGCTTTCGGAAACGGCCAGGTAGCCTCCCGGTTTCAGGAACTTGCGCCATTCGTTCAGCCCCCGTTCAAAGCCGATGTTGTAAATGGCCCCTTCCGACCAGATCAGGTCCAGTTCTTCTTCTGCAAAAGGGAGCTTGTCCATGGAACCGACGATGCCTTCTACCCTGTCCTGCAAGCCTGACTGCGTTGCCTGGCGGTTGAAGATGCGGATGAAATCCGGGAACAGGTCAAGCCCCGTAACGCTTCCCTGAACATGTGCGGCAAACGTCCTGGTCTGTCCGCCCGTGCCGCGACCGAGGTCGGCGATGCGGGATTGTCCGGTCAGATTGTCAATGAAGCCGAGGGCCTTGAGGGTAGCCTCCGGCTGCCGGGGCCCTGCCGTTCCAGGCGCGAGAAATATTCGCAGATGAAATTGAAATCGAATTCGTGAATTGTTTTGTTTTTATTACTCATTAATTTAGTAAATGTTGTATGCCATGAGGGCACGGCACAGCGGCGCCGTCATCGTGGCAGATAGATTAACGTTGAAATTCAATAATACGGAACTTCCTCCCGGAAGGGATAATCCGGGAGCAAACAAAGGGGACAACCGCTACGGAAAGTACCGGTTGTTTACAAGGCCGAGGCCGATTTAAATGAAGTATATATCGTCTTGTGCCGGACTGGAAATGCGCGCCGATAAGATTGTTTCAGAAGCAACTTTTCCGGTGCGGCGGGGAACAGGAGTAAATCCCCGTTCGCCTCATATCTTCTCTGTAATTTGTATTTCCAATACTTTCCCGAAAGTATGCCCGCGGACAGGATGTGCGGGCCGTACCGAAATTTTCGCACGGTCCGGCTGTCTTTTCAAGACATTATTATGTCTGCTGTTCTCCGGAGCCGGAAAAAACGTCATTCCCGCGCGTCGGGGATGCTTCCTCTACTCCGTCTTTCCGTACCTGCGCGCCCGGAAGGAATAGGCCACCGCCACCACGGCGGCGAGTATGGCGTACAGGATGAAGCGGTCCGTGGAGATGGCGTTGGCGGATTCTCCGTTGGACAGGAAAAAGGTGATGGCGGCCACCAGCATGTTGCCTGCAAAGATGGTGAGGTTCCAGAAGCTGGTGATGACGCTTTTCAAATGCAGCGGAGCCTGCGTGTAGGCGAATTCGAGGCCGGTGGTGCTGAGCAGGATCTCGGAAATGGTGAGCACGCAGTAGGGGATCAATTGCCACGCGATGGACATGGAGGCGCCTCCCTCCAACCTGTATTGCAGGAAAGCGACAATCAGGAACGTCACGGAGCTCAGGGCCAGCCCCGTTCCAAGGCGCACCAGGGGCCGCGCCAGCGTCACCACCTTCGGATAGACGAATACGGTGATCAGTGGAATGAACACCATCACGAAAATGGGATTGGCCGCCTGGATTTGCGCCGGCCCGATGGACCAGTCTCCGCCGCCCGGGAGCGGGATGGAAAGGGGAATCATCCTGCTGCCCTGGGCCACCCAGGAGGAGGCCGTCTGCTCAAAGATGGACCAGAAGGGAATGATGAAGACAAAGATGGAGAGGATTTTCAGGATGTGCCGGGCGTCCTCCACGGCGGAAGCTCCGCAGCGTTGCTCCGCATTCTTCCAACCTCCGTGGAACAGGACGATGAAGAGCACTTTCCAGAAGCCGGCGCGGCCGTTGTTGCGTTCAGGCGGCGTTCTGTGGTACTTCTTGCGGCCCAGCCAGAAGACGAAGGTGGCGATGCCCATGAAAATGCCCGGAACGGCAAACGCCCAACTGTACCCGTAATGCTGTTCCATGGCCGGAATGACCAGGAAGGAGAAGAAGGAGCCCAGGTTGATAGCCCAGTAAAAGGCATTGAAGGCCTTGGTCATCAACTGCGGGGATTTGTTCGGAATCTGGTCCCCCATGAAGGCGGAGACGCAGGGCTTGATGCCTCCCGCGCCCAGCGCGATGATGAACAGGCCCGTCATCAGGATGTAACGGCGCGCTTCAATGGTATGGAAGAGGTCCGCCGTGGCCAGGACTCCGTGCCCTACGCAGTAAAGCAGGGAAATGTAAAGAATGGTCTTGTACCGGCCCCAGACCTTGTCCGCCAGCCATGCGCCCGCCAGGGGAAGCAGGTAAACCATTCCCGCGAAGACGTGGAGGGTGGCGGTGGCCCAGTTTTCGCTCATCAGCAGGTGGCCCGTCATGTACAGCATGAGGATGGACTTCATGCCGTAGAAGCTGGAAGCGTTCGCAGGCTTCCGTTCCGATGATGTACCTGGACTGGGCGGGGAGGGCGCTCATGGATGATGAAGGGGGAGGGGGTCAGGGATGGCGGAACAAGGGCAATAAAAATGATGGCCCCGGTGCGGGGGCCATCATAGGAAGGTATTTTTGGCGGCATTCCGCCCCTGTGCGGCGGGACACGGGGGTAATGACGGCGCCATGGAAAGGAAGGGTGTTAGCGTTCCTGGTTCAGGATGGGGGCGATCTCCACCTTGTACTGGGCGATGCACGCTTTCAGCCAGTCCAGCATGATCATGGATTTGGCCTGGGCGGTCAGGGCCGGGGCAATCTGCTGGGTGGCCTTGATCTGGAACTCCGGTGTATCCTCCAGTTCGCGCTTGACGAGCTGGGTCAGCAGGATGCCGTCCCCCGTGTTGATGGGCTGGGCCATCCGGCCGGGGTTAATGACGGAAACCGCCTGGAACACTTCTTCAGGAACCGGGAGTTCCTTGGGCGGAGCCAGGCGGGAATTCATGGCGCGGTCCAGAAGGGCCTGGAGTTCTTCCTGGCTTCTGGCGTTTTGGAGGTTGACGCTGCTCAGGAGGGCGTTCGGATTGATGAAGGGACCGTAGGCGGCGGTCTTGGCTCCGGCCTTCCCGGCGATGGCGTTGAACTGTTCCACGGGCTTTTCAGCCTTCTGCAATTCCGTGTTGAGTTCGGCGGCGGCCTTGTTCATGGATTCCACGGTCATGCTTTCCAGCAGGTTGGCGCGGGCGCTGTTGCGGGCGGTTTCATAAGGCAGCGCCTTTACCGGGGTAACGCCTTCCAGGCGGACCAGGACGACCTGTCCGTTTTCCAGCACCTGCATGGTGCTGATCTGTTCGGCTCCGGTCTTGGCGCGCGCTTCTTCAATGGCCTTGGCGTCCGCATCCGCATTCAGGGCGGGGGCTCCCGTCAGGGAGAAGGCCACGTCCAGCAGGGTAGCGCTGCGTCCGTCGGAGGCGGACTGGTTGATCGGCTGGTTGATTTCCTGGGGCGCATTCTTGCGCGTCACGGCCGTGTAGGACTTCTTCTCCATCTTGCAGACGTCGGGAGTCTTGGCCAGGGCTTCACTGATGGCCTGGTCCATGTTCCTGCCGTTGGTGGCGTTCAGCGGTTCCCAGATGTCATTTTCCACCAGGTTCATGGTTTCCATGGTGGCGTTGGAAATATCGCCGGGCTTGGGAGCCTGGGCATCGCCCGCGGGGGTGAAGGTGTACACGGTGAAGAAGCGGGCTTCCTCGTTCTTGTAATTTTCCTTGTGCTTGTCCCAGAAGGTTTTGATTTCCTCTTCTCCCGGGTCCGTCTTGGGACGGAAGGCGCTCTTTTCCAGGAAGGCGGTGTTGACCGTGATCTGCTGGCTGTTGGACTCCGCCACGGCTTCGGCAAAGCCGGATTCCACGGAAATGCCGCCGGTCAGCACGTCCTTGATGCGCACCAGGCTGATGGTGTCTTCCATCAGGCCGCGCAGCAGTTCCTCCTGAAGCTTCTTGCCCATGTTGCCGCGCATGGAAATGAAATTGTCGTACTTCCGGGGGTCGAAGACGCCCTTCTCATCCTGGAATTCGGGAATGTTGCAGATGGCGTCGTCAATCTCCGTAGTATTGGGCGTCAGGCCCAGCCGGCTCGCCTCCCTGCGGATGATGCCGCGGTAGGCCAGGAAAGCGGCGTTGGGATTATTCGTTTTCAGCAGGTGGCAGAGTTCCCGCAGGCTTTCTTCCGAGCTGAAATTGTCCTGGAGCAGCGGGCCGAAGGTGGAAGGGAAGGAGAAAGCCACGGACAGGCCGGTTCTGCCCATGCTGTTGTAATCCTTTTCTCCGTAAGACTTGCCGTCCACGGAAACGAAGGTTTGCTTGAACATGCCGGTCAGGGAGCCGCCGCTTACGTCCCCGCCGATGAACATGAGGCCCACAAACACCAGGGCCATGGCTGCCATGATGACGATTGTATGTTTACGTAAGTAATCTAACATGGAATGTTAAGTTGAAGATGCGCGTGTAGCCGGTCCCGGACTGACGGCAGCCTGGACAGCCCGGACCTTTTACACCTTTTCCCGCCGCTAGGCAAGAACGAAGCTTTCCGCTTCCGGCGGCTTTTCCAAAACATTGCGGCATGCGCTTTCCTGTCATGAAGGGCGTTTCCGGTCACGGCAGAACAGTTTTTGACCTCGACGGTGATGCAAATACCCCTTATGTTGCTCCTGCGCGGAAGGTTCCGGATGCCGCAAGGCGGTCCGGCCTCGTGGGGCCTGTTCCCTCCCGCGCATGTCCGTAGCCGGATGTTCCTTTAATCGCAAGGATTTATGCTGAACCAGGTAGTAGAACTCAAAAGAGAAGTGACGGCGGTCCAGATCCCCAGCGGGGATGTGCTCACGCTGCCGGAGGGGGAACGCGTGTATATCACCCAGATACTGGGCGGCTCCTATACCGTGGCTACGGACCATGGCCTGGCCCGCATCTCCAGGGAAAATGCGGACGCCCTGGGAGCGGAAGCGGCGGAAGCCTCCCCGGAGGCGGCCGCACTGGATGAAAACGCCACGCTTGAAGAACGGGTATGGGATACGCTGAAATGCGTGTACGATCCGGAAATCCCCGTGGACATCGTCAACCTGGGCCTGATTTACGACGTGACCGTCATCGAGCTGGAAAACGGCCTGCATCACGTGGCGGTCAAAATGACTCTTACGGCGCCCGGCTGCGGCATGGGACCCCATCTGGTGATGGAGGCCAAGGACCGCATTGAAGCGCTGGAAGGCGTGGAGGCTGCGGATGTGGAAATGGTGTGGGACCCCCCCTGGAACCAGGACATGGTCAGCGAGGAAGGCAGGATGAAACTCGGATTGATCTGACTCCATGCCGGTGACGTTGAAATTATCCGACGACGAGGCGCGCGATCTGGCGGAAATGCTTTCCACCGCCGCCACGGTGGCCGCCTCCAACCAGCAGGACGGGGCGGAAGGCCGCCTGGTGGCGTGGGGAAAGCTGGTCTCCCGGCTGATGGAGGAACTATCCGCCACGCCCAAACTGAAGGGCCGCATTGCCTACGCGGACGATCTGGGCGGTTACGCCTTCACCCGGGAATATGAGGAAAACGCCTTTTTCCAGGACTGCCTGGACGAGTACCGGGACAACATTTTCTGGGCGGACCTGGTGACGCGCATGGCGGACAAGGCCATCAGCGAACACCTGGGGCCGGAGTACTTTGAAAGCATGCCGGAGGAGGAACGCCGCCGGACGGCGGAAGCCCTGGAAAAATCCCTGTGGCAGGAATGCGCCAGGTACGGCATTGACCGGCTGGGGTTCATCTTGCCTCCCTCCGACGGGTGAAACTTTACTTTTGAATGAACAAAGAAATAAAACACGTAATGGTGAGTTGCTGAATGCTTTAGAATTAATAAAATTAACCTATTAAAAATATTGAAATATTGATTAATATCTTGCGATATAATGCACTCTCAAATATATGGAGTTAATTGATAATATTAAGTTAAAGAAATTAAGAGGAGGGTTTTACACACCTCCATCGATTGCTTTATTTATTTTAAATTGGGGGACTACTGGAAATATTAAACCGAAAATTCTTGAACCAAGTTGTGGTGATGGTGTATTTTTAAAGCAAGTTAAAGAAAATAAATTTGATTACAAATCTATTGTTGCAATCGAAATTGATTCTGAAGAAGCTTCTAAAGCTAATTTAATTAAATTAGATAGATGTATCGTCATCGAAGATGATTTTCACCATTATTGCAATGTGACTAATGAAAAGTTTGATCTGATAGTAGGAAATCCACCATATATACGGTATCAATCTTTTAATAAAGAACAACGAAAGCAAGCTGAAAAAATATTTTCTAGTGTTAATCTTAAATATTCAAAACTTACAAATGCTTGGGTTTCGTTTGTTATAGGAGCATCTTTATTATTAAAGGAAGAAGGTAAAATAGGATTTGTTGTTCCTGCGGAGTTGTTACAAGTTTCTTATGCTCAACAATTACGTCAATATCTGGCTCGTTTTTATAATAAGATAAATATAATTTCTTTTAAACATCTTGTATTTAAAGAAGTACAACAGGAAGTTGTTTTATTATTATGTGAAAAAAGTAAGTGTAATGAGCATTATATTGAGCATATAGAAATTAAAGATGAAAGGGAGTTAAGTAAATTTGATGTGAGTCGATTAAGATTTTCTTCAAAGAAAATTGATTTTAATTCTAATAAATGGACATATTATTTTCTGGAACAAGCTGAAATTAGTTTTTTGAATTCAATTGCAAAACGTTTTAAAATAAAACCTTTGAGCAGTTATGCAAAAGTTGAAGTAGGTATTACCACGGGGGCGAATAATTATTTTGTGATCCCTAAGTCAATTGTGGATAAATACAAATTGCACAATTATGTAAAACCTTTAGTTGGCAGAAGTTTTCATGTAAATAGCTTAATATTTACAAAAGATGATTGGATAGAAAATCAGCGAATGGATGCTAGAGCAAATTTATTGATTTTTTCTAAGGAGAAGAGTATAAAGAAAGATAAAGGAGCTTTTAAATATATTCAACATGGCGAGTTGATAGAAGTAAATAAAAGGTATAAAACTAGTATAAGAGATGATTGGTATATTATTCCTTCAGTAAGAATATCGGATGCTCTATTTACGCGTAGAAGTAGTATCCATCCCAGACTCATTTTAAATGAAGCAAATGCGTATACGGTGGACAATTTTCACCGGATAGATATTAAAGAGAATATAAATAAGAATGCCTTTATAGCTAGTTATTATAACTCTCTTTCTTTTGCTTTTTCAGAAATCGTGGGTCGTAGTTATGGTGGGGGAGTTTTAGAACTTTTACCAAGTGAAGTAGAAAATATACTTCTTCCTTATAAAGAAGAATATAACTTATTATTGAGTCAAATAGATTCTATGATGAGATCTAAAAAGAATATTGATGAAATTTTATATTTTACAGATAATATAATATTGCGTAATGGTTTAAATATGAATGATAAAGAAATATGCATGGCAAATAATATTTGGAAAAAATTATCCAATCGTAGAAATAATCGTAGCATTAAGTAAAAAATGAAAAGACAACCTACTACACAACAAATTACTTGGTTTTTAGATTTAAATAGAAATAATCAACTTGATTTATCTCCACCTTATCAAAGGAAAAGTGTGTGGAGTACAAAAGATAGAAAATTTTTCTTAGACACAATTTTTAGAAATTATCCAGCTCCACCAATTTTTATTCATAGAGAGGTTAATGATAAAGGTTACACGACGTACCATGTCGTAGACGGTAAGCAAAGAATAGAAACAATATTATCATTTTTTGATAATAAGCTATCTATTTCATCGAATTTTGGAGATAAAAATTTGGATGGAAAAAAATTCAAAGATTTAAATTCTGAATATAAACGTCTATTTTGGGATTATACTTTAGTTGTTGATTTTATAGATGTAATTGAAGGTAATAATATTGAAGAAGTATTCGATAGAGTTAATCGTAATGCAAAGAATTTACAACCTCAAGAACTACGTCATGCGAGATTTAACGGGTGGTTTATTGATTATGCAGAAAATGAAGCTGATAGCGAATTTTGGTGGAATTATAAAATTAGTACAAAAGGTAGAGATAAAAGGATGAAAAATATTCAATTTATCTCAGAATTATTAATGATTGTTTTGCAAAGAAAAGTGATTGGTTTTGATCAAAGTGTTATTGATGAAATATATGCTGATTATGACGATCTTGATGAAAAAGATTTTGATGTTGTAGAATTTAAAGAAACTATTACGATGATTAAAGAAAAAATAGTTTGTTTAGATAATATTAATAAAGTAATATCTGAATATATTGCTGGATCTAATATTAATTTTTATAGTTTATGGGCATTTTTATTTGAAAATAACAATATAGATAACCAGAAATTGGCTGAAAAAATTAATAATTTTTTCTTGGAAGTTCAGAATATTAAGAATGGTAATACATCTACTAATGAAAATGCGAAGTTGTATTATGAAAATATGGTAGGAGCAGCGACTGAATTACCGCAACGCAGATCAAGATTAGAAGCATTAAAAAAAGAATTATTATGAAAGTAATAACAGCCATGCAAGAATTATATAATTCTAAGTATGAATATTATAAAATTCTAAAAGATAAGGTTGATGAAAAAATTCTGTTTACAAAGAATAATAGGTGGCATTATGAAAGCCGCCTTAAAGAACTTGAAAGTTTTGCCCTCAAATTAGAAACAGGTAGATTTGATATAAAAGATATTTTTGATGATTTTTTGCAGCTACTATAGTTGTAAAAAACAATTCTGAAATATATGAAGCTGTAAATTTTGTTAAATCATTTTCAAAAATTAAATATAAACCTTTAAATAAAAGAAAGACTCATAAAAAATCCTTTGAGTTTTCCTTTGATGATCTTAGATTATATGTATCATTAAAAGATGACAGAACAGGTGTACTCTGTCAGGACATGTTAAAATTTGTTTTTGAAATTCAGATTAAGACATTTTTTCAACACGCTTGGTCAATAGCTACGCACGATTTAATATATAAATGTCATGAAATAAATTGGGGAAAGGAAAGAATAGCTTATCAAGTAAAAGCTTTTTTAGAGCATGCAGAAGTTACTATAAATAGTGTTGATAAGCTATCTAGTATGGACGAATTGGACAAAGAAGATGAACTAACATGCAAAGTCAATAAGTTGATTAAACTATTAAAATCTAAATGGAATTCATCCGATTTACCAAATGATTGCAGAAGATTAGCTCAAAATGTTTTAAAAGCAATAAAATTGCTGGATATATCGACTGAAGAATTAGAAAGCATTCTTGATGAAGAAACAAAAAGAAGGAATGGGGATTAATATAAGGAATTTATCTCCGTATTTTGTCATAATTCAGTCTATTTGTAATAAGCGTAATGAAAAAATAGAATCTTATGCAAAAGAGAATAAGAATGATTTACTATTTACTTCAGATCTGAATTTAAAAAATGTATCGTTAACCTCAAAAGATAAATTATACAAATTATAGCATTTTTAAAGTTAAAAAAATATTTGTTGCATCCGTGTCCCGCCAAATAAATATAAAAAGAGTAGCAAGAAGGAAATGAAGCGGAAACCAAAATCATGCACTAACGCCTTGAGACGCTCAAATTGGTCGAAGAACTCAACAACGTCAGCTGCATCTGCTAGGAAAGAGAAATCTCGTTCGCCCAATTCTACAAATACCGCAAATGCTTCAAATAACAGGGTTTTGAAGGATTGAGATACCTGCCGCCCATTCATAATACCCACCCTCAAATAACACCTCTTAAAGTTGAACAGCGCATCTTGGAACTGGTTGCATAATATCCGTAAAAAAGATTTGGCCTTTTTGGAGTGCTTTTGAAACTCGAAGGTAAAAACTGCTCCAACCTAACCATTCAGAAAATCATAGAGCGTCATAGATTGGAGACCGCTATCAGCAGCATCTTTAAGAAGGCAAAAGCTCACTAAATCCATTGAAAAGCCAATCCCTGCTTCAAGGAGAGATCTGTAGAAAGCAAGACCCCGGTTACCTGCTCTACCAAGGCTCCTTTATGCGGGCAAACGTAGCCACTTATGGCTCCTTGCCTTTGGGTAACCTGCACATGGGCAAGAGCTCACCGATTGTTTCCCTTCTATGAGCAGCACGGATTGAAGAGAGAAGCCATTTTGACGGGCAAGGGAGGGAATACTGCGGGAGACTCACCCATCACTATTACGAAATCTATCTGGAGCTAAACGGCATTGAGCATCGTAAAACATGCGTCGCTATGTTCAAAATCAATGACTTTGCTGAACGCTTTAACAGGACAGTCAAGGAAGAGTTGACAGAAAATCTACACCAGCGTGGAAGAACTCTAGAGGAATTTCAACAAATGGCTTAAGCACTACAACTATGAACGTCCTTATCAGGGAGCCGCCATATGGGAATTGTCCTATTGAAACAATCGAAGTCTTCAACAAACGATTTCAAAATATACGTAAAGAAAGTTAACTATACACATATTTTGTATAGTTAATTGTTGTCAAAGTCCTCCGGCATGGGAGGGGTGGGGCTGCCCAGGTGTTCCGTCTCCTTGGGAGTGGAGAGCACCTTGTAATACGCCCATGCGGCGGCGGTCAATACGCCGCCGATGGAAACGATCATGGTTAGCCAGCCGGTAAGGGACATGATTATTTGATGTTCTCCTGAACGAGCCTGGTGACGACTTCATCAGGCTGGACAGGATTGGCATCCTGGGGCAGGGGACGGTTCTGGAACAGTTTGAAATCCGTCATTTTTGTTTCTCCGCCCGTCTGGAGCAGAACGGAACCGTTGGGCTGGATGTCTGCCATGACGTTGGTGGAGGGGGTGGGATCGCCGGTGAACGTCACGCTGGTGTTGGGGTGCCATTTGCCGTCCTTGTACGCGAAGCTGGGGCCGAAGAAGGCGCCGCGGGCTTTCTTGGCGGATTCAAAGTTGCGCATGAAGTCTTCCACGAATCCGACGGAGAAGGAAAGTTCCTTTTCCGAGGAATGCGTTTTCCATTTGGAAATGAGGTCCCAGGACTTGTCCTTGTTGTTGAAGTAGTAGCCGCTGATTTCCTTGAATTTCCCCATCTTTTTGACGCAGACGAGGAAACGCATGTTTTCCCCGACGGTCCAGGGATAGTCCACGAAGCTCTGGCCGCCCGTTCCTTCGCCGCCGAAGCGGCCGGAGCGCGCGTTTTCACCCAGCTTTACCAGTTTGGTGCGCTCTTCTTCCGGCACGCTGTTGGGGTTGTCCCCATGGGCCACCGGGTCCCAGATGGAAAAGATAATGACTTTTTTACCGTTGGACTGTTCCTGAAAGCCGATGTAGCCGTCGTCAAAATTCATGGCGCAGAAGTAGGTGCCCGGAACGGATGTCTTGGCTTTCACTTCATTGTACAGGGCGCTCGCCTGGGCCGGGTGGCCCTGTTGCATGACATGGACGGAACGGCACTGGCGTTTTGCCAGCAGTTCCGGGTCTTCCTGGGCATGCAGGAGAGTGGTTCCGGAGAACAGGGCGGCGCAAACGACGGCTGTGGCGGAGAAAAGACGCATGGTTTTGAATGATTGATTGATGGTTGGCCGCTCTCCGTCCGGAGGGATGGAGGCTAGCAAATAATTAGTACGGGCTAATTACGTTTGCCCTGTGGGAAATCTCGCATGGAAACTGCACTTTTTTCAAGATTTTTTCGGCATGAGCATTCTGGAGAAATTCATGAAACTGGGGGAGAACCGCAAGCCTTTACGGCAACCGGAATTGCATATCCGGAAGGACGCCCCCATGATGTGGTCTTCCATTTGTTTGCTTTCGTTCAATGCGGCTGATTGATTCCTTTAACTGCCGCAAAGGCCCGCGGCGCTTCCGGAATAAAGAAGGCCGTCCCGCGCGGATGCGGGAACGGCCTTCGGGATGATGAACGGGAAGTGTCGTTCTACCGGATGGGATTCATGAAAAGGGGCATCAGGCCGCCCAGCACGATGAAGATGGAGAAGGCCGCCAGCATCACTCCGGAAATGACGGGCACCTGTACGGGGTCCGCGTCTTCTGCGGGCTTGTCCCAGTACATGGAGCGGATGACCTTGAAGTAGTAATAAAAGCCGGAGGCCGCGCAGATGATCATGACGGGGAGCATCCAGCCCAGGTACAGGCCCGTGTTGATGACGTGCACGAAGGAGATCATTTTGGCGAAGAAGCCGGCCGTCAGCGGCACGCCCGCCAGGGAGGCGAACATGATGGTGATGGCCAGGGCCAGCCGGGGATTGGTTTTGCCCAGGCCGCGGAAGGCGGAGATTTCCTCGCTCCCGCGCTGGATGCGGATCATGGCGAGGGCGAAGAAGGCGCCGAAGGTCATGACCAGGTACACGGCCAGGTAGAACGGGGCGTTCGGGGCAAGCCGCCCGTCCACGGTGCCGATGAAGAGGGGAAGGATGAAGCCGGCCTGCGCGATGGAGGAATAACCCATCATGCGCTTCAGGTTGGTCTGCGGAATGGCGCCCAGGTTGCCCACCAGCAGCGTAGCCGCAGCCATCAGGGCCACGACGAATTCAACGGGGGGCAATGCGGCGAAGGGGGCCAGGATGATGCTGAGCAGGGCGAAGCCGGCCACCTTGGAGGCTACGGAAAGGAAAGCCGTCACCGGAGTGGGTGCGCCCTGGTATACGTCCGGAATCCACAATTGCATGGGAACCGCGCCGATTTTGAAGGCCGTGCCAAGCAGCAGCATGGCGAGGGCCAGGTACATGGCGGGGGCCGTCTGGCCCGCCAGCGCGTGGCTGACGATGGCTCCGTCATAAATGAAGGTTCCCGTGACGCCGAAGTACCAGGCCAGGCCGAAGACGAGGAAGCCCGTGCTGACGGCGCCCAGAATCAGGTACTTGATGCCCGCTTCCGTGGAGCCCAGGTTCCGGCGGAAGTAGCCCACCATGATGAAGGAGCTCAGGGTAAGCACTTCCAGGGAGACGAACAGTTCCACCAGGTTGGAGGCCTTGCACAGAGAGGTGATGCCCACGCAGGCCAGCAGGGGAAGGATGTAGAATTCCCCCCGTGCCGTCCTGGGACTTGGAGTCGTTGGAAGAGAGGTTGATGACGGCCCGGAAGTCCACGGACAGCAGCAGGGTGACTGCCGTGGCGACAAGCGCCAGAATGATGTAGACGTTGTCATAGAGCCCCCCCATGTAGAAGGGGAGCATCGCCAGGGCACCCGCCGCGCCAATCAGCCCGAAGACGAATTTGGGCGTCTTTTTGCAGAAGGTCTCGGCCAGGAGCATAAGCATCGCCAGGCCGGCCAGGATGAATTCCGGAATATACGCTTGCATGGGTAAAAGAAGATCGGGTTAAACTTGGATTGTATTCGGAAGGGGAATCAGGAGAAGAACTGGAGCACCAGCGTGGGGAAGAAGCCGAAGACCGCCAGGGTGATCGTCAGGAAGTAGTTGGCCGCCCGTTCGGAAGGCAGCAGTTCCGTGGCGTAGGCTGCGGCCTTGGAGAGGTCCCCCTGGAAGATGTTGCGGTAGGCCCTCAGCATGTACACCGCGCCGATGACCAGGCCCCAGAGGCACAGGATGGTGGCGATCTGGACAGGGCCGAAGCTGTCGTTAAATCCGGCGAAGCCGGAGAAGAAGACCATGAATTCCCCCGGGAAGTTGGCGAGGCCGGGGAGGCCGATGGAGGCCATGCCCGCCAGGCCGAAGACGAAGGCCATGCGCGGCAGTCTGGTGCTCAGGCCGCCCAGGGAGTTGATTTCCAGCGTGCCGGTCTGCTTTTCAATCTGTCCGCAGAGCAGGAAGAGCAGGGCGATGGTCAGGCCGTGGGCCAGCATCAGCAGGGCGGCCCCTTTCAGCGCCCAGGGGTTGGCTTCCGCGGAACCGGAGGCCACCAGGGCGGCGAAGGCCAGGAAAATGTAGCCCATGTGCATCACGGAGGAGTTGCCCAGGAGCAGGTCCAGCCTCTTCTGGTTGACGGTCACGTAGCCTACCCAGATGACGTTGCATACGAGCAGGACAAGGAGGATGTTCGTCCAGGGGAGGAAGCCAGTTTCCATCAGCGGCTGGAACATGAAGAGGCCGTACAGGCCGAACTTCTTGAGCACGCCCGCATGCATCATCGCCACCGGAGCGGGGGCGGAGGCATACGCGGGGGCTGCCCAGGAGTGGAAGGGGAAGAGGGAAATCAGCGTGCCGAACCCGGCGATCAGCAGGGCGCCGATGAGCTCCGCGTGGGCGAGTTCCCGGCCGCCGGCCATGAAGTCTTTCAATCCGGAGAAGGTGAAGCCCGCCTGCGTGCCGATCATCAGCAGGGCGGCCAGCAGCACCATGGAGGCAAGCCCCAGGTAAAGCGTGGCGCGCCAAGCCGTGGTGCGGCGGTCGCCCCGTCCGTACAGGCCGATCATCACGAAGGTGGGGATGAGGGCCAGCTCATGGAAGGCGAAGAAGGAGATGATGTTGTCGGACAGGAAGGCCCCGGTGGCGCCCGCGGAAATCAGCAGGGCGGAGTTGTACCAGGAGGCTTCCCCTCCCTTGGGCGGATTGGTGCCCAGCACGGTGGCGAAGGTCACCAGGATGGTCAGCAGCAGCATCACTTTGGCCAGGGCCGGGGCCAGCGTGAGCTGGAGGTCCATCCCTTCAAAGCGGGACCAGCAGGAGGAGCAGCCGTCAAAGCTAACCAGGGCCCAGATGCCGAGGGCCAGCGTCAGCGTGGCGCTGAGCAGGGCTGTCGGGCGTGCGGGCGCCTTGCACAGACCGATGAGGGCCGTGGCAATCAGAGGAATGAGAACAAGCCAGATAAGCATGGTGTGTGATTGGTTGGTAGGTTAGCAGGAATAGAAGACGGTGAAGTAGATGACCAGGAGCAGGCCGATGCCGAAGAGGGCCGTGTAGGCGGCCATGCTGCCGGACTGGAGGCGGCGCAGGAGGGAGCCCACGGCGGCGGTCAGCCGCGCCAGGCCGCCCACGATGAGGCCGGAGATGATGAACTGGTCCATGAAGTCGATGATGGCGGCCAGGGAGCCCTGGATGCCCTTGACCAGCACCTTGTCATAGAACCAGTCAATGTAGAGGCGGTTGGCGAGGGCGCGGGAAACGGCGTTGCCGGAGAGCTTGTCGGAGGCCGGGGAGCCCGCATAGAAAACGGCCGCCAGCAGGATGCCGAGCACCAGAGCCCCCATGGAGACGTAGAAGGGCATGCCGATATGGAAGCTTTCGGAAACGAACCCGTTGAAGGGCACCAGCCTGTCGGCGATGAAGCCGTAGCCGGAGATGAGGGCCAGCACGGCCAGAATCAGCAGGGGAACCAGCATGAGGCCGCCCACTTCCGTGGCGTGTTCCGAGCTGTGGCTGCGGCTCTTGCCGAAGAAGACCACGAAGATCACGCGCATCATGTAGAAGGTGGTCAGCAGGGCCACGCCCGCGCCGATCCAGAAGAAGACCGGGTTTTTGTGCAGGGCGGCTTCCAGAATGGCTTCCTTGGAGAAGAAGCCGGACGTGAACGGAATGGCGACCAGTGCCATGGTGGCGATGATGAAGGTGAGGGAGGTCAGCTTCATGCGCTTCATGATGCCGCCCATTTTCCAGATGTCCTGTTCATGGTGGCAGGCGAAGATGATGGCGCCCGCGCCCAGGAAGAGCAGGGCCTTGAACCAGGCGTGGGTGAAGAGGTGGAACATGGCCGCTTCCCCGGCCAGCAGGCCCAGGGCCATGACCATGTAGCCCAGCTGGGAGAGGGTGGAGTAGGCCAGCACGCGCTTGATGTCATTCTGCTGGGTGGCCATGAAGGCGGCGATGACGGCCGTGACGGCGCCGATGACGGCGATGACGTTGCAGGCCAGGGCGGGGAAGGCTTCCACGCCGATGGAGTACTGGACGCGCACCATCATGTACACCCCGGCGGCCACCATGGTGGCCGCATGGATCAGGGCGGAGACGGGGGTGGGGCCTTCCATGGCGTCCGGCAGCCAGACGTGCAGCGGGAACTGGGCGGATTTGCCCACCGCCCCGCAGAAGAGGCACAGCACCGTGATGTTCAGCAGGGTTTCACTGAGGCCCGCGGGCATTTCCATCAGGCTGAAGTCCAGCGTGTTGGTCAGCGCCCAGAGGGTCAGGATGCCGATCAGGAAGCCGAAGTCACCCACGCGGTTGCAGATGAAGGCTTTTTTGGCGGCGTTTGCGGCGGCGTCCCTGGTGTACCAGTGGCCGATGAGCAGGTAGGAGGAAAGGCCCACCAGCTCCCAGAAGATGAAGGTCATGGCGATGTTGTTCGCCAGGACGATGCCCGTCATGGAGAACATGAAGAGGCTCAGGCATGCGAAGTAGCGCGTTTTCGCCTTGTCGTCCGCCATGTAGCTCAGGGAGAAGATGTGGACCAGCAGGCCGATGCCCGTGACCACCAGCATCATGCGGGTGGAAAGGGGGTCCAGCACAAAGCCCAGGTCAACGGAAAAGACGTCGGAGATCGGAAGCCAGGAGAAGGAGTCCGAGCCGGTCTGGTCCAGCAGGCCCAGGGAAAGAACGAAGGTCGCCAGGCAGGAGAAGGTGGAGGTGAGGGCCGCGACGTTCGGACGCCGGGTCAGCAGGAACCAGTTGAAGGCGGCTACGACCAGCGGCAGGAAGAGCAGGAGCCAGGTGTATTGAATATCAATATTAAACATGTTCTTGAAGTGGTATGTTGCTCTTAGTCTTTCAGCGTGTTGAGGTCCTGCGTGCTGGCCGTGCGCCTGGCCCGGTACAGGGAGACGATGAGGGCCAGCCCGATGGCTACTTCCGCCGCGGCGATGGTCAGGATGAAGATGGACAGGGCCTGTCCGTCGTAATTGGGCAGCCCCATGGTGCCCTGGGCGCGTGAAAACGCCACCAGTGACAGGTTGGCCGCGCTGAGCATCATTTCCAGGCACATGAAGATGACGATGATGTCACGCCGGACAATCACCCCCATCAGGCCGATGGCGAACAGGACGCCGGAGAGGATCAGGTAATGCGTAAGAGGTATCATGATGATGGCTGTGGTAAGGGGTTCGGGTTATTTGCCGGAGGGGCGGCGGCTCAGCACGACGACGCCGATGGAGGCCACCAGCAGGGCCAGCCCGGCGATGACCAGGCTCCGGTTGTATTTGTCAAACAGGGTGCGGCCCAGCAGGGCGGTATCCGGGAATTCCCCGTTGTCTATTTCCGCGCGGATGGTGGTGCCTTCCGGATAGAGGTGTGCGGAACATTGGGGGGAGAGGGGGGGGAGGGTGATGGACGGTGCTATGCCGCAGGTGGAATGGAGCAATTGGTCAAGAGATGCCTTGGTGATGGCATAGTCCGATCCTCGTGTGCATCCGCCGGAAGCAACGCAGGGTTTCTGCGCGCATTCCCCGGAAAGGTTGTTGGTTTCCGTTTTCCCGGAATTGGCGCTGTCCTGGCCGATCTTCAGATCGTTCCACGCCTGTTCCGCGGTGGCCATCGGGCAGCGGTGCGTTTCCTTCGCGCCGGGCAGGGAGTAGATGATGCCGATGAGCTGGCCGAGGAAGAGGCCGGCGATGATGACGCCGATGGCGACGGATACGGGCCGCCGGAAGGGGGAGGTTTCCCGCTTCACGTTCAGCAGCATGATGATGAACGCGAAGAGCACCATGATGGCTCCGGCGTATACCAGAATCTGGAGAATGCCCAGGAAGTGGGCGCCCAGCCCGATCATAATGGCGGCAGTGGCTCCGAAGGAGAGGGCCATCATCATGGCGGAGGAAACGGGGTTGCGCATGAAGACGACCATCAGGGACAGGATCACGGCCAGGGCCCCGAAGACGTAAAAGAGTATGTCACTGGCAAAAATGTTCATAACGTACGGAAATTGGAGTGAATGTTTCGGGGTGATTTATTTGTATTGGTTCCACTTGTTGACCAGTCCCTTGCGGGTGCCCCCCATTTCGTAGAGCTTGGCCTTGTTGTGGATGGCCTGGGCTTTGTCCGTGGGGGTGAACAGGTAGTCCTGGCTCATGAAGATGGCCTGTTCCCGGGCAGGCTTCCTCGCACATGCCGCAGTAGATGCAGCGGAGCATGTCGATCTGGAATTCCCTGGGCGCTTTTTCCACCTTGCCCCAGGGGCCTTCCTTGATGGCGCCGGGGGTGATGGTGATGGCGCGGGCAGGGCAGATGAATTCGCAGAGCTGGCAGGACACGCAGCGTTCGCGGCCGTCTTCCCCCTTCACCAGGACGGGAGCCCCGCGGTAGTATTCCGGCAGGTGCTTGTCCCAGCGGAATTCCGGGTACTGCATCGTGACGCCTATGCCGGAGCCGGCCAGTTCCTTCTTGTTGCGGGATTTGCCCAGCAGAGCCAGAACGAGGTGCTTGATGGTGATCCAGAGACCGCCAAGGATGGATTGCAAGTAGAACCGCTCTCCGAGGGAAATCTTCGGGCGCTTGATCGTTTTGAAGGCCATAATAGTGATGTTGTCGGGATGAAGAAGGTTGATTACTTGACGAAGTACAGGATGGCGGCCGTGATGAAGATGTTGATGACGGCCAGTTCAAAGAAGACCATCCAGCCGAGCTTCATCACCTGGTCGTAACGGAAGCGGGGGAGCGTCCAGCGCACCCAGACGAAGAAGAAGACGAAGAAGAGGAGCTTGAGCACGTACGCGATGAGCTGGCAGATGACCGCCACCCAGTTGGCTACGTGTTCGTTGAGCCACCCGTCCAGGCCGAAGCCGATGGACCAGCCTCCCAGGAACAGCGTGATGACCAGGGAGGAGCCTACCACCATGGCGGCGTATTCACCCATGAAGAATTGCGCGAATTTCATGGAGGAGTATTCCGTGTGGTAGCCGCCCACGAGGTCCGTTTCACATTCGGACATGTCAAAGGGCGTGCGGTTGGCTTCCGCGAAGATGGAGGTCAGGAAGATGATGAAGCTGATGGCGATGGGAACCAGCAGGATCCAGCGCTGCCAGCTCAGGCCCTCGCCCCACACGGGGAGCATGAGCCAGCCGTTGGCGGCCTGGTATTCCACGATGTTGGAGAGGTCCAGCGTGCTGTAAATCATCAGCACGGGGATGATGGACAGGCCCATGCTGATTTCGTAGGAGATCATCTGGGCGGAGGAGCGCACGCCGCCCAGGAAGGGGAATTTGGAGTTGGAGGACCATCCGGCCAGCACCAGGCCGTATACGGAGAGGGAGGAGATGGCGAACATCCAGAGGGGGCCTACGCTGAGGTTGGCCACCGCCATGTTTACGTTGCCGTAGGAGGTGTGAAGGTCTCCGGCAAAGGGGACCACGGCCGCCGTCATCAGCGGGGGGGCCAGCACCAGGATGGGGGCGATCCAGAAGTACACGCGGCGCACGAAGGGAGGCGTGAAGTCCTGCTTGAGGAACAGCTTGCCGCCGTCCACCATGGGCTGCACGAGGCCGAAGATCGGAATGTCGCGGTCCAGGCGGAAGAAGCGGCACAGGTTGGCGATTTTGCCGTCGTGGGGAAGGCCGAAGTAGTCCAGCGTCTTTTTAAACGGCAGGTCTGACTTAGCCCCGAAGCGGCGGAAGATGCTCAGCGGGATGCCGGCGCGGTTGGGCCCCACGCGGTCCTGAATCCAGGCGGCCACCCGGCGTTCAATGTACACGCAGACCGGAATGAACAGGATGGTGATGGCGAAGCAGATGACGATTTTGATCAGCAGGGTGATGACGTAGAACCACACAGGGTTGCTGAGCACTTCGTCGCAAAAGGTTAGAATCGAATCAATCATGGCGGATTAACAGGTTGTGTGCGTGTGAAGTGTGATTAGCGGCCCTGGTTTTTTTCATGTTCCACCACGGGAATGGTGACGCCGGTTTCCAGAATGGGCTGGCCCCCGTCTCCGATGGAGCCCCAGGTGACGCCGTTAAGGGCGCCGTATTCCGTGCTCATGACGGTGAGGACGTCCAGGGCGGAGTTGAAGTCTTTCAGCGCGGGGTTGCCGCCCAGCAGAAGGGTGATGTCCCGGAGAATCTGCCAGTCATCCCGGGCGTAGCCCACGGGCTGGATGGCGCGGTTCAGGCGCTGGATGCGGCCCGTGACGTTGATCATCGTTCCGAATTTTTCAGCATACGTGACGCCCGGCAGAACCAGGTCCGCGTGGCGCGCCGTTTCATTCACGCTGTGGGCGGTCATGAACAGGTAATCCAGCTTTTTCAGGTCTTCCACGGTGAAGCCGGCTTCCGGAGCGGTGAGGTCTTCCCCCAGCGTGAGGATGCCTTTGATGGAGCCGTTGCGCACGCCGTCGCGGATGGCGGCCAGCCTGGAGCCGGGTTCAATGCCCAGCACCAGTCTGGCCCCGTTCGTGTTCGGGTTGCGGTCCGCGGCGATCAGCATGCCGTCGCTTTCTCCCATGCGGGGGACGATGTCCACCATGTCCGTGCCGATTTGCGCGGCCAGGTGGCGGACCATGTAAAGTTCTTCGTTGGTCATGCGCCCGGAGGCGATGATGGCGAGCTGGTGCGGGGAGACGCGCTTGACGGCTTCCGTGACGGAGGCCAGGGCGGGCTCCCAGGTGGACGGGCGGTGGGGCGCTCCCGCGTCCGTGCGTATGACGGGCTGGGGAATGCGCGTTTCCGCGTTGATGTATTTGTAATTCAGGCGGTGGGAGTCCGGCATCCAGCAGGAGTTCACGGCGTCGTTCGGGCGCGGGGTGATGCGGTACACCTTGTCTTCACGCGTCCAGAGGATGATGTTGGTGCCCGTGCCGCAGTCCACGTCAATGGTCTTGGTTTCCTTCAGGAACCAGACGCGCATCTTGAAGCGGAAGTCCTTGGAGGTAAGGGCGCCTACCGGGCAGAGGTCCACGGTGTTCAGGGAGTAGTTGCTGTCCAGCTCACGGCCCGGATAGACCGTGATGGCGTTGAAGGTGCCGCGCTGGGCCATCGTGAGAACTTCGTCATGCATGATGTCGCGCATGAAGCGCACGCAGCGGCCGCAGAGCACGCAGCGCTCCTGGTCCAGGTTTACGCGCGGGCCGATGCTCAGGTTCTTGCCCTTCTTGGTCTTCTTTTCCTCATAGCGGCCTTCCACCTGGCCGTAGTCGTTGGAGTATTCCTGGAGCTTGCATTCCCCGGCCTGGTCGCAGATGGGACAGTCCAGCGGGTGGCTGGTAAGCAGGAATTCCATCACGCCGCGGCGCGCCTCGCTGGCGAGGGGGCTGTCCGTACGGATGCCCATGTTTTCCGCCACCGTGTTCGCGCAGGAGATGATGGGGCGCGGCATCCACTGGATGCGCTGGTAGCCGTTTTCATCATAGGAGGGAGTCTGGCCCGGAGCCAGCCGGGGCGGCATCCCCTGTTCCACCATGCACATGCGGCAGGAGCCGACGACGGCCAGCTTGGGGTGGTAGCAGAAGCACGGGATGGGAACGCCTACGGAACGGCAGGCGTCTGCAATCCGCGTGCCCGCGCGGGAACCGGTGCCACGTTCCGTTGATCTGGACGTTCACCTTGCCTTCCTCGGCGGCAATGTCTTTGGGGAGTTTGGAAGCTTCTTCACTCATGATGACGGATGGGAGGGAAATGGTATTGAAAAGTGGTGTTGCGTTCTGCTGTTAGCGGGTGAGGAAACGGGTTTGTTCCCGGCCTTCCCTGGTATGGGGCAGGCAGGCGTTGAAGGGGTCCGTCAGGGCCACGAATTCCTCCTTGAACTTGGAGACCATGGCCTGGGTGGGCCATGAGGCGGCTTCACCGAAGGCGCAGACCGTTTTCCCTTCAATCTGGTTGGCCACTTCAATCAGCAGGTCCACGTCTGACGGAGCGGCCTTGCCTTCCAGAATGCGGGTGCTGAGCTTCATCATCCACGGGCAGCCTTCCCGGCAGGGGGTGCACTGGCCGCAGGATTCATGCGCGTAAAAGCGGTTGATGTTGTTCATGGCCCAGGGCATGGAGCGGGAATCGTCCATGACGATGACCGCGCCGGAGCCGGACATGGAGCCGTGCTGGGAGATGCTGTCCAGGTCCAGCGGAATGTCGAAGAAGGAGATTTTGCCTATGGTGCCGTCCGGGTTCTGCACCTTGTATTCCACATCCGTGCGCATGACCTTGGAGGAGGAGCCGCCGGGAATGACGGCCTTGAACTCGCGGCCGTCCCGCGGGCCTCCGCAGACGTCATACAGCAGTTCCCCGAAGGCCATGGAGCCGGAAACGATTTCATAGAACCCCGGGCGTTTCACGTCGCCGGAAACGCCGATGATGCGGGTGCCGGGGGAGCGCCGGGCACCTTCCTGGCTGTAGGCTTCTCCGCCCATGGCGATGACGTGCTTCACCTGGCAGAGGGATTCCACGTTGTTCACGATGGTGGGGCAGCCGTACAGGCCGATGGCGGCCGGGAAGAAGGGAGGCTTGATGCGCGGGGGGGCGCTGGCCTTCCAGGGAGTTGAGCAGGGCCGTTTCCTCACCGCAGATGTGGCGCCCGCGCCGCGGTGCACGTGGATTTCCAGATCGTAGCCGGAACCCTGGATGTTGCTGCCCAGGAAGCCGCGTTCGCGCGCTTCCTGAAGGGCCTTGAGCATGACTTCCGCGGCCATGGGGAATTCCTCCCGCATGTAGATGTAAGCCAGGTGCGCGCCTACCGCGTAGCTGGAGATGACCATCCCTTCAATGAGCTGGTGGGGGTCCTGGTGGACGATGTAGCGGTCCTTGAAGGTGCCGGGTTCGGATTCGTCGCAGTTGCAGACCAGATAAACGGGCTTCGTGTTGTTCGGCGGAATGAAGGTCCACTTCACGCCGGTGGGGAAACCCGCGCCGCCGGCCGCGCAGTCCGGATTTTTTCACCTCGTCAATGACGGCCTTCGGCTCCATGCCGGCGCCTTTTTCAGTTCCTCATAGCCGCCGTCGGCCAGATAGCAGTCAATGGAAGTGTTCCATCCTTCGCGGTTGACGTTTTTCAGGATGCGGCGCGTTTCCTGGGGTGGGGTTCTTTACCGGGAAGATAGGTGATGCTCATGGCGAAAATCTGGTGCGGGGTGGAAAGGGTTAGGCGTTCTGGTGCTTGGCGATCACTTCCTCCAGCAGTTCCGGAGTGACTTTTTTCATACAGAAGGTCGTTGACCATCATGTTGGGGCCGAATCCGCAGTTGGCCAGGCATTCCACTCCCTCCACGCTCCACAGGCCGTCCGGACTGACGCCGATGGGGTGGTGATGGTCAATGCCGCTCTTGTCAATGCCCAGGCGCGCGCAGATGGCGTCAAAGAGGCTGTCCGCTCCCGCCATGGCGCAGGAGAGGGTGCGGCACACGCGGATGTGGGTCTTGCCGGGGCACATCTGGCGCAGGCCGGGATAGAAGGTGACCACACCCAGCACGTGGGCGGCGGAGATGTTCAGTTTTTCACCCACCCAGGTGATGGCGTCTGCGCTGATGAAGCCCGAATTTTTTTCTGGATTTCATGCAGGATGGGAAGCACGGCGGATTTCTGCTTGCCTTCCGGATAATGCGTGACGTATTCGCTGGCGGCGGCGTCAAGCTCCGGCGTTACTTCAAAGGCCGGGTAAAACCGTTCGCCCGGGCTGGGCTGGTGGGCGATAGTCGCGTCGATGGCGTTTTCAGCGTAATCGGACATGGGGAGGAATTTGGTGTTTGAGTTGGAAAGGAAAAGGGAAGCGTGTGTTTAGCGGTCGCATTCGCCCATCACGAAGTCGAAGGAGCCGAGAATGGCCGGAACGTCGGAAACCAGGTGGCCTTTCAGCAGTTCCGGCAGGATGGAAAGGTTGCAGAAGGAGGGGGAGCGCATGCGCAGGCGGTTGGGAAGTCCGCCCCCCTTGGAGTCCAGGAAGAAGCCCAGCTCGCCCTTCGGGTTTTCCGCGGCAAAGTAAACCTGCCCGGCGGGGGCGTTCACGCCCATGGTGGTGGCCATGAACTGGCGGATCAGGGATTCCATGTCCGTCATGACCTTTTTCTTTTCAGGCGCGTGCCCTTGGTGTCCACCATGTTGATGGGGCCGTCCGGCATGGTTTCAATGACCTGGCGGATGATGCGCAGGGACTGGCGCATTTCCTCAATGCGTACGGTAAAGCGGTCGTAGCAGTCGCCGTGTTCACCCACGGGAACGTCGAACTCGTAATTCTCATAACCCAGGTAGGGGTTGGTTTTGCGCAGGTCGCGCTTGACGCCGCTGGCGCGCAGGTTGGCTCCGGTAATGGCCCAGGAGAGCGCCTTTTCACGGCTGATGACGCCCACTCCCCTGAAGGCGGTCGATGAAGATTTTTTTCTTGAGTAGCAGGGCTTCCGTTTCATCCAGGGTTTTGCCCGCTTCGTCACAGAAGACGAGCACTTCCTTCAGCATTTCATTGGGGACGTCGCGCGTCTGTCCGCCGATGCGGGTGTAGGAGGAGGTGAAGCGCGCTCCGGTGAGCTGTTCGTAAAAGTTATGGATTTTTTCGCGTTCCTCATAACAGTACAGGAACACGGTCATGGCGCCTACGTCCATGCCGTACACGCCGACGCCCAGGATATGGGAGGAAAAACGGGAAAGCTCCAGGGCAAGCACGCGCAGGGCCTGCCCGCGGGGCGGCAGCTCCCAGCCCAGCAGTTTTTCCACCGCGCAGGCATAGGCGATGTTGTTGGAAAGGGGGGCCAGGTAGTCGAAGCGGTCGGTGTAGGGGACGAACTGGTTGTACTGGATGGTCTCCCCGATCTTTTCCATGCCGCGGTGCAGGTGGCCCACCACCGGATCGCGACTAATGATCTCTTCACCATCGAGTTCCAGCACCAGCCGCAAAGCACGCCGTGGGTGGCGGGGTGGGAGGGGCCCACGTTCAGGGTCATCGTTTCTCCGAGCGGTTCGGATGTATTGGTGAGATAGTCTGCGTTAGCGGCTGTATCTGCAATGGCGAAAGTTTTAGTGCTCGTCTTCATGTGGATGTCCGTGCCTGGCTGAACCTGATAATGGTGCCGAATGATTATGCCACTTCACACCATGCGGGCAAGCCAAATGTCAGTTTTTTTGGCATTCCGGGGGAGCTTTCCGTGTTGATGCGGAAGTCTCCTCAACTTATGAATGTTAGGCTATTCTAACATTGAGCCCCATGTAGTAGAGGAGGAATGGGAGGAGGAATGCATTTGGAATCCCATGCCGTCTGCAACGGCAGGAAAAACATGAACCGGGGATATATTTTTCTGTCCGGAGGACTCCATGTCCGGGAAGAGAGGGCGGCGGATTTTCCGGCATAAAACTTTTCCGCAGGAGAACGGAGAGGGTGTTAATGATTTTCTCCATTTTCTCACGTTTTGCAAAAGATGCGGCTTCTGGCCGCATATGCTCTCAGCTGCCGCAAGAGCTTGCAGCGCTCCATTCAATTTGCTGGAAAGGGCCCTGGTTCCTCAGTGGTTTTGAGACTTGCGGGTTTTTAGGAGCTTTTTCCGCCACATTGCGGAGGGAGAGTGCCATCTCTTTTTCCGTTCGGAGTTTTTACAAGGGGCGGGAGCCCCTTGTTCCCAGGAAGGAGTTTATGGCGGAAAACACGGGTATGAAGTTTCCGGTTGCCCGTTTACCCGCGCTCCAGAGGGACGCTGGCTGCGACAGCAGCCGGGATTATTTGACTACATTCTGGGGAATGAAGTGCATTTCCTGCTCCGCGATGCCGAATTGCCAGGTGGCTGTCTGCCACAGGTTGGCGGCAAGGTTTTTCCAGCGCACCTGGACGGTTACGGGGCTGAGGCGCAGGGGGCGGGAAGGCGTCCATTTCAGGATTTTTTCCTTGGGGTCATACTGGGCATTCACCAGGCCGAAGCCGGAAACGCGCATTTCCACCTGTTTGGGATCGAAGGCTGGTTCACGGGCCAGGGAAATGGAGATGTCCGGGTTCTGGTTTTTCACCACGGTATTGGCCGCCGGGTAGACAGGCTGGGCCGGGGCCGGATAGGAATTCAGGCTGTTCCCGCTGCTGCTATTGTTGCCGGGGGTGGCCGACGGCGTTTCCGGAGCCGTGGGCACGTTGAAATTCAGGGCTCTGGTGAATGTTTTGGGATCCTTGCCAAAGACCATGTAGCGGTGAACCCGCCAGCGGTCCGTGTCCTTGGTCACTTTCTTGGGAATCACCGTAAAGGCCGCCTGGAATCCGGCTTCCTCCGCCTTGGTGATCATGTCCGGCAGGACGAATCCGCCCGGGTAGCAGTAGGCTTCCACGGCGGAACCGGGGAATTTTTCCTGAAGGATTTTCCGGGAATTGCTTATTTCCGCCGTAGCCAGGTCCAGAACCGCCTGGGTTCCCTTCCGCTGGGCGGCGCGCCATGATCTGGGGTACAGGTGGCTGACGGAGTGGCTGCCCAGCGTGGCGCCGTTGTCCAGCATTTCCTGAATCTGGTCATGGCTCATGGCGGAGCCGCGGCCCGTGATGAATTTGGTGTACGGGAAAACGGTGAAGGGGAATCCCGTCTCTTTCAGAATGGGGTAGGCGTCCGTGTAAACGCTCTTCCAGCCATCGTCAATGGTGATCATCACGCATTTGGCGGGGAGCTGCCTGCTTCCCAGTTTCCATTCCAGGAACTCCTTCATGGAAATGACGGGCACGCCGCTGGCCTTCAGGGCCTGCATCTGGGCGCGGAACACGTCCGTATTCATGCGCATTTCCGTGGCGGGAAGGGTACGGCTGAAATCATGATAGCCCAGGATGGCAACGCGGGTTTCATGCTGGGGAACCGGAACGGGCGAGAAAGCCGTGGGAGGAATGACCGGGACCGGGCCTGCGGGCTGCACCGGGGCATGCAGGTTCGTTTCCCCGGGAATAGGCTCCGCATTCGGGATGGGGCTCCGCCTGGGGGATGGAGGAAACCGTTTCTCCGGGAATGGGTTCCGCCATGGGAATGTTTTCATTCCTGCGGTTGGCTTCAATCAGTTCCCTGACAGGGACAATGCCGGCGGCAGGGTCCCCCTTGATGGTGCCGCCGATGACCGGTCCGGGCGCGAGGGGAAGGGGAGTGGCGGGCGGCAGGTCGGGCGGAAGCTCCGCGCACGCGACACCGGCTGCAATCAAGAAAATGGAAAGGAGGCCTGGGGCGGAGCGCATACCTGCAACTACTATTTTTAAGTTTCCTGTTCAACCTTAAACTCAGGCAGGCATGACAGCCTTTTCCCTGCCGTGCGCGCTCCTTTTCAGGTCCGTGCGGGCTTTTCCCGCCTGAACGCGTTCCCGTTAAAAAGCATACAGACTCATTTTCCGCTCGCGGAAGAAAGGGGAGGTGTTTAGTCTGTCCGCAGACATGAGCTGTATTTGTCATTTCTTCAAAGTTCTGGCGCGCCGTGCGGGTCTGCTCACTACCGTGGCTGCCGCCGCCTTTTTCCTGGGGGCTCCTGCCGGTGAAGCTTCGGCTCGCGCGGCGGAACCTGCCTATCCCGCTACGGAAGTGGGGGGGGGAATCACAGTACAGCCATTTTCCCATTCCCCTGAACCAGTACAAGCCCGCGCCGCCGGATGCCAGCCTGTCCCAGGTGCTCACGGAGCGCAACAAGCAGTCCGGCGGGTTCAACCTGGCCGTGACGCTCGTGTTCCTGGGGGCTATTATCCATACGTTCCTGGCCGGGCGGTTTGAACGCTATTCCCACAAGCTGGCCCTGCGCTACAAGGAAAAGCTCAAGGAAACCAATTTCCGCGTGATGCATCCGGAAGAACGGCTTCCGGTTTCCTTCGCCTCCGCCATTTTCCATTTCCTGGGGGAAGTGGAAGCCGTGTTCGGCATCTGGATCATCCCCTTCATGTTCGTGTGCTGGAAGTATTATTCCTTTGAGGACTTCTCGGCCTATTTGAATTACGACTGCTCTTTCACGGAGCCCATGTTCGTGATGATCATCATGATCATCGCCTCTTCCCGCCCCATCTTCAAGCTGGCGGAATCCGTAGTCAACTGCGGCGCCAAGCTTGGAAAATCCTCGCCCGGGGCCTGGTGGATTTCTGTGATGACCCTCGCGCCCCTGCTCGGCTCCCTGATTACGGAACCTGCCGCCATGACGATCGGCGCCCTGATCCTGAGCAAGAAGTTTTACGACCTCAAGCCGAAGAAGACCCTGATGTATGCAACGCTGGGGCTGCTTTTCGTGAATATTTCCATCGGGGGCACCCTGACGCATTTTGCCGCCCCGCCCGTGGTGATGGTGGCGGAAAAGTGGGACTGGGGTCTTGCGCACATGATCCAGCACTTCGGCTGGAAGGCCGTTTCAGCCATCATCATTTCCAACCTGGCCTACTTTTTCCTCTTCCGCAAGGAATTCGCCCGCCTGGCTACCCAGCAACGCGAGTTCAACGAGTTTGACGACGCCGTTCCCCAGTCCTGGGAAGACCGCAATGACAAGATACCGGCGTGGGTGACGCTGGCGCACGTCTGCTTTCTGACCTGGACGGTTCTCTTCGCCCATGAACCGGTCATGTTCATCGGCAGCTTCCTCTTCTTCATCGGCTTTACGGTGGCTACCCCGCAGTACCAGAACCAGATGTCCCTGCGCGTTCCCATGATGGTGGGCTTCTTCCTGGCGGGCCTGGTCATTCTGGGCGGCGTGCAGGCCTGGTGGCTGGAACCGGTGCTGACGCGCCTGGGGGACTACGCCATGATCGGAGCCACGCTACTGACGGCATTCAACGACAACGCCGCCGTCACCTTCCTGGCGTCCACGGTTCCCAACCTGCCGGAAGCCGTCAAATACTCCGTGGTGGCCGGCGCCGTGACGGGCGGCGGCCTGACGGTCATCGCCAACGCCCCCAACCCGGCTGGGCAGGCCATTCTGGGCAAGTACTTCAAGGGCATCAATCCCCTGTGGCTGTTTGCCTGGGCGGCTTTTCCCACCGCCATCGTGTTCATCTTCTTCACCTGCTTCGGCCATTAAGGGCCGGAACCGGAGCTTACTCTTATGTTTACCGGACTCGTTGAAACAACAGGAACCGTGGAAGGGTTTACGCCCATCAACGGCGGAGCCAGACTGACGCTGATTATTCCATTCGGCCATGAACTTTCCCTGGGGGATTCCGTCGCCGTCAACGGCTGCTGCCTGACGGTGGATGCCCTGGACGGTGAGCGCGTCTCCTTTGACCTGCTTTCCCAGACCCTCCGCGTCACCAGCCTGGGAAACCTCCAGCCGGGGGGGCTGGTGAACCTGGAACGCGCCATGTCCGCCATGGACCGCTTCGGCGGCCACTTCGTGATGGGGCATGTGGACAATACCGGAACTATTACGGCCCTGGAGCCCGTGGGGCAGGACCACCGCCTGGAAGTGCGCATTCCGGATGAACTGGCCCGCTACTGCATTGACAAGGGCTCCATCACCATTGACGGCATTTCCTTGACGATTGCGAATTTGAACGGCTCCCTGCTTGAATTCTGGATCACGCCCCATACCTTCGGACGCACGAACCTGCAGCGCGCCGTTTCCGGCCAGCCGGTGAATCTGGAAGTGGATATGCTGGCCAAGTATGTGGAAAAGCTGTTTACTGCCCGTGAAAACGCGGCGGGGTGAGGCTTTCCGGAGAGTGAGGCAAAGTGTGAAACCCGCGGGGCGCATTGATGCTTGTGCAGGGCGGACGGTGCATTCCGCTGGCTTGTGAAGGTACTTCCTGCCGGGAACAGGGCTTTCCGGCCCTGAAAAAACCTTGTTCAAGGAGTACGCGCTGGATGACGGGAGGGTATCCGTGATGAAGAACACCAGGGCCGGGAGGCCCTGGTTCCCAGTTGGATGTTGATTGGCATGCCGGGGCAAGTGTTATTCCATGCCCCGTGAAGGAATGCTTACTTCACCATGCCGCCCTTGGCTGTGACCCATTTGCCGCGTTTGATGACCCGGTCAAAGGAAAGTCCGTTGCGTTCGGCTGCGGCTTTCGTTTCTTCCCATTGGGAGGCCAGAATCCCGGAAATGACCAGCACGGCATCCTTCTTCATGGCGGCGATGATGTGCGGGAAGGCTTTTTGAAGGATGGTGGAAAACAGGTTGGCGACGACCAGATCCCCCTTCTGCCGGGCTGCGGGCGTCCATTCAAAGACGTCCCCGACGAATAAATCAAGCTCTTCGCCGGTGACGTCATTGCGTTCCATGTTGTGCCATGCCACTTCAATGGCCATGGGGTCAAAGTCGAAGGCCGTGGCGTGTTCCGCTCCCAGCTTCAGCGCCGCAATGGCCAGCACGGCGGTTCCGCAGCCGATGTCCGTCATGCTCCAGGCGGTTCCCCTGCGGGATTTGGCAGCGTCACAGATGAAGCGCAGGCAGGTGGACGTAGTGGCATGGTCTCCGGTCCCGAAGGCCATTTCCGCAGGAACGCTCAGGATATGGCGCGCGGGGAATTGCTTCCGCAGGGCGGCCAGCTTCTCCGGAGAACTCTGCTCCGTAATGACCAGGGCATCCCTTATTTTAAGCGGAGCGCGTTCTTCCCGGCTCTGCGCCGCCACCCAGTCCCGGGTTTTGATTTCCCGGACGGTCCCCCCAAAATATTCCTTCAAGGTCAGGGCGTCTTCCTCATGGTCGCAGTAGACGGTGATTCTGATGGTCTTGCCTCCCTTGATAATGGTGATGGAGGCATTGGGATTTCCGGCAATGCGTTCACTCCACGCGTCTTCCCATTTGGCGGGGGACAGTTTGTTCCAGCTCCAGGTCATGCGGGGAGTATGGTTGCTTTTCCGGCAGGAGGCAAGGACGGATGCAATGGAAAGAACAGTTGAAGGAAAGGCCATGAAGCGGGGCAGGGGCTTGCGGCGCTCCGGAAACTGGCCGGAACTTACAGGGATTTCCCGTTGGGCCACATCAGCATCCGTTTCAGGAAGCGTTCGTTGTTGACGGTGACCTTCGGGAAGATGCGCCTTCTGGCTGACTTGAGGGCCCTGATGGCGTCTTCTCCCTGCAGCGGCGTGCGGTCGGAACCGCTGATGACGGTGCGCAGCCACGCGGTCTGGGGCATGTTATGGGCTTCCACGGCTTTAAAGGGCATGCGTTCCCTCCAGTTGGTGTGTTGACGTCAAAGAGGGCAGGCCAGAGAATGGCCGCGTAACGGGAGTTGGAACGGAACAGGGCATTGTACATGGCCGTCTTGATTTCCAGGTTCCAGTAGGAGAGCCAAGTGTCCGGCTGCATCCCGGCGAAGTCCGCAAACCATTTCAGCAGGCGCGCTCCGTCCTCCGCCTGGCGCACGATGTTTTCCTGTTCCGGGTTGGACGGCGTTTTGGGAGAGACTCCCTCCCACAGACCCAGCTTGCGGGCACGCTCGATTTTGGCGTAGCTGTCGTTCCAGGTCTGCATGATGGTTTCAAAATCATGCGTGCCGAATGCCGCGAAGGAGCATTCGTGATATTCCTTTCCGGGGATGATGTTGCCGTCCGGTTTGATTTCCCAATGGGGAATTTTGAAGCCGGGAATGTCCAATTGGCGCATGTTCGGGCGCACGTATTCCGGCACGCAGCCCAGGTCTTCCCCCACCACGCTGACGCCGGGGGCGGCAGAGATCAGGAGGCGAAGGTACAGGTCTCCGTCCGTCAGGTTCAGGTTACGGTCCACGGCGTTGTCATCCCCGCGGGGCTTGAAGCCGGGCAGCCTGCCGCCCGTTCTCTGGGCCGCCTGCTCCAGCGTGAGCGGCAGGAAGACCTCGTTTTCCGTAGGCTTCCACGGGAAGGAGTAAATGCGGTAAAAGCCCAGGATATGGTCAATCCTGTACATGCTGAAAATCTTGGTGCAGTATTTTACCCGGCGCCGCCACCAGGCGAAGTTGTCCTGGGCCATGACTTCCCATTTGTACAGGGGAATGCCCCAGTTTTGCCCCCATTTGCCCGTGAAGGGGTCTTCCGCGTAGTTGCCTTCCGCAGGAGCGCCTCCGCACCAGTCCGTATCAAACAGGTAGCGTTCAAAAAAGACGTCCGCACTGCACAGGGAAACGCCGATGGGGATGTCCCCCATCAGTTTCACGTTGCGTTCGTCCGCATAAATCCGGATGAATTCCCATTGCTTTTCACAGAGCCACTGGAGCCAGCGGGCAAAGTCCTTTTCTTCCTCGTAATCGGCGGCGATGGTTTTGGCCCGGGCCGGGTCCTGCTCCGGCCAGTGCCACCAGATTTCCGTGCCGAACAGGTCGCAGAGAACCTGGAAGCAGACAAAGTCTTCCAGCCAGCTTCCCTGCTCCTTCACCCATTCCCTGAACTTGGGCATGATGCCCTCATATTCCGGCTTGGAGCACGCGGATTTTCCTGCCGATCTGTTCCTGGCCCGTTTCCGAGGCAAGGCGGGTCAGGAGCATGGTGGCTTCATTGTAGCGGCGCGCCTTGGTGCGGTGGTGCACCTGGTTCGGCATCTTGTAGGCCTTCGTGCCTTCCTCCCGTGAGAAGGTGAAGATGCCGGCCCGTTCAAAGCGGAACTCCTCAATGAACTCCATCAATTCCTGATGGTCGTCCTCCGTCTCTCCGGGGAATCCGGTGATGAAGGTGGTGCGGATGGCGATTCCCGGAACGGCCTTCCGGATGTCCCGCAGGAGGTTGCGGATGTAGTCCCCGTCCGTCACGCGCTACGCATGGCGCTGAGCATGTTGTCGGAAATGTGCTGGAGGGGGATGTCCACGTAGCGGGCCCCTTGGGGCTTTCCGCGATGGCGGCGGTCAGTTCGTCGCTCCAGTGGGCGGGGTGGGTGTAAAGAAGCCTGATCCAGAATTCCCCTTCAATGGCGTTCAGGGCGCGGATCAGGGAGGCCAGGGACTCTCCGCGGGAGGAATCCACCGCGCTGCGGCGGTTCGGGCGCGCATCCGTCCATTTGTCCATGCCGTAGTAGGTAATGTCCTGCGCAATGAGGCAGATTTCCTTCACGCCGGACCGGATGAGGGCTTCCGCTTCACGCACCACGTCCTGCTGGGAGCGGCTGCGGTGGCGTCCCCGGATCATCGGGATGATGCAGTAGGCGCAGCCGTGGTTGCAGCCTTCCGCTATCTTGATGTAGGCCGTATGCGGGGGAGTAAGGCGGTAGCGCGGCGTGTCCCAGTCCGGAACATATTTGCACTTGCCTTCAATGAAGTTCCGGTCCTGCACGGTCCGGTCCATCACCTCCGTGATGATTTCCGGGAGCCTGGTGATCTGCTGGCGCGCACGACGTCCAGAATGGCGTCGATGGCTTCCTGCTTGGCCTGGTCAATGAAAGCGCAGGTGTTGACCACCATCACGTCCGCCAGCTC
>VOFD01000302.1_pt1 | contig 60001 bp, 57 predicted proteins | sample 5384101 | NCBI WGS metagenome assembly VOFD01 (sample SAMN12384723, study PRJNA508395) | human gut metagenome | isolation source: healthy gut C | host: Homo sapiens
TGAAGCGGACGATGCGCAGCTTCATCACGAACTGGTCAATGATTTCCTGCACTCCCTCTTCCGTGATGAGGCCCTGTTCCAGGTCGCGGGTAAAGTAAATGTCAAAGAAGGTGGAGACGCGGCCCAGGGACATGGCCGCGCCGTTCTGTTCCTTCACGGCGGCCAGGTAGCCCAGGTAGGTCCATTGCACGGCTTCACGGGCGTTCCCGGCGGGGCGGGTGAGGTCGCAGCCGTAGGAGGCGCCCATCCGGGCGAGTTTCTCCAGGGCGCGGATTTGTTCGCTCATTTCCTCGCGCAGGCGGATGACTTCGTCCGTGAGGGGGAGGTTTTCATGGTTTTTGAGGTCTCTGCGGCGTTCGGCGGCCAGCTTGTCCGTGCCGTACAGGGCCACGCGGCGGTAGTCCCCGATGATGCGTCCGCGGCCGTAGGCGTCCGGAAGTCCGGTGATGATGCCGGCGGAGCGGGCGGCGCGGATGTCGGAAGTGTAGGCGTCGAAAACGCCCTCGTTATGCGTCTTGCGTATCTTGTTGAAAATATCCGCCGTTTTTCAGGCCTGTGCGGACTCTCAAGGCATTTGTCCGCCTGGTGCATCGGAAATGCCCTCTTCCAAAAAATCCTCCCGCATGGGTATTCTGCCCAGGAAGGAAAATGAATTGACGAAAACCGCCGCAAAGGCAGAATGGAAAAAACGTGTTTTTTGCCGATCCGGGCACGGCGCTTCAGCGGACGGCGGTCGCGCAATGAATTGCTGGATGAAGGCAACGCCAAAGGGTACTTCTGAAAACTGGCCGCTGGATGCGAAATACCGCGGCAGGAAATCCGAGGGCAAGCATTCCTGACGGTGGTCTTTTGCGGAAGGAGCGGAATTGTGCTTGAAGGCTGTTATGCCCAGCAGAACGCCGCTCCCGCTCCGGAGCCTGAAATTGTCGCTACGCCGCCGTCCGATGCCGGACGCGGCCTCATCCGCATGAACTCCCGTGAAATCCGCCATTACTCCGGCACCCGCAAGGAACCGGACTACCTGGTCAGCAAGGACAACGGAAAGACCTGGGAAATGAAGGCGGCTCCGAGCGGCTACCCGCCCAACTACGGAGGCATTCCCAAAGGAATCCCCGGCGATTGCGCGCAACCCCGTGACCAGGGAATTCATCCGCGTGCAGCCCATCGGAGGGTTCATCTTCCTCTCCAAGGGAGGCCTGGACGGCAAGTGGTTTGCGGTCACGAACGACGGCAAGCTGGAGGAGGACTGGAAAAATCCGGAGAAGCAGAAAAATCTGAAAAAACTGGGCGATGGCGTTACCTCTCCCAAGCATGAAGCCAGGCCGCCCCACCAGGGCGTCAGGTGGTTCAACAATGCCGTGGAAGCCACGGTGCTGGAAATGAAGGACGGCACCCTGTGGGCGCTGGCTCGCACCTCCCAGGACCAGGCGTGGCAGGCTTTCTCCAAGGATTTCGGTGAAACATGGAGCAAGCCGGAGCCGTCCCGTTTCTTCGGAACCCTGACCATGAATACGCTGGGCCGCCTGGATGATGGAACCATCGTCTCCCTGTGGACGAACACGATGGCCCTGCCTGAAAACGCTACGGCAGGCAACGGCACGTGGGAGGACGTGTTCACCAACCGTGATTCCCACCACATTGCCCTTTCCAATGACGAGGGCAAGACGTGGTACGGATTCCGGGAAATCATTCTGGACGAACACCGCAACCATTCCGGCTATGCCACCCTGGACGGTCCGGAGGACCGCGGCAAGCACCAGAGTGAAATGGTGCAGCTTGACAAGAACCGCATCCTGGTTTCCCTGGGGCAGCACAAAAACCACCGCCGCCTGGTCATCGTGGACCGCCGCTGGGTGGCTGCCAAGACGCGCGCCACGCAGACGGGCAGGGACCTGGACGGCCAGTGGACCATCCATACCTATATCCCCCAGAAAAAAGGCCATTGCAGCTATAACCGCAAACCCTCCGCTGAACTGGTGCCCGACCCCTCCGGAGGTGGAAAAAAAGTGCTGCAAATCAAACGCCTGAATGATCCAGAACTGGTTAATGAGAAATCCAATGTGGATTACCAGAACGGGGGCGCCACCTGGAACTTCCCGAACGGGACCACGGGGCTGGTCAAGTTCCGCTTCCGTGTGGCGGACGGGGACCAGGCGGACGATTCCGGCCTTCAGATTTCCCTGACGGACCGCCTGTTCAATGCCTGTGATACCACCACGAAGGATTACGCCCTGTTCACCTTCCCCATCAAGCTGAAGCCCGCTCCCCATCTGCTGCTGGGCATGAAAAAAGTTCCTTTTGCGCCCGGCGCGTGGCATGAAATTTCCATTCTGTGGCAGGGGCCGCAGGCTGTGGTCTCCCTGGACGGGAAGAAGGCCGGAACGCTGAAAATGGCCAATCAGTCTCCCAACGGAGCCAGTTACATCCATTTCATCAGCATCGGTTCCAAACCGGATGCCGGCGTCCTGCTGGATACGGTGAACGCCCGGGTGAAATAAAAGGCGTCCTGCCGCAGGGGGGCGGCAGGAACTCAGCGGCCTCTCTTTTTCGGAAGCGGTGAAGCGTTTAACTCCGGCAGGTTTTTCAGGACCATGTGCAGATGGTCGTTTGACCGGTTGCCTATCTGCTGGAGGACCGTGCGCCCGTACTTGTCACGCAGGGAAGGGTCTGCCTGGTGGTCCAGCAGCAGGCGTGCAATGCCCAGTTTCAGGCGGTCAAGGGAATCGTCCCCCAGCAGCATGTCACGGCAAAGCACAGCATGAGGGCCGTTTCCCCGGCTGCGTTTTGATGGTTGACGTCCGCCCCCTCGCTGATGAAAAGATTGACCAGTTCCCTGATTTGGGGGAGATGGGATATATCAATGAAAGCCAATTGGCGGCACAGGTTCAGCAGGGCCGTGTCTCCCCCGGAATCCGGCGGAGCCGTGTTCATGGGCATGGCCGCGTTGACGTCCGCCCCGTACTCCAGCAGGGTATGCGCGATTTGCAGCGCGGTTTTCGGGGTGTTCAGGTTCAGGGAAAGAAGGGGAGGGGTCATCTCTCCGCGGAAATTGGGATCATACCCGGCTTCGCAAAGCTTGCGGACCAGAAGAGGGTATCCGGCAGCGGCGGCCCAGGTCAGCAGACTGGTTTTTTTACCCCTCAATTCCGGCTGGAGGGAAATATCCGCCCCGCATTTCAGAAGAAACAGAGCCGTTTCCTCATAGGGCGCACCTCCGATGCCGGCTACGCAGGTCATGACGAGGGGAGGCCAGCCCATCGGGCCCGGTTTATCCACATCCGCGCCGTTCTGGATCAGCAGGTTAAGGCAGGAAAGCCTGTTGTGCACCGGCAGGGGCCTGGTATCGTCCATTCCGGGCTGGCAGGCATAAGTCAGGGGTGTATCCCCCTGTTCGGACCCCGGGATGGAGGGAAGGGCCTGGTGCGGCAGGATGATCTGGAGGTTCGGGTCCGCGTTGCGCTGCAGAAGGCGGCCCAGCAATTGCACCTCTCCGAGCCCCGCAGCCAGGTGCAGCAGGGTTTCGTGGGACGAGGTGCTTTGCAGCGGCCGTCCGCGCTCTCCGCCGTATTCCGGATCATCTGGAGCCTTTCCCTGATTTCGTCCTGCATGTACTGGCGCATGGAAACCTCGGAAAACATGTGCCAGTCAATATGGCGGGAATTGGGGAAAGCCCGCGGAAAATGAAACGCTCCGGGCTGCGGTGCGCCGTGAAATCCGCTGCGGTAAGAATTTGCTCCCTTTCCGCTTTTGTCCAGATAGGGTTGAATTTCCATTCCGCGGGGGAAGGGTCATTCCTGAGGAACCAGAAAATGGTGGAGCCTGCGACAAGAGCCGCAAAAACGCTCAAAGCTCCAAGAAACCAGAGGGTTTTCTTTCTTAAGGTCGTGTGTATCATAAGCAGGGGAACTGCAAAAAGCCATGATGCAGGAATCCGTAACTTCGGGCAATGAAAAAATGGTACGCGCAAGGAATGCCCGGAGCGAATTATATGGAAATTTAAACGGCGGATTGTGAATCCGGACATAATTCAAATAATTGGAATTAAATGAACCACATCATAAGACCCATGTCCAATATGACGTCCGGGGCATGACACCATATTTTCCGCCACCCTCGCAAATGACTTTATCCACGGGCTTCTTTTCCATATCAGGCGGGAAAAAATCTCCCTCCGGATTCACAATCCGGTATGATGCGTTAGGCGTTGCGGTTGTGACGTCTGTCTTAAAATTTCTTTCATTTGCTGTTGTTGCCATTGAAGTTAAAAAATGCAGGGAGCACCAGTTTTCCGTAAAAACAGCCGGAAAAAAGGCGGTATTTCCGTTACTGTGTGCTGAAACGTCTCTTCCGCCGCCTGGCCCGTGCTGTCTGAAGCCGCTCTTGCCTTGGAAGAAACGGCGCATGATGATTCAGGCAACGTTATGGACTCCGTCAAACTTATTGCGTCCGATATGGATGGAACGCTGCTCAATGGGAAGGGAGAACTGGACCCCGCGTTTTTCTCCCTCTTTAAAAAACTTGAACATCGGGGCATCCGCTTTGCGGCGGCCAGCGGGCGCCAGTATGACGGACTGCGCCGGACTTTTGCCCCCGTGGCGGACCAGATGCTGTTCATTGCCGAAAACGGCGCCTATGTGGCGTCTGGTTCCAGAGAATGGCTGGTGCTGGACATGGACCGTGAAACGGTGGCCGGGCTGATTGCCATGATTAGGCGCATTGAAGGGACGTGCATTGTCCTTGCAGGCCTGGACTCCGCATATATTGAAGATAAACAGCCGGAATTCGTCCGGGAGGCCCGCCGGTATTACACCCGCTGCAAGGAGGTGGATAACCTGCTGGACGTGCAGGGGGACAAGCTGCTGAAAATAGCCGTATATGACTTCAAGGGAGCGAAGGAAAACAGTTATCCCCGCCTGAAGCATTTGGAGCATGGCTTCCAGGTGGCCGTCTCCGGAGAAAAATGGATGGACATCAGCCGGAAGGGAGCCGATAAGGGCGCCGCCCTGGAGCTGATTCAGCGGAAACTGGGCATTTCTCCGGAGGAAACGATGGTCTTTGGGGACCAGATGAATGATGCGGAAATGATGCGGCAGGCCCGGTTCAGCTATGCCGTGGCGAACGCCGTGCCGGAAATCCGTGCCATGGCCGCGTTTGAGGCCCCGTCCAATCAGGAAAACGGAGTCATGCAGGTGCTCGGAAAGTTGCTGGAGGCACATGCTCCGCAGGGTGGGGCCGGGGACTGCTGAGCCGTCCGGTCCATATTGCCGGGAGCAGGGAAACTGGTAAAACAAGGGCATGGGGCATCCTGGCGTGGCTGGCAGGCTTATGTTCCATGCCGGTGATGGCCGTGTTCGCCTGCGTGGGCGGCGTTTTGCCGGGAACTGGCTTTCTGCTGTTCAAGCTGGAGGATCCCCTTCTTGGGATTCTGGCGGGATATCTGGTTCTGATGGAAGCGGCTGGGGGCTGGGTTCTCCATTTGATGGGAGCGTAAAGCCGTTGTCCGCGGCAATGAAGAATGCTTCCTCCACGTCTTCCCGGCGAAGGGCTTCCCGGAAATCGTCCAGCGTTTCCTGGTAGCCGTCGTCCGCCAGTTGCCAGGTGCCGAAGTGGAAGGCCATGCCCTGCCTGGCGCGCAGCGTTTTAAAGGCCCGGACTGCGTCGCGCGGCGACAGATGGACGCCTGCCATGAGTTCTTCCGGAAGATAGGACCCGATGGAAAGAAGGGCCAGGTCCGGAGAGCCGAGGCGGTCCCGTATTTCCGCGAAAAAGCGTGTCCGGGCCGTATCTCCGGCAAAATAAATTCCCGGGCCGTCCGCCGCGCGCAGGAAAAAGCCTCCCCACAGGGACCGGTTGGCGTCTCCGTGGAATGGACTGCGGCCGCTGTAATGCCGTGCGGGGGTAAAAGTGACGGTGGTTTCCCCATCCCCGGACGGCAGGGCGGCGGACTGCCACCAGTCCAGCTCGCGGATCTGCGCCTGTGCGCCGCAATGGCGCAGAAGCAGGCGGCGCAGCCCCAGAGGAACAAGAAAGATGGGGTGGAAGCGTTCCTCCAGCCTTTTCAGGGTGGGCGCGTCAAAATGGTCGTAATGGTCGTGTGAAACCAGTACGGCGTCCACCTGCGGCAGATCCTCCCATGCGATACCCGCGGGGCCCATCCATGCCACGGGGCTCACGCGGCCGGACCAGACGGGGTCCGTCAGCACGTTCAGGCCGTGCGCAGCCGGATCAGGATGGTGGCATGATTGACCATGACGGCCTCCCATTGCCCCCGTTCCACGGGAACATGAAAGGAGGGAATACGGGCGTTTTCCGCCACGGACGGATAGGGGCGCGGACGGCGCGTGAGCATCCATTTGACGATGCTCCAGTGGCTGCGGTGCGGTATCGGTTCCGGAGAGTGGAACCGTTGCGCCGCCCGCTTTTTTGTGCGGCGGAACCGTGACTGGAGGAAAATGTGCGGCGGACGCGGTCCCGTGACTGGAGGAAGGAATGAAAGCCGCCGCCCAGTTTTGCTTTTCCGGGGGACATGGGGAACGCGGTCCATCAAACGCCGTGCTCCGTCGGGAACGCGGCGTTTTTCATGGAGAAGAAAGGGGACAACCCTGGGAAATCCTATGGCGGGGAAAAATCCCCTTTAAGGCTTATTCCTTGCCTCTATGTCTCTTTTGCGGATATTCCTTATTGTATGAAAGATGATTTCTCTTGCCAGGGAAAGGGAATGGGGATAGCGTCTGCGTGACCAGGAAATCCAGCATGAATCTGCCTCTTCCCAAAACGACGCAGGGAGTCTACCGCCTGTCGGTCAGCACCTTCTATTTTCTCCAGGGCCTGGTATTCGCCAGTTGGGCGTGCCGCATTCCGGACATCAAGAATGCGCTGGGACTGAATGACGCCGACCTTGGCTCCGTGCTCTTTGCCGTTCCGGTGGGGCAAATGTCCGCCATGGCGCTGTCCGGCTATCTGGTGGGCCGTTGCGGCAGCCGGAGGATACTGATAGCGGCTTCCATCTTTTTATCCCGCCGTGCTTGTGTATCTGGGCATGCATGTTTGACTGGAGCGGTGTGTACTTTGAAAGCGTGGTGCAGCCCGGTCCCGGACTGGTGCAGATGGGCTACGTGGCGTTCATGAGCACCATGGCCCTGGGACGCTTTACGGCGGACCGCATGGTGATGCGCTTCGGCCCCGTGCGCGTGCTGCGCGCCAGCGGCATTCTCATTGCCTCCGGGCTGCTGGTCTCCGTCCTGTTCCCCATGCTGTGGTCCGCCACGCTGGGCTTCCTGCTGGTGGGCTTCGGTACCTCCTCCATCGTTCCCCTTTGCTACAGCATGGCCGGAAAATCCAAAAAAATGATACCAAGCGTAGCCCTGGCCTCCGTCTCCACCATCGGCTTTCTGGGCTTCCTGCTGGGGCCTCCGGTCATCGGCCACATTGCCCATGCTTCCTCCCTCCGGTGGTCCTTCTCCTCATTGCCCTGGTGGGGCTGGGCACGGCGTTCATCGCCCCCTTCCTGAAAAAAAAAGTTCAGGTAAACTTCCGGAAAAGGGAATGAAAAACTCAGGGTCGCTTGTTTGCCAGGGAAAAGGAAATGAGCGTGGGCATGCGGGTACGTCATTAAGCGCAACCTATGCAGCCCTTTATTATCTATTCCGAAGTTATCTACAGGCAATTCTTCTATTTCTATGATGTTGTTTATGAGAATATCGCATTCCGGCAATTTTTGATTTCCACTTCATATAGATTGTTTTTGCCGAGGTGGGCATAGACTACATAGATTTTACGGGGATCGGGTGAATAGTCTGGATTATCCGGGTAAAGAGACTGGATAGCTTGATAAATATCAGTTGGTGTGAGGGTTCCGCAATTGGCGTGATGAACATGGGCGCATGCTTGAGCGTGCATGTCTGTCGATGTGTAGATGACCGAAACGCACGATCTCAGGCCGACGGAGGACAATACTGCCGGATTGGCGTCAAATGTTAACAAGCCTTTATAATTGGTAATCAGCGGGTTGATTTTTACTCTCCGCCTTCTGGGAATAAATGGAGCCGGGCCCTGATAGCGGCCGGGAGACAGTTGTGACCGTATTGTTGGGGGTGTGGTATGAAATTTCCGATATTAACGGGTTCTATTTTTTCTTGGGTATGGTATGCGTGATTGTTTTTTTGTATTGATAATAAGGATTTTAAATTAATTTTTAAGCAGGATTTTAGAATATTCTCTTTGCCGGGGGCACGAATTGACTTCCAAATGTACGGACAGGGCAGGCGAGTGCGAAGGGCGGCCGCCGGCTTTTCTGTTGGGAGCCGTCAGCCGGGTACTTCTTGTCATTACTGCGGAGTAATTCATTCAATCGCCTTACCTGATGGTGACAAGCGTAGATAATGATGAATAAGGCACTGGATTGTTGTTTTACATGGCGGCCAAATACCCGTGCATGATGTAGTTGGCATGGCGGAAATACCTTGTCAAATAGGGGAGAAAGCGGCTTGAAAGGGTCCAATTTTTCACCATAAACAAAAACCCCTCTTCAAGTTATTTACTTAAAGAGGGTTATTGATGGTGCGCCCGACAGGAATCGAACCTGCACGTTTTTCAACACCAGATCCTAAGTCTGGCGCGTCTACCAATTTCGCCACAGGCGCGACGAATGCGTGAGCGCACTCTGCCATACCGCGCCCTGGCGTTCAAGATTAAACGGGGGAGCTTTGTCTTTGACATGCCCCAGGGCTGCCCGTATGGTAGCGGCCTATGAAAATGTTAATTACCCTGTTGAGTGTCTGTCTTCTGGCCGCGTCCCCCCATTCACGGGCGGATGTCAGGCTGCCCAAAAGCACTTTCACCACGGACCGGATGGAAGAGGCTCTGAAAACAGCGAAAGAGCAAAAGAAGCCCGTGGCCTATCTTTATACGAACACGGCCACGACCTGCCCGCTGGCCGCCGGCGTGACGGAGGGGTTTCTTGAAGCCGTGGGAAAACGGTGCGTGCTGGTTTATCTCCCGGTGAAGGGAGGCAAGTCCACGGTGGCCGCTCCCGTGAAGGAGGCCCTGGAAAAGGGCAAGTTTTATCCCAAGCTGGTGCTGACTGCCAGCGACGGCTCCGGGGCGCAGTGCTTTACGTATGAGGCCTACCAGGCGGATTCCAAAAAAGCGGCGCGCGAGATCAAGAGGCAGATTATTGCCCTGGCTAAAAAGCAGTCCTGAACCGGAGGACGGAACATTCCGGGCGTTCCGCAGGGCAGTTCAGCCCATGATTTGCGCCGGAAAGGGGAATATTTTCACAAACAGGAAATCCAGCATTCCCACGCACAGGGCGATGCAGATGGCCTTTTTGGGCGACAGGCGGGGAGCCGTCTTCAGCCAGATGACGATTCCCGCGTGGACCGCCAGGGAGATGCCCACGGACCACCAGAAGAACGGAATGCCCGTCATGGCAAAGAGCGCCGCCAGCGGATAGGTGAACGCCAGGAAGATTTTCATGATGGCTTCCCATTCATGCCCGCGCACCATCATCAGTTGCTTGGATAGAAGGGAGACGTACAGGCAGGAGGGGACCACGACGCACAGGATGAGGGAGACGAACCCTTTTTTTGCATACCGTTCTTCCTGCGTGGGAATGTACATGCCGCATATACTGGGTCAGCAGGGGGGAATTGTCAAACATTGTCCTAGCCCGGCGGGGCGGGGGGATTATACTGGCTTCCTCGCGTATGTCGTCTTTTGAATTAAATTCCTCCTTCAAGCCCTCCGGGGACCAGGAGCAGGCCATCGGCAAGCTGCTCAAGTCTCTGGAGGCGGGCAACAAGCACCAGGGCCTGCTGGGGGTGACCGGGAGCGGCAAGACGTTCACGATGGCGAATCTGATCGCCCGGATGAACAGGCCCACGCTGGTCATTTCCCCAACAACAAGACGCCGCCGCGCGCTTCACTCGGAGCTGAAAAGCTTTTTCCCGAATAACGCGGTGGATTACTACGTTTCCTATTTCGACTATTACCAGCCGGAGGCGTACATCGCCAGTTCCGACACTTATATCGAAAAGGATTCCGCCATCAATGACGAGCTGGACCGCCTGAGCCTGAACGCCATGAATTCCCTGATGACGCGCCGGGACGTGATTGTGGTGGCGTCCGTCTCCTGCATTTACGGCCTGTCCACCCCGGAAGATTACCGTAACCTGACCCTGCGCATTCGTGAGGGAGACATCATGGACCGGGACGTGTTCCTCCGGCAGCTGGTGGAACGCCTGTTTGAGCGGCAGGATTTTGATTTTACCCGCGGCACGTTCCGCGTGCGCGGGGAGGTGGTAGAGGTATTTCCCGCCTATTCGGAAGGGGAGGCGATCCGCGTGGAGTTTTTCGGAGATGAGGTGGAACGGGTTTCCCTGATTGATTCCACCTCCGGCCGCGTGCGGGAACGGCTGGGGAGTTACACCTTTTTCCCGGCCAAGCAGTACGTGGCCGCTCCGGAAAAACGGGCCGCGGCGCTTTTAAGGCCATCCGGGCGGAGCTGGAGGACCGCGTGGGATGGTTTGAGAAGCATGGGCGCCTTTTGGAAGCGCAGCGCCTGAAACTGCGTACGGATTACGATCTGGAGCTGATTGAAGAACTGGGCTTCTGCAAGGGATTGAGAATTATTCCCGCCATCTTTCCGGCCGCCTGCCGGGCAGTTCCCCCCTCCACGCTGCTGGATTTCTTCCCCAAGGATTCCCTGACCCTGATTGATGAAAGCCATGTGGCCGTGCCCCAGCTGGGCGGCATGTACGAGGGGGACCGCAGCCGCAAGAATATTCTGGTGGAGCACGGCTTCCGCCTGCCCAGCGCGCTGGACAACAGGCCCCTGAAATTCCATGAGTTCATGGAGAGGCAGAACCAGATCGTGTACGCCTCCGCTACGCCGGGGCCGTTTGAGCTGGTGAACTGCCGTGCGGACAACAAGACTTATATTCCCGTGCGCCGCGCCGCCAGGTCCGGGGAAAAGGCGCCGGAAGGCTTCAAGGGGATTCTGTTCACTTCCCCCAAGGATATCCGCGTCACTCCCAGCCCGTCCACGGAACCGGTGGAGAAGTTTGATCCCACGAAGCGTTCCACACCCCTGATTGTGGAGCAGATTATCCGTCCCACCGGCCTGCTGGAGCCGAAGATCACCATCCGTCCCCTGAAAGGGCAGATTGACGAGACGATTGCCCTGTGCAACGAGCGCGTTGCCAAGAATGAACGCGTGCTGGTCACGACGCTGACCAAGAAGACGGCGGAAGACCTGACGGAGTACCTGAAGGGGGTGGGGCTGAAGGTCTCCTACATTCATGCGGATGTGGACGCGATTGAGCGCGTGGAGATTCTGCGCGCCCTGCGTGCCCGGAGGATAGACGTTCTGGTGGGCATCAACCTGCTCAGGGAAGGGCTGGATTTGCCGGAAGTCTCCCTGGTGTGCATTCTGGATGCGGACAAGGAAGGTTTCCTGCGCAATGAAACGTCCCTGGTGCAGACGGCGGGCCGCGCCGCGCGCCATTTGAACGGGGAGTGCGTCCTGTTTGCGGATGTAATGACGGATTCCATCAAGCGGCTGATTGAGCTGACGGATTACCGCCGGAGCATTCAGGAAAAGTACAATCTGGAGCACGGCATTGTTCCCCAGACGGTGAGCCGGTCCGAACAGGGGCAGTTAAAGTTGTATGCGGAAGAGGATGAAGAGTCCTTCCGCGTGGCGGAGGACGAGGCCGGGTACGGGCTGGAAGAGCGCATTGCCAGGCTGGAGGCGGAAATGAAGGAGGCGGCCTCTCATCTGGAATTTGAACGCGCCGCCCTGATCCGGGATGAAATCAGGCAAATGCGCGAAGGCGGTAAAAAAGAGCAGGGCATTCCTTGAAGAATGCCTCTTTTCCCCTCCGGAACGGGAAAGCCCGGATGTTTCAGACCGGGACGGAGGCAATGACGCCATTTTCCCGGGATCGTCGTGCCGATGATTGAATTTCAAGCGTTTTTCCCGGGAGAAATGTTCCGTGGCAATCGCTGCCAAAAACGGGGAATCCTTTTACGGAGAAGGCATGGGAGGTTGCCGCATTTCAAAAACGAATTGCTAATCCGGGGTCAAGGCCTGTTTTTTATAACAAGGGACTTATGCTGAATAGCCATGTCCTTATTGAGAAACGTTCCCTTGTGGTGAACCCTTCCGGAATTGCATGACCGGCCTTTGGAGCGGCGCAAAGCCTTTGCGACCGTTGAAAAGCAGGTGTCTCGCTACGATTCCCTGACTTTCAGGGAAAAAAGTTTTCTGCCGTTCCTGTTGATGTCCGGATGCCGCAAGGCTTTGCGGCGCTCCCTGTGGCATGGAGTCCATTCCGTGCTAATCCGTAACGGATTAGCAATCCGTTAGTTTATCCGTCCAGGCGCCGGAGCGGCACTGGGTTCATTGACTGTGACGGAATGATGTTTGGCGTATTCTTTTTCTTCGTGATTCTAGCTTCTCTGCTTGTTTTATGGCGCTGGCGTGCGGATGACTGCATGCTTTGCCGTGGAAGAAGGTGGTGGCTGCCTGCGGAATTTGCAGTGTCATTCTTTTCCCCCTGGGTCTCGTGTTCCGTGCGGATGGCCTGTGTTTCGGAACCTGGGAGGGCGCCGCGTCCTCTATTGTCCAGTATGGAATTTTTTTAACGGCTTTATGCCTGTCCGTACAAGCGTTGAATGGCGTGGTATGGTATGGCGCGCGCCATGAAACGGAGTGGAGCCCCTGGGGGAAATGGGGCGTCATGGCCGTTATTTCCATCGCCGTGCTGGCGTGGTGGTGGCATGCGGGTTCACGGTGTTCCTTTGATTTCCAATATCGCCAGTATCCCCAAATCGTCAGCGGACAGTATAATTTGATGCATACGCTGGCCCACACCCTGCTGTGCAAGGGTGTTTTAAGCGTCTGGCCGGGATTTCAGGCCATCGTTCTGGTTCAACTGGGGCTGCTGTTGTCCGTTTGCTTCATGATCGTTTCCTGGGCGGCGCGCGAACGGATGCGGGCGCTGATCGTGCTGGGAGCCGTCTTGCTGTGCCTGTTCCAGTTTGAGATGGTGACGACGGTGATCAAGGACGTTCCCTATTCCATTTTCCTGATGGCGCTTACGGTGGGATTATGCTCCTGGTTATTGGAAAAACGCACCTCCGCCCTGTGGCTGATCGGTCTTGGGCTGGCCGGAACCGGGTGCCTGCGCTATGACGGAGCCGTTCCGTTTTTTCTTACTGTCGCGGCCCTGTCCGTCCATATGTTCCATCACCGTGAGGAATTCCGCCGCCTGGCGATTCCCGTGATAGGGGGAATTTGCTGCTGGCTGTTCGCTTTTCTCGTCCTTCCCTTTCTGATGGATGCGGAAAGCGGCGCGTCCGGCACCAAGTATGCCAAGATGGCTCATGTGGTCTGTGATATTGTTGCAGAGGGCGGGAAGGTGAGCGACGGAGACATGGAGCTGATTGAACGGGAAATCATGCCTAGGGACGTCATCATGAGGCAGTACCGCCTTTATGAAGATTCCCTGCATCCCGCAGTGTCAGCCGGGTACGGGCAGAAGTATCTCCACACGGGCCTGTTTGAGTCCTGGGAGACGGGAATGAAGTATGGGTTTGCGTGGACCTTGTCCGGCAAAGGGGAACTTGTCAGGAATCTGTTTTTCTCCGTTTCTGCGGACAATCCCCTGCTGGCGGGGAAGATTCTTCTTCTGAACAGCCAGATGGTTTGGAACCTGCCTGCGGGCAATGTCAGGGACATGCCGCAGCTTTCCCTGTTTTACGGCTGCGTGCTCAGCTTCCTCGTTTACGGAATGATGAAGAAAAAGGCGTATCTGATCCCTTTTGTGCCATTTTACGGAGTGGTTCTGGCCATTGGCGCGGCGGCGACTACGTATGAAGTCCGCTATATGCTGCCTCTGGAATTGCTGTTCCCCGTCCTGCTGCTTTATTCCATCTCCTGCGCCAAAAGAGCGGATGTCCCGAAGGAGGGAGAGAAAAAGGAAGGCCGCCTTTCCTCCGGAATTTGAGCGTGCCGCACTGGTCCGGGAGGGGGTCCGGGCAGGTGGGGAAGCGTGCCATTTTAACCGGAAAAATGTTTCGGGGTCATTTTCCACTTGCCAAGAGCGGATTGGCGCCTATACTCCTTCCACCATGACCCGCAAAGGTGGTATCAATAAAACTCGCAAGGCAGTCGCCAAGCGTTTCAAGGTTACCGGCACGGGCAAGGTACTGCGCCGTAAACAGGGTAAGCGCCACATCCTCCAGAAGAAATCCAGCAAGCGCAAGCGTCAGCTTGGCAAGGTGGCTCTGGTGGACGAAACGCAAGTCTGGGCAGTCAAGCAGAACCTGCCTTTCGCCTAAACCGCGGAAACGCTCGACCAACGCCGAGCTTTCCCCCCGCTGAACGGGGGGCCTTCATGCAGCCTTCTTCCAATGAGAAGATAAGAACAGGCGAGACTGCAGGGAGGTGAGGAAGAACAGTCTGTTCAAGATAGAAATAGAAATAAGCTATGCCACGTGCCACTAATGGACCGGCCCTCTCGCAAGCGCCGTAAGCGCATTCTCTTGCGTGCCAAGGGTTTCCGCGGTTTCCGCAGCAAACTCTTCCGCTACGCCAAGGATGCTGTTTACAAGGCTTGGCAGTATGAATACCGCGACCGCAAGAGACGCAAGGGACAATTCCGCCGTCTCTGGATCGCCCGTATTTCCGCTGCCGTCCGCGACCGCGGTCTGACCTATTCCCGCTTTATGGAAGGCCTGAAAGCCGCCAACGTCGATCTGGACCGCAAGGTTCTTGCCGACCTGGCCGTCTCCGACGAAAAGGCTTTTGACGCCATCTTCGCCCAAGCGAAGAAAGCCATTGAAGCCAAGGATGGTGCCGCTCTCCGCGCCTAAGACGCAGCAGAGTCCATCTGTTCAGTAAACATTAACAAACAGCCCCGGAGGTTAGCCTTCCGGGGCTGTTTTGCGTCTTCATGTCCGGGTGCGGAAAAAAACGTGAAATCCCGCCAGGGGAGGATTCGTTTATTCGGATTCGGCCGTTGCCTCCTTTTCCTTTTCCGCGCTGGCCAGCTCCTCCACCTTCCGCACCAGTCCATCCATGCTGCCGGAAGCGATTTTGTTCCCGTTGGCGTCCACCAGCACCAGGGAGGGGATGGGACCGGGATAATTCTTGCGGATCAGAGGGCTTTCCTTGGAAAGGTTGTCCAGGTAGCCGAACAGGAAGACCGGCCACGGCATCTTATTGGAAACGGCCCATTTCTGGGCGCCTTCCAGCGCATGGTCCATGCTGCACAGGACTACTTCCAGATCCTTGCGGGGAGCGATTTTATCCCGGTACACCTCCAGGTTGCGCGGAAGGGAGGCCCTGCACGGGCCGCACCAGCTCGCGGAATAATACAGGATAAAATACCTGGCGTTCCATTTGCCGTCCATTTTGACGAACTTGCCGTCCTTTTCCCGGTAGGTCAGCCCTTTCAGCTGTTTGCCCAGGACTCCTTTCGGGATGACCATTTTAGCCAGCTCCGCATCCGTCTTGCCGACCAGCTCCTTGTGGAAGTCAATCCAGTCCAGGTCCTCCCTGGAAAGTTTTTTGAGGGGAAAGGGGATTTTCTTTTTCGTGAAGACGTTCTGCATGATCGCGTTGACGCTGTTCAAGCCGGCTAGCCTGGCCTGGAAGGTGGCGCCCGTTTCCTTGTTCGTCCAGGTCCGGGTCATGGAGGGGATGTCCGCTTCTTCCTGAGGCGCGGCGTGAAGAAAGGGCGTACAGGCTATCAATGCGGCTGCCGGAATGCCCGTCATGAGAAACTTGGAGACAATCATCTTTCGTTGTTATGGTGTTTTCTGCCGCATGTCCAGAATTTAAATGTTCCCTCTGTCATTAGGACATCCTTGAAGCTTGTCCGCCGGGAGGCGTCATGATAGCCTGACCCACAAAGCACTACCATGGATAGCATTCTTTCCGTTCTTACCACCATTGCCATTATCTTCGGTGTGGTGATGTTGTTTAACTTCATGATTTTCATTCATGAACTGGGTCACTTTTTCGCCGCCCGCTGGCGCGGCCTGTACGTGGACAGGTTCCAAATCTGGTTTGGACGCCCCATCTGGAAAAAGACCATCAACGGCGTGCAATGGGGGTTGGGCTGGATTCCGGCCGGCGGTTTCGTTTCCCTTCCGCAAATGGCTCCGATGGAGGCCATTGAAGGGAGCGCGGAGCTTCCCAAGGATTTGAAGCCCGTTACTCCCTTGGACAAGATCATCGTGGCCGCCGCCGGCCCCATCGCCTCTTTCCTGCTGGCCGTGTTTTTTTGCCGTGGCCGTCTGGATGGTGGGCAAGCCTGATGTGGAGATGGGGGTGACTACGGTCGGCTTTGTTGCTCCGGACAGCCCTGCGGCCCAGTCCGGCATTCTGCCCGGCGACAGGATTGTGAAGGTGGACGGCCGCCCGGTGGACAAGTGGGCGGGCAATATGGAAGGCGTCCGGGAACTGATTATGCTGGGTGAGCATGACCAGGTAGTTTTTACGGTGCAGAGGCCTGGGCATGAAGGAGAGATGGAAATTTCCTGCGGGTTCCGGATTCCGGAAACGTCCTGGTGGCAGCGCTCCGGCATGCGCCAGGTAGGGCTGATGCAGGCGATGCCCTGCGTCATCGGGGAAGTGCTTCCCAATTCTCCTGCCGACCAGGCCGGATTGAAGCCGGGCGACGTGGTGACGGCTGCCAACGGGGAACGCATCTGGAGCCCTGCGGCGCTGGATGGGCTGTTGAAGAAGAATGAACCGCTTCTGCTGGACGTGACGGGCAAGGATGGCGCCGCGAGGCAGGTGAACATCCAGGGCAGGCTGCCGGAGAACTGGCACAACGGCGCGAACGGCTCCCTGCTCAAGGGCGCCCAGCCCATTCTGGGCGTAACCTGGGACCTCAGCTCCGTGGGCCGTGACGTAACCGTGCATCCTACTCCGTGGGCGCAGATCAAGCAGAGTTTGAAATGGATGGGAGATACCCTGGCGAAGGTGGTGGCCCCCGGCAGCAGCGTGGGCGTGGAGCACCTCTCCGGCCCCGTGGGAATTGCCAACCAGTTTTACAAGATGTTCTCCCTGGAGGAAGGCTGGAAGCTGGCCCTGTGGTTCTCCGTTGTGCTGAACGTGAACCTGGCTATCCTGAACATCCTGCCTCTTCCTGTGGTGGACGGCGGCCACGTGGTGATGAACACCATTGAGCTGGTTTTCCGCCGCCCCCTGAACGTGAAAGTGCTGGAATTCGTGCAGTTCGGCTTCGTCTTCCTGCTGATGGGCTTCTTCCTGTTCGTGACATTCAAGGACGTGGGGGATTTCTTTGGCAAGAAGCCGGACAAGCTGCCTACCCCGGTATTCAAGGCCGTGACGGATTAAACGCGGGCGGCGACCCTTGATACGGCTTGATTCCATGAAGCAGTCACTGGCGGCGCGTTTCCTGTTCCGGGCGGTGGTGCTGGCGCTTCTCGTGTACGCCATGCTGCTCACCTGGTGGACCCCCTTCACCGGGGATAGCTTCATGCATTCCGTATTCGGGGCTGGCCACCGTCTTGCCTTCCAGCCCGTGCTGGAACGGTGCTGGTGGTCGTACATGAACTGGAATCCCCGCCTGGGGGAATTCCTGGCTGTCTTTACGGCCACGGCGGGGAAGTGGCTTTTCCTGGCCGTCAATCCCTTTGTGATTCTTTCCCTGGCCCTGATGATGTTTTACCTGGCGCGGGGAAGGAGGGTGAATTCCGGGCTCTGGCGGGATGTTCTGCTGTTTTCCGCGGGCGCCCTTCTTCTGCTCACGTCTTCATCCAGACCGGGCATCACGATGTTCTGGCTGTCCGGAGGGACAAACTATGCGTGGTCAGCCGCCGTCTGGCTGGGCTTCCTGTGCCTGTACCGCGGCTTATGGGCCGGGACCTCCCGGATTAAGGACAGGCCCTTTTCCTGGCTCTGGATAGGCGTGGCGGCTTTTGCCGCCGGGATGACCAATGAGAACCAGATTCCCGCTTCCCTGGGCATGCTGTTCCTGTACTGGCTGTATGCGCGCTGGAAGAGCCTGGCTCTTCCCCGCTGGTTCTTCGTCGGCTGGGGTTTTCATGCCCTGGGTGGCGCCTGTCTTCTGCTGGCTCCGGGAAACGGCGTGCGTCTTCATTCGGAGACGGCGGGTGGCGCCGCCGTCCTTCACTCCTGGGCGGAGCGTTTCGGCGCCATTCCGGAACTGATGAATGCTTTTTACGAGTTCATGCCGCTTCCTAAAATCCTCCTGGCAGCCGTCGCCGTGGCCCTGATCCTGCTGACGTGGAGAAGAGGTTGGAAGACTTGGAAGGGGGCTTCTCTCCGCCGCATGTGCGTTTCCCTTCTGTTCATTCTGGTGGCCCATGCCATGGCAATCAGCTTTTTTGTGCGCGTGATTCCCGCTTGGCATGCCATGTTTTCCGCCACGGTGCTGATGATGACGGGCATCCTGGGGCTGTACGGGGTATGGATGGACGCCGCGCAGAGGCGTTGGATTCCTTCCTGCGTGCTGCTTGCGGCGGCCGGGCTGGCCCTGTGGGTATGCTCCGGGTATCTGGATGCCTTCCCGCGCATCCACCGCCAGTGCGAGGAACGGAAAATGTTCATCCGCCATGAACTGGAAAAGGGAGAGAGAAACATCGCGGTCCCTCCTTATGAGCCCGTGCCTCTGGCTCCCTATGTTTCCGTGATGTGGCGCATGAGCAGCGGAGACCCGGATGAATTTATCAACCGTTCCATTGCCCGTTATCTGGGAATTGAAAGCATCCGGGTGGCTGTGCCTGAACATTGACCGTCTTTTTTGGCGAATAGCTGTTTTCCCGGCGCGGCCGTATTCCGGTGGAAACGGCGGCGCGGTAAAAGTCCGGCTGTTTTTATAAACCGCCCTCCGGCCATCTTTTCTTTACTCGAATGCCAGTGGAACAGGAATGCTCTTGCGGATCAATAATCCGATGTCAATGGAAAACACTAAAAATTAAATAATATATCTTTTTTGTTTTCCATGTATTGAGGGATTCATATCAAGATATAAATATATATAATGTATTTAATATGAATAGATTTAATATTAATTAAAGAATTTATGCAATCATCGGATTATTGATCCGGTTTACTTTGTGTCACCATGAAGAAGTCCTTGTTTTCTCTGGCTCTGATTTCAAGTTCCCTGCTGGCAGTGCAGGCGGCGACTGTGCAAATTGACTTCGGGCGCGATGACGCCGCGACAGACGGAGCCCTCAATATGAATTACGACCATTCCTCCGCAGCCCTGGGCACGATGCCGGGCGACGTCACTTTGGGATGGAGCACGGCCGGATACCCTGTGGGGGATGACGGCCATACCACGACCAAGACGCCCGGCGAAGAAAACGGGTGGAAGAACGCTTTTGGCGGCAGCATGCCTTTCTCCCTGGGAGACAGCTTCCGGGACGGCCTTTTAACGCAGACGGCGACCGGTTCCGGTTCTTTTACCGTGACTTTCAGCGGTCTTGCCGCCGGGGAATATACCTTGTCCCTTTTCGGCGGTTTCACGGGTAAGGACGTCTTTGCCGGACAGACGTGGACGATCGGAGGCGCCGACGCTTCCAACGCGACCTGGACAAACTTTGGCACAAACGCCAGCGGTGATTGGAACGAGCTTTCCACGACGACGGGCGACAGTTCTGGCGTTCTGGCTCCGGGGAATGCCGCAGACGGCTCCAATCCTTCCGCCAACAAGGGCCTTTATTCCACGGTGGAGCATATCGTGGTGGGGGAAGACGGGACGCTTACTCTCACGATTCAGGGGGACGGTTCCAGCAATTTTGGCCGTACGGCCCTCAATTACCTTTCCCTGACCCAGGTTCCGGAACCTGCTACGGCTACTTTGAGCCTGCTGGGCCTGGCCGCTCTGTGCCTGCGCCGCCGCCGCGCCTGACCAGGAAGGTTCCAACCGTTTTTATTCAAGGCTGTTCCGCGTCCGCGCGGGACGGCTTTTTTATTTAACGGCCTTTCCCTTTCCGCGCCTTCGGGGCGGCATGTTTTCCAGCCGCGGCAACGGTTTTTTCCATAGGGGCATTATCCGTCGTTAACACAGGAACGCAGGGAGGAACGGCAAGGAAAATGCGGGGAAAGACAACTGCCGGTCCTTCAGAAAAAAAATTCCTTTAAATGCGAATGGTTTCCTTCAAATGGGTGGAAACAATGATGCACGCGATTCGTTCCGGCGGTATTCCCGTGATTCTGGACACGATGCGGGCGTAGGCGTTCAACTGGTTGGAGTGGCGTTCCCGCAATTGCTCCGGAGAGTCCGCATGGTCCGTCTTGAAGTCCACGATGCAGGCGCTTCCGTCATGAAGGAGCAGCCTGTCAATCACGCCGGAGATCCAACTGTTCCCGTCAATGGCTTCAATGCGCTGTTCCTTCATGATGCGTGCCGTTCCGGGAGGGGTGAAGAGTTCGCGGATGGAGGGAATCTCCATGCAGGCGGCCACCGTGCGTTCCGCCTCCGTGGCGGGATGAAGAGCCCATTCCGGCTTGTCCGATTCATCCCAGCGGGTAATCCGTTCAAAGACGGCGTGAACAGCTGAACCGAATGCGGCGGATTCCGCATCGTCGGCATATCTTCCTTCGTGGGCCGCGTCTTCTGCCGCCGGCAGGCCGGAGGGGGGAAAGCCGCGCCCTGACCATCGGTCGTTGGAGGGGCCATTCCGGCGTGTCTTCCTCCGCCCGTTCCCGTACGGATTCCGTGAATTCTCCGTACCACCCGCCATGGCCGCAGGAATACAGGCATTCCGCCCCGGATTCCGGAAGCGTGTCTTCCGTTCCTTTTTCACAGGACCGGGGGCGCGGAACGGACGACCTTCCACATGGAATCCGCGGTCATTTCACCTTTTTCTTCCCGGTAGGGGAGAATGACGTACGTGGCCCGCTTGGCGCGGGTGAGCGCCACGTACAGCTTGCAGAAGCCGTCAAACTGCTGCTGGGCGCGCCATTCCCGGTAAAGCTCCTGGAGCTGCGGAACGTTCGTGTAAACGTGCCTGGAAGGGACCAGCACGATTCCTTCTATGCTGCCCTCCCGGTTCTTTTTGACAAAGTGGGTCAGGTGCCTTCCGTCCGCAAAGGGGGCGTCCCTGCCGATCTGGGGCAGGATAACGATGTCGAATCCCAGGCCCTTGGATTTGTGGATGGTCATGATCCGGACGATGCCCCCGGCAGGATCCTCCCGGCGGGTCACGTCTTCCATGTGCCTGATCCATTCATCCAGGGAAACGCCCTTCTCGTCCACCTGTTCCGCCTCATTTTTTTCCAGACGGCCAGGCGGTCCCGGTGGAATTCGGTCAGTTCCGTTCCCGTCCGGGCCAGCCTCCGCTCCAGTTCCTCCATGACGGCGGCGTAGCCGTCCCGTTCCAGCAGGAGGCGCCAGGCCTTCCAGTCCATGCCTTCAGGCCGTTCCGGAGTGACGAGGGGCCGGAGGGGGAATGGATGAGCAGGCCTGCGGCAAAGGGGTCTCCCGGCATCAGCGACCAGCGGAAGAAGTACAGCCGGATCCCCGCCGCGCCACTGGTACACGCTCTGCTTGATGTATGCGGCGGCCTTGGATTCCGTCAGGTCGTCCGGCTTGATGACGCGCCACTGGGACTGGGACGTGTCCTCATCCAGCATCCAGTGGTCATAGCGGCAGTACATGCGGTATTGCAGGTCCCTCTTGAGCTCCGGCCCCCCGCCCAGCATGCGCGTGACGTCGTGAAACAGGAACCTTCCCTTGTTGCGGACCAGGGAGGAATATTTGCCTTCAAAAAGGAGCATCAGTCCGTGTGTGGCGCGGGTGCGGCGCAGCGCCTGCAGGACCTCCATGCGCAGCCAGCTCTGGATGAGTTCTTCCAGCGGAGGAGACCAGAAGTCCTTGAATTTTTCCCGCGCTTCTTCCACGGTGATGTTCCAGGAAGAACCTCCGTCCGTGCGGAAGCGCACGCGGCCCAGCCTGGCGTATTGGGAGAAACCGTTCAGGAAGCGCAGGAACAGTTCTTTGCTTTTGGATCCGTTTTTCCCTTCCGGAGCGGGCTCCTGCTGTGCCTGGAAAGCCACGGCATGCAGGACGGCGTCAAATTGTTCCAGGGGAACGGGGGGGCCAGTTCTTCCGGCGTGAAGCCCAGCGCGACGGGGTTTCCCCATGTTCCGGCGTCCGGTTCGTCCAGGAAAAGTTCGTGGTAGGTGTTGAGACGCCGCATCATGGAATCCTCCGCATCCGCGGCTTCCGCATCGGAGTCCGCTCCGGAGAGGAAGGCGTCTTCAAAATTCCGCCTCCGCTCCCTGTTCACGGAGCATTCCCGGTACAGGGAAAGCAGGGCTTCGCGGCGCGCCAGCTTCTCCGCCGTGGTGTCAATCATGCTGAAGCCGCTGACGCCCAGCTCAAAGGTGCTGGTGGAGGCAATCTGGGCAAAAAGGCTGTCAATGGTGCAGAGGTTGAGGCGCGCCAGGTTCTGCACCAGGATGTGCAGCAGATGCCGGAAACGCTCCTGGTGCAGGTTTTCCGCCTTCCATGCCTCCGTTGCTCCGGGCCAGATGCCGGGTTCCCCCGGCGTTCCCTTGATGACCGTCCAGAGCTGTTCTTTCAGGCGTTGCGCCCCCTCCTCGTCCGTAGCTCCCGCAGCCAGGTCCGTCAGGATGCGGTCCTTGAATTCCCCTGCCGCCTTCCGGGTGAAGGTGATGGCGATGAGCCGTTCGGGGTGGCTGCCGTGGTTCAGAGCCAGCAGCCCCAGGAAGCGCAGGGAAAGCTGGTAGGTTTTTCCCGTTCCGGCGGATGCGGAGATCAGCATGTTGGTCAGGGAGAACATCTCAGAAAGGCAGGTGGGGGGTGAGGTTGAGGCCCAGCAGGTCCTGCAGGCTTTCACGCCGGGAGGCCATCAGGTCCTTGAACACGTCGTAGGAGGGAGGGTTCCAGCCCAGTTCCTCCGCGGTGATGAGCCCGCGGCCCTCATGAAGGAGCTTCATCAGCTCCACCGTCAGGCGCGCGCGCAGTCCAGCGCGCATTCCTCATAGCCGGGCATGGGGTCGTGAAGCGTGTCCCAGGCGGAGATGCCGATGTCCAGCGGATTGGCGGGAAGGGCGTAATACGCCGCCGAAGGGTGGCCGCCATAGGCTTCCGCGGCCCACAGCACGTAAACGGGCAGTTGCAGGTCTTTCCAGCGCGCGTGCGCCAGCCTTCCGTTTTTCTGGCATTTGGTGTAGGGCCGCAGGGCCGGGGAAAGCAGGGACAGGGCGTCCGGGCGCCCGATCGTTTCCAGATGCTTTCTTTCACAGGATGCGGCTGCTCCCGTTTTGTAGTCAATGACCCGTATGCGCCCGTCCGCGTGGCGGTCGATGCGGTCAATGCGGAATTTCATGGGGAAGCCGCCCAGGGACCAGTCTTCCACCTGGTGTTCAAAGGCGATGCAGGACCAGCCTTCCTGAAGGTCCTGCAAATGCTGGACGGCGTAAACGGAAAGCCTCTGCTCCATGGAGCGTTTTTGCAGCAGCAGAGGCATGAGGGGGTGGGGCCGTATTGTTTCCGGAAGGTTTGTTCCAGTATTTCCGTGATGGCGTCCTGAAGGGCGGCGGCTTCCATGCCGTCTTTCAGGACGGCGTGTTCCCGGCAGAAGCATTCCAGCACATCGTGCAAAGCATGGTGCCCAGTTCGTTGACGGCCATGTCCTCCTTGTCCGGCAGGAACTCCTCCTCATTCATGTGCAGGGCCTCCCGCATCCAGAAGCGCATGGGGCACGCCAGGAACCTTTTGAGGACGGAAGGGGAGAAGGCCAGCCCTTTTTCCTTCCACGGGTTTTTTTGTAGCCGGGCGCCATCGCGCCGATGTCCGTGGCGGCCTTCCAGCCTTCTGCGGGCTGAAGGTACCAGCTTCCGCGCTGGTAGGGGAGGGGTGCGGGCGGATCGCTGATTTCCCGGAAAAGCTGTTCCACGCGGTGCGGCAGTTCCGCGTCCGGGCAGCGCATGAGCAGGGAGGAAGGCGTCAGCGGATCGTTTTTGCTGCTGGTCCGGGAGAGAATGATGGTGAGGCTGCCCTCCCGTTCCCGTGAATGGAGCAGGGCGGTCAGCAGGAAGCTGTCCCGGGCTTTTTTCCGGTTGAAGGAATCGATGCCCAGGGCTTCCCTCAGTTCCTCCGGCATGAACTGGTCGGAAACGCCGCCTTCCGGTACGGTCCCCTCGTTCAATCCCGTCAGAATAAGGTGTTTCTCCGGGCGGAAGTGGACTTCCATCCAGCCCAGGGAATCCAGTACCGCGTGGGCCTTCCTTCTGTTTTTGACGCGCAGCGGCTGAAGGCATTTCATCAGGAGCTGGAGGGCCGTCTCCGGTCTGGAGAAGGCGGTAGAGCGTTGCTGAAGGCGTATGAGGCCGGAAAGGCAGGAATGGAGCATTTCCATGGCTTCCGTTTCCGGACCGTAGGCGTTCGCCAGGGCCGGGAACCATTCCATCAGCCTTTCCCCCAGCGTGCCGGGTTCCGCCATCCGGTTCCGCCAGGCCAGAATGGCCTGGATGGAAAGGGAGGGCGGCCGGATAAAATTCCTTCAGCCTGGAAAGCAGGTAATCTTCCGATTCCGGAAGGAACTTCTGCTGGATTTTATCCAGCGCGGCGCAGCAGTACTGCTGGTTGCCTATTCCCAGGGAGGCGCAGAGCAGGGAGGAACGCGCCAGGCAGAAGACGGGCCGCGCCGCGCCCTTTTCTTCCAGCGCCTGCCGCAGGTGGCGGAGCAGGTCCATGACGCCGGTTCCGGCAAAGGGTTTCCCTTCCGGATTGTGGAGGCCCCAGCCGTATTCCCGCAGGGCGGCATCCAGGGCTACGTTCATGTCCGGGTCACAAACGCCCAGGGCGACGTCCGGCGTTGCTCCCTCCGCTGTGCGGGCGATCATGCGGCACGTTTCCCCGGCCAGCCGGGCAGGGTTGGCCGTGATCCTGATCTGGGCGTCGCTGATATGGATGGGGCACTGGGACCAGACTTCCGGAAGGGGGCATCCCCAGGAGTCAAAGGAACCGGCTTCCTCTTCCGGCGCGTGTATCCATATCTGGACGGGCACGCCGCTGCGTTCCGCATGCTGGAGGGCCTGGCGCAGGGGGCGCGGAACGTCCGCTACGCAGGCCAGGATGACGTGCCCTCCTGTTTCCCGCAGGGAATGGAGCAGATGCGGCGGTGCTTCCGCCTCCATGGCGGTTCTGTCCGCAAGCTGCCAGCCTTTCAACTGTTGCGTGCAGTACTCCGACAACCTGTCCATGTCCGTCCAGCGTTCGTCACGGCCCGCGCAGGAATCCTGGGCCATGCCGCAGGAAATGCCCTGGTTCGCCATGGCGTGTTTAAGGCTTTGCAGGCTGCCCGCCATTTCCAGCATGCTGGAAAAATCCTCCGGCATGTGCCGGGGGAACAGGCGCGGATAAAGACGGTGGGGAGAGGTTCCCAGCGCCTGGAGCCAGCCGGCCAGCTCTTCCAGGACGGAAGCCGTTTCCTCCTTTTCCTCCAGCCGGGGGAACTGGTCCGCCGGAATAACCTGGGGGGCGAAGATGGCCTGTGCGCTGGAAATGGAGGCAAGGTATTCCCTCAATTGCCTGCCGGATTCCCGTGTGGGGACCAGCACCAGATTCCGGTGGAAGTCGTTTCCCAGGGAAAGCAGCCGCTCCGCTACAGCCCGGCAGGCCGGTTTGTCCCAGGATAGAAAGAGTCGGTTCATGGCAGGGAAGCAGGACTCCCCGGAAAGGGGAAAAGGCGGAGACTACGGGCGTATTATACCTTGCCGGGGCGTATTTTCCCATCTATTTTTTCAGGGCTGCCGGGAGGGGGATGGGAGATCACGGAGTGTCAGGGGCTTTAGTGGCGTTTTAGCTTTGAGGGAGGGATGCCTTTTTTTGTATCCGCGGATTTTTGCCTGGGAAGGAAGGCTTCCGGTTTTTGGACGGGAGCTTTTCCGCCCCTTCGTGGAGGGGAATTTTTCTCTTGCTGTGTTCCGCCCGGCGTCCGTAGAGGCCGGGAGGACCTTCTTCCCAGAAGGGAGTTCACCAAGTGGGTTTTTCGGGAATGCCCCGCCTCCCTAAACAAGTGTGTTCATTCCTGCGTGGCTGTAGAAGGCCGTTTTCTGAAGTTCCCGATTATTTACGGTTCCTGAACGGCGGTCTTTTTTCCGGTTCTGGTGACCAGAAGCACGCCCGTGAAGACCAGCAGGACGGAAAGGGTTTTCATCCAGCCGAAGTGGTCCATGCCCCACAGCACCGCTACGGAAGAGGCAATCACCGGCTGGCAGTAGTTGTACATGCTGACCGCGGTGGGTTTCAGCCGCTGCTGTGCGAAGGACAGGCAGATGTAGCTTACAAAGGTAGCGAATGCCACCACGTAGGCAATGCCCAGCCACGTCTGCAGGGGAAGTGCGGAATAACGGATGGAAACCACGTCCCGGAAGGTGAAGGGCAGGCAGGCGAGAGCGGCGTAGGTGAACATCCATTTCATCAGGGTGACGGGCGAGTATCTGCCGATCAGGTTTTTAAAGAAGACGAAGTAAACGGCTACGCTGCACTGGGAGGCCAGGCAAAGGATGTCCCCCAGCAGGTTGTTGTCTCCCGGCAGGGCCGCCGCACGCCCTCCGCTGCCGGAAACCAGCAGAATGGCTCCGATGGCGCTGGCGCAGACCCCGATGATTTTTTTCCCCGTGATCATTTCCCGGAGGACGAAGGCCGCCAGAATCATGGTCAGTACCGGCGTAATGGTGGTGATGATGGCCGCATCCGCCGGAGAGGTGAATCCCACGCCCACCGTGAAGGCCATCTGGTTGAAAATGATGCCGAACAGGGAGGCGTAAAACAGGGTCAGCCGGTCCTTCCTTGCAATGGTTTCCCCGGGCACGAAGGCGGAGGCCAGCCAGAACAGGATGGCCGCTCCCAGCAGGCGGAAGGTAGCCAGGGAAGCGGAGCTGACTTCCCCCGGCTGCATGACCAGTTTGCTGACCGGAGACATGAGGCCCCAGATAACGGCCGCCGCTCCCATCGCGATATGTCCCTTCAGGGTTCCGGATTCCATGGTACGGCCCGCTGCGCAGCGGGCAACGCATTCTCCGCTTCCGCTGACGGATTGCAAGAGTTTTTAGCGCGGAACCGCAGCCCCGGAGAGAACGGCCAGGCGGGGAGAGGGGCATGCTCATCCGGGGAATTGGGAAGGTATGGCTCTCCGGTTTTTCCCCCTGACGCCGGGCAGGTCCGGTTTCCGTCTTCATTTGATTTTAACGGGAAAATGATTGACCCGCCGTTCGTCCAAAACTGCATCGGCTCCTATGGGGCGGGAGTGGCGGTATTGCCCGCTTTCCGCCTCAACTCCATGCGGCAGGATTTGAGGCGGAACAGGAATAAGAAGACCCTGGCTGAAGTCCTGTTCCTTTACGGGGGCGCTGATGCAGGCGTTTTTAATCGGGGTACCTTCGGGTGGCCGGGCTCCTATTCGGCAGGCATGGAGATGCCGATTTTGTGTTCCTTGCTGTTGCCGCGGAGTTCCGGCGCGTACATGGCTTCAATGACGGCCGGCAGGGCGCTGAAGCGTCCCGGGCGTTCCGCGCGCAGGCGGTGGCTGATCTGGTATTGTCCCATGGGCAGGGAGGAAAGAAAGACGCGTATTTCTTCATCCCCTATTTCCTTGTAGCCGGATACGGTCCCCATCCAGGCGTAGCCGCTGGTGGTTTCCTGTGATTCGCATCCCGCGGGCTTGGGGTCCAGGAGCATGAGGTATTCCACGTCGTTCTTCGTTTTCACGGTCATCACCACTTCAATGATGTCGCCGCTGGCGATGACGTCTCCGTCTTTCAACAGCGTGCGGCGGGTCACGTCCTTGCCCTGGGAGACGAGCTCTCCGGCATCCGTCTGGGTGTCCTTCACGGAGTCGTCCTTCACCGTTTCCTTCCGGATGCGGTAGTAGGAGCGTTCCACGGTGACGGCATTCCCCGCGGCGGGAATGGGGTCTTCCAGGGAGAAGTAGCTGAGGGTGGAATTGGCATAAATGTTTCCGCTGCCCTTCTTCCTGCGGATGGTGATGACGTGGCTGCCGTCCGCCAGGTCTTTCCCGCTCATGCGGAAGGCGTTGTCAAAGGTGAACAGGGTCTCCTTCGTACTGGCGATTGTTTTGACCGGAACGCCGTCGTAAAGGATTTCCGCTTCCATGTCCTCCATGCCTTCCCTGGTCTGGAGAAGGTAGGCGGACAGGGCTTCCAGACAATCCGCCGTATCCTTGGTGGAGTCCCAGTAGGAACCGTTGGCGCGGTTGTTGAGCAGCCATTTGGCCAGGCGCGCCGTGACGGGATTGCCGGGGTCGCTCTTGGCCATCAGTTTCAGGTAGGAGGCCTGCGTGGCTACGCCGCTGCCGTACCACCGCCACCAGTAGCCTTCATTGGGAAGGCGCAGCCATGCGGTTTGCAGGGAGTCGTCCTGCTGGAGGAACTGGGAAATGATGGGCATTACCTTCTTGAAGTCGTCCATGCGGTGGGCGTCCAGCAGGATTTCCGCCAGTTGAATCTGGCTGATGACGGGAAGTTCCAGCCTGTCGCGGAACAGGTAGCGTTCCATGGGCAGGTTTTTGACGCCGCATTCCGCCAGAACGGAATAAACAAGGGTGTCCGTGGCGGAGGCCGTCAGGCGGTAATCCCCCAGCTTGCGGATGGCTTCCTTCTTCTTCGGGCCGTCCGGCAGTTTTTCCAGTTTCCGGTATTCGTCTCCTTTCTCAAGAAGAGCGGCCTGGCTTTCCTGATAGTTTTTCAGCCAGCGGACGGCTCCGGAAAGCATCCCATCCGGGACATTGACCGTGTTTGAAGCAATCTTCAAGCCGTGGGCCACATGGGCCGTCATGACGGGGTCTCCCTCGCTGGCTCCTCCGAACCATCCCCAGGAACCGTTGGAGAGCTGCTTCTCCCGGAGGGAGGAGATTCCCTTGGCGGCCATCTTCTTCAGCGCGGCTTCATCATAAACGGGGTTGCGTTCCAGCTTCTTCATGACGCTGTCATGGAAGGCCTTGTTCTTGATGGCCTGGGGATTCAGATTGCGGTGGCTTTTCAGCGCCGCGCCAGGATTCAGACCGAGCTGCTTGAGCGCGTCCGTCACGACGAGAGCGGGCAGGAAGCGGTTGAGCGTCTGTTCCACGCAGCCATAGGGGTATTCCGCCAGGTAGGGCAGGGCTTCCACCATGCTGAGGGCGATGCTGGGGGAAACCTTGACGACCAGCTCGCTTTCCTCCCTGCGCCGCTGCTGCGGCAGGGAAATGGAGAGTTTCTGCTCCTGTTCTCCGGGAAGCACCACGGCGCTCCCCGCATGGAGCTGCTTCATGCCGTGCACCAGCACGGGGAAGTTCATCTGCATGGCGTCTCCGGTGGAGCCGGACGCCGCCTCCATGGCGACGGCGGCGGTTCCCTCCCTGATGGCGGCGGTCCACCAGTTGACGACTGCCTGCCCCTGGGCGGGAACGTCCACTTCCCGCACGGCGGAATTGTCCGTATCTGCGGCGAGCCCCTTTACGGCCGGAGCGTCAGCCGGGAGAAGTTCCAGGCAACCGTCTTTCAGGGAAATGGAAACGCGGGCGCGGACGGCCTTGTCCGTCCGGTTGCGGACCAGGGCGCTGAGCATCACTACGTCTTTTTCCACAAAGAAGCGCGGGGCCTGCATGCTGACCATGAAGTCCTTCGTGGTCAGGAATTCCGCGGAAGCCTGCCCTACCTGCAATCCGGGGGGTGATGGCCCAGGCGGCGGCTTTCCAGGTGGTCAGGTTGTCCGGCATCTCCACAGGAACGGTAACGTTCCCTTCCTCATCCGTCCTGAGCGTGCCGCACCACTTGATGCAGTCCGCAAAATTGGTGCGCAGTTGAATGTGCGGGGAACTGTTCTCCTGCACGTCTGCGTCTCCCTGTCCGGCTGCAAAGGAATCACTTTCTGCGCTTTCTTCATCCGCAGCCATCTGCTGCATGACCGGAACCGGTGCGGCGGCGGGGACTGCCGCTCCTTCAGCCAATACGCGGCTTGCGGCTTTTCCGCTGATAGCATAATTACCGGATCTGACTCCTGCGGTAGCAAAGCCGTTGACGGCTCCTTTTTCCCTCCGCAACAGATAGCCGTAGTCACTGTAGAGCAGGGATTGGAAGTAGGGCTGGTCCGGGCCGCGGTCCTGCTGCGTTCCGGCGGCCGTCATTTTTTTCAGGCTGAGGAAGCCGGTTTCGTTCAGGCTCCCCCAGACGGTCTTGGCGATGTCCGTAATATTGGGGCGTGCGATATATTCCAGAGCCTTGTCATAGACGGCCAGGGTAACGATGCCGTTCCTGACGGGTTTGCCGTCCGGACCTTTGACCTGAACCGTTACTCGTCCTTCTTCACCGGGCTGGTATTGGGATTTGCCCGGTGTTACGGAAGGAGCCAGAATCTGGCTGGCTGGCGGAATCAGCAGTTCGGCGGAAGCCGTGTGAAGTTCCCCGTTTCTGACGGTGAAGGCGTTCACGCCCATGTTGGGCATGTCTTCCCGGGTCAGGGGGCATTCCACCAGGGCGGTTTGCCGGTCCAGAGGGACCAGGCTGCGGGACTCGTCTTTCCAGGAATTGCGCAGGAAGGTCCAGACGCGGGCGTCCGGATAATCAGAGGCGAGGAGCAGTTTGGCCGTATCTCCCGGTGCGTATTCCTTCTTGTCCGGAGTGATGGAAAGGGGATTGATTTTAAAAGGATTCTGTTTGCCCTTGCCGTAGGAAAGGAACTGGAAAGACTCTTCCACCCTGTTGCCGTGTTTGTCCTCCAGGGTAGAGGAAAGGGCATACAGGCCGGATTCCCTGGTCTGGAAGGACAGGGTGGCTTCCCCTTCCTTTCCGGTGGTGATATTCCAGGTTTCCAGAGCCTCCCGGCTGCCGTCCGCGCGGATATGCTGCAAAACGGAGGTTCCCTTGGCGTGAGCAATCTTGGCGCCGTCCGCCGTGGCCGCAGTGATGGAGGCCTGCACCGGCGTTCCGGTGGGGGCGTAGCCGCGGTTCAGGGCGGTGAAGATGTTGAACGGGCGGAAGGTGGCGATGACCTGCCCGGAAGCGGAAACTTCCCGCAGGGAGGCATCCGTCACGCTGGCGGAGACGCGGTAAGTGATGTTCTGGGATGCGAAATCCCGGGCGTCCTGCGCCGTGGAAAGCTCCACGGACGCTTTTCCGTCCTTATCCAGCGGCACCGTCTTTTCCAGGACGGTCAGGGGTGCATCCGGAGAAAAGGGAATGTAATACGGGCTGAAAGACCTGTCGTACAGCCAGCTCCATTTCCAGTAGGGCGTCCAGACATCCGCTCCCAGTGTCCGGGTGATCGTAATGGTGGCCTTCCCCTCGCTTACGGGACCGCCCGCGTAATAGTCCGCCTGAATGGAGACGGGAATGGGCCGGCCCAGGCGGATGGGTCTGGAGGGGGCGTCCATCCTGACGGAGAATTCCGGCTTCTTGTACTCTTCCATACGGAAGAGAGGGGCATACAGCCGGAAATCCGGGTCCGCGGAATCATGCAGCTTCAGCTTGGCTCCATACTGGCCCAGCGGAGCTTCCGCAGGAATGAGCAGTTCCAGTTCAAAACAGCCGGTGGAATCCGTCGTGACGGTTTTTGGCGGAAAAACGCTCTCATCCCCGGTTGGGGAAGTAATGGTCAGCGACAGCTTTTTTCCGGCGCAGTCCTTCGTTCCGGGATTTGCGATGTCCGGACGGAAGAGGACGCCCTTGAACCGCGCCGTCTGTCCGGGGCGGTATACGGGCTGGCTTTCCAGGAAGAAGCAGGAATAGGGGTCGGAGGCCTTGTTTGCCGTATCCATGAGATAATTGCCGGATTCCCAGCCGTAATCCGATACTCCCGCCAGCACATAGCTGTCCCCTTTGGAAGCGATGCCCAGGAACATGTTGTAAGAAGGAGTGCGGGAACCGCGGGGAGGGATTGTTTCTATCATGGCTCCGTCCTTGTCCGTGGTTCCCTTCACCTGGTGTTTTTGGAGCGTTTTATCCTCCTGGTAGCGAAGGAGGCGCAGGCTGCCCCCTTCCACGGGCATTCCCGTTCCGGCATCCGCCAGGAACCAGAGGTTGCCTTCCGGCACGGAACGGCGCACCAATACCATGTCTGACAGAGTGAGGAAGCGGTGGAACCGGTAGCCGTTATCCAGCGTGACGGTAAGCAGGTACCAGCCGGGCTTGCGGGTGGGCACAGGAATCTGGGCGATGCGGTTCAGGTGCCGTTCCCCGGGAGCCAGAGCTACCTTTCCCCTTTGATTTCTTCACCCAGATAGCGGGCGTAGGATGGCTCATGCAGCAGATTGAAAAGGAGGGTCCCCAGGCTGGAATACTTTTTCCTGTACGCGTTGCCCAGCGTGCTGGAGGTCTGCACCTTGTCCATGCGTTCCTCCTGCCACCGCTTCATATCCACGGAGCGGGCCGTCACGCTGGCCTGGGCGGCGTTGCGGTAGGAGAAGGCGACCGTCACCGGTTCTCCCGCCAGCAGCGTTCTTTTATCCGCATCAAACATTCCGTTGGGTTCCGTGATGGAGGCAATGCGCTTCTTCAGGTTGTCCGCAACGTGCAGGAATTCCTCCTTGTTCGCTTGATTCCAGGATTGTGCGTTCCAGGTCTGAAGGATTTTGCCTAAAAGCTCCGCGGCAGCGGGCCTCTGGTTGCGGGCCAGGAACTCATTGGCTGCCAGATTGCCGGCGTTAACGTAATAATCCGGCTCCGGAGTTACTCGGACCGCAGCGGCAATCCGGATGAAATCGTAATCCGGAGGAAGGGTGGTGAGCAGGAATTTTCCGTTGCCCGTCCGGTCGGTTTTAACGACGGTCTGGTTCGTTTTCAATTCCTCCGGGTTGATGCCCGCCACCATGCCCGCGTTGCCGGGGCCGTACACGAACTCCTGGTCCGGAGCCGTATTGGAATAGGAGAACAGCCGGTGGCACCAGGAGGCGGTGAAATAGTTGACCTGGTTGGCTAGTTCCGGGTTCGCCTGAATGGCGGCGTCCAGCAGCCAGCGCATGCGTTCCCCGTCGTTTTTAGCCGTCTCCCAGGAGGAAGAGGCATGGTAAAAGACGACTTCCGGCTTCCCCGTTTTGGCATTGACCGTGACGGGAACGGTGGCGACGTTCCGGAACAGGGGGGCTTCCTCCCTGGCGACGTACCCCGGCAGTTCCTTCAGGCTGGTGAGATTCCCCAGGGCGGCGTAAGCCTGGAAGGGGGAAAGGGAACTGTAGCGGCTGCCTTTCACCAGCAACGCCTGAGCCGTCATGAAGCGCAGTTGTCCCAGAAGCTTCATGTTCTTTTCCTTCTCCGCCAGTTGCATGGCCTTGGAAAGGCACCGCAGGGCTTCCACCCGGTCCCTTGCTTCCCCGGAATATTCCCCGTCCCATGGCTCGGCGCTGCGGATGTAGGCGCCGTCCACCAGTTTGAACGTATGGCTGGCGTTCTGGTACAGATGGGCAGCGTCCATCAGGAAATAGGGATTGCCGCCGTGGCGTTTCATCTGCTCTTGCAGGATGGTATCCAGATTCGTGGAATCGTCCAGGGCATTGAGACGGGTCAAAGCCTGGTAATAAAGAAGAAGGTCCGCTCCGCTGTACTGGTCGTCGTATTCGTCAAGCTGTTTTAAAGCCTGTTCGGCCGCATTCTTGAACAACCTCTTTTCCAAAAGCTTTTCAATAGCCTCAACGGACTGCTTCCTCTGCTGGGAAACGGAAGTTGCCTTGTCCGCATCCTTGGCGCCTTTTTGGGATGAAGAAGAGGAATCTTCCGGAAGTCCTCCCTTGTCATCGGCATGGGCGGACGGGCCGTCCTGACGCTGCGGTGGAGTGGAAGCGGCTGCCGGGCACGGCATTCCGGAAGCCAGCAAGCCTCCCGCCAGAAAAAGCAGGGAAAAGATTCTGTTCATTCAACCAGACTACTTCCATGTAAAATATTTGGCAAGTTACAAGTAGGTTACAACATGCGGGAGATTGTCTTAATGCCGTTCAATGGCCAGAAGCGTTGGAAGGATTGACTGTCAACGAGCAAACCGGACTTCTTTTACGTTCCGGCCTGTATTCCGGTGCGGATCGTCTGCCGCGGCGTCCTTTTTGAGCTTTCAGGGCGGCTTCCTCAGGTTCCCCTCCGGAGGATATGCAACGCCGTCTTCTCTTCTTCCCAGGGGAAAGGGACTGCCTGGGTATATTTATATTCCACTGCCGTCCCCTCGTCCCGGAATCAGCTCTGCCGGATAAGGGAGTAGAACCGCATGCATGTTCATGTCTCTGCGGGAGGGAGGAAGAAACGGGGGTACCGTCAATCGGGCAGCGGGCCTTCGCATGCCAGGCGGTAAATGGCCTGGACGTCCCGGGCGTCCAGTTGTTCCAGCCCCCCGATGGGGCCGCGCACGCTGATGGCCTGTTCCGCCATCAGGGGAAAATCCCCGGACTTGATGTTCAACTCTTCTATGGTCGTCGGAAGCCCCAATTCCCGGTAAAAACGTTCCAGACGGGAAATGCCTTCCCGGATGAGGGCATCCGGCTCCCGGAAGGAACCCTCCACGCCCATCACCTTCACGGCGAACTGCGCGAACATTCCTTGGTGTTTGGGGGAAACATACTTCATCCATGCCGGGGTGACGACGGCCAGGCCCGCGCCGTGGTCCACGTGATACAGGGCGCTCAGTTCGTGCTCCATGGCGTGGCAGCCCCAGTCCTGTTCACGGCCCACGCCCAGCAGGTTGTTATGGGCGAGGTTGCCGGAAAACGCAATCTCCGCCCAGGCGTCATAATCGTGCAGGTTCCCGTTCAGGATGCGGGCGTTTCTCATGATGGTGCGCAGGGTGGTTTCGCAAAGGCCGTCGGAAAGGTCCGTATGCAGGGTTCTGGTGAAATAGCGCTCAAAAATGTGGCTCATCATGTCGCTGACGCCGTTGGCCATCTGGTGGTGCGGGAGCGTGAAAAACAATTCCGGGTTGATGATGCTGAACACGGGGCGCAATTTGGGAGAACCGTACCCCAGCTTCCGCCTGGTTTCTTCATTGGTGATGACCGTGTTCGGGCTGCTCTCGCTGCCTGCGGCGGGAATGGTCAGCACGGTGGCGACGGGCAGCGGGTCCGCCTGCGGCTGTTGTTTGGAAAGATACAGGTCCCATACGTCCCCTTCATGGGGAACGCCCAGCGCAATCGCCTTGGCGGAATCAATCACGCTGCCGCCTCCCACAGCCAGCACGAGGCCCAGGCCGTATTCCCGGCAGAGGCGGATGCCCTCATACACCAGGGGAAGCGTGGGGTTCGGCTGGACGCCGCCCAATTCCTCATACTCCACGCCGGCGGCTTTCAGGGAAGCCGTGACGGCGTCGTAAAGGCCGGAACGCCTGATGCTGCCGCCTCCGTAGTGGAGGAGGACTTTTTTGCCGAACGGCTTGAGAAGGGCGCCCGCTTCATGCTGGGTTCCTTTTCCGAAAATGAGCGTGGTCTTGTTATCGTAAACGAAATTGAGCATGGCGGGGATGCGGTGACGGTACCTTTAACGCTACGGCTCTTCCGTCCCCGGCTCAAGGCTTTTGTGCGCTCCGTTCCGCTTCCGGAAGGGCGGATTTATTGTTCCGGAGGATGTTTTTCCATATATCGTTCCAATTCCTCCCTGTTTTTCCGGAGCTGATTCAATTGGCCGGAGCCTTCCTGAAGATAATTGACGTCTCCCGAAGTCCAGAACGAATAAACGTGGTCCAGCACGGATGACTGAATAGGGGGACAGGAATCCTCATCTTCCATGAATTCTTCTTTCAGAGCTTGCAGAATCAGGTCTTTGCAGCCCAGGTCCGTACTGAACAGCATGCCAGAGAAAGCTCCCTGATGATTCTTGCCGCCCCGGAAGCGGGAAAGCAAATGGAGATAAGTCTTCAATTCCTGTTCCGCAGCAGGTTCCAGTTTCAAAAAGGAACGCCGGACTCTCATTTCTTCCCCGTTCCACCACAAATCATAGGGCGTCATGGCGGGCGGATGGTCCATCCGGCTGAAATCGTACAGAAAGCGGGAATGCCGTCCCAGATACGTGGTGGCTGTGTGGAGAAATCCCTGGTGGATATAGGCGCCCCCGCACTGGCCGTCCGAATAAATTTTCATCCAGGCCGTGGCGTGTTCCGGAGCATTGGGGAACAGATCCTTCCAGACCGGATTTGTGGAAAGAGGCAGCGTCATACACTCTTTCCGAAGGAATGCTTCAGCAGACTTGCCCTGGCGCAAAGAGGGCTTTTTCCCTTCCCAAAAGTTATTTGCCGAGTCAGGACAGGAAGAATAAAATTTTGCGTCCAACTCTCGCCAGTAAAAACCGCGCGGAGGAACTTTCTTCATTTCCCCGGCAATTCTGCGGGTGTCGGCGCATAACTCATGAATCATGAGCTGGGTCTCAGGCGTAAAATTATCCATGCTCGCCGCGTCAACAAGAAGATGGAAAATGTGGAACATCTGGCGTTTCAGGGGTAAAAGGCCGCGGTAATAATGCAATTCCGTGGCAATCAGGCCGGGAGCCGCGGAGTAAAAGGAATATCCTTGGTCACAGCACCCGAACATCTCCGCAGGAATGTCCAGCACGGCGGTTTCCAGGCACTTCTTCCAGGTGGTTTTGAGTTCCTGCGCCAGAGCATGCGGCAGGATGGCAACGCCGCGGCGAACGTAATTCCTGCTGTACTCCTGCCAATGCAGACGGCGGATTTTTTGATCCTTCCATGCATTCAGCAGAGCGGCAGAGGGGTGTAGCCATGCAGGGAATGTTTCTTCCGGAAAATAATCCGGAAGATATTTTTCAAGAAGGGAGGCCCACCAGCTCTTCCACAGGGGAGCGCTGTTGATAAAATAATCTGTTTTGTTGCCTTCTGCCGCTACCGCCCAGTGGAGTTCGTTTCCTATGAGGGCGACTGCGCGTTCCGGCTCCCAGGAAGGACAATCCACAGCGGCCATTTCATAATTCCGGGCCGCTTCCGGCAAAAGCAGAGACAGGACCCGGGGAGTATACCGTTCCCATTCCCAGTAAAGGCGGAGAGGGTAATACTTTACCTCCTCCGGGCCCAATCCTGTTTGATCCGGGGTTGGGGCGGGCCGGTACATGGCGCGTATGGCCGGCCTTGCGTCCGGCAGGCTGTCATGACAATGGCCGTATCCGGTCAGGGAAACGCAGAGAACAGAGAGAAAACAAGCAGTTGGGAAAAAACTCACGAAAACGGTTCTAGGAAAAAAATGCTTCAAAATCAAGGTTCATGGAGTAATTGCCCTGCTTTTTGCTTGAGCGGGGAAACCTTCCCGTTTATTGTCCTGCACGGACAATGTCCGGTCCCCGTAGTTCAATGGATAGAACGGGTCTCTCCTAAAGACTAGATGCAGGTTCGATTCCTGCCGGGGACGCCATCTAAATCCTTCCAATACCTTGCGTAAGTATTGAAAATGCAAGGATTTTTATTTATTGCATTCCCCTAATGCATCTCTGATCTTCTGGGTCGAGCTACATTCAAGGGTACATTTTGTACTTTTCACAAGACATGCCCGCAATTTCTCCATCATGATGGCTGAGTGGAAGAAGAGAAACCATGCTTGGCTTGTTGCGTTGTGCGTTGCAGGGAACAGCAGGTAAAAACGGAGAGAATACCCGCCATTCTCAATGGTGGCCCATCCGAAAAAACGAAAGCTTTTGTAATGAATTGATTAAGGCAAGTAATTTGACACTAACTCCGGATTGATTTTAGTTTCGAGTGCCAAGTGTTCTATCAAGCAATTTGGCCTTTCAATCTTTTTTCAAGGTGCGATCGATAAATTGATGAATCTCTTGGTCGGAATATCCTGCCATCTTGATATATTTACGAATCTCTGTTTTTTTGCCGGGAAATAAATTAGTAAGAAGAATCATGAAATTCTTCTCCGAGCGTTCAATAATGTTCTTTAGCAGAAGGTTTCGGGAAGTTTGCGTGTTGCTTACAACGGTGTAATCCTTGAATTGCTGGTCGTTGTCATGAATCCGTTTGTTCATGTCTTTGGAGACGTCATTTATCTTTTTTTCTGTTTCCGGTCCTGTTCCTTTTTTTTGGATTTGAGCAATTTCAGAAAATGCGTTTTCCATGATTTCAATGTTTTTCTTCAGCATGGCTTTTGCTTCTTTATCAGAAACGAATACCGGTTCGTCCGAGTAGGATTTTGATTTAGTGCCGTTGAGGAAGTCACGCATAATGGCAGCCCCGTAGGATGCCATCAATTCTCTTGATGCTTTATCATCGGGGAAAAGGTCGCGATAAGTGGAAATGGCGAGCATTTCCAAGGCTTCCTCCTTAAGATAAAGATCTGCGTCGCGGCTGTTTATAGTGCGCCTTGCCTGATCGGCTGAATCTATGGTAAGAAGAGGTGTATTGGCGATAAAATAAAAAATCCAAGGGATATTGTTACGAATTTCTTCACTTGGAAATTCATTTTCTTCTGTAGACTTCCTGATGCGTTCGAGCTCCATGGCTGCTTCCTTGAAAAATTCTTCTGATTGACCTTTATCAAGAAGTTTTTTTAATGTTGATGCTGATGTCTGAGCGTTTTTTAAAACCTCAAGAGAATCAGGTTTGACGAGGCTGGCATCAAATAATTGTATTTTTGCCATAGTAGGATAGATGGAAAAAATGAAGATTCCAATTAAGATTAATAGATTTATCATTTTATATAAAAATTTATAATATTTGTTCTATAGCCTTTACCGAAAAAGGGACTTTGAATTTTGCAATGGTTCCGGAACAGTTTTTCTGTTTCGGGAATTCAGGATCATTTGTCCGTGTGACGGTAAATGTCTGTTGGATTTGTTCAATACGCTTCTTAATTTGAGTTGCTTCATAATTGCATAACCATGTCCATTTGCACGTTCCGTTTAATTTGGCAATGGTGTTAAATAACATAACCAAAGTTACGTGGTCATCTAATTCATTGCGCAAATTAGGAGGATCTCCCTTATTGCCGGGATCATGGTCGTTAAGTTTAAATGGCGGAGGTTCTTTTGGGTCAAGGACGGTACCCCCATCTTTCTCTATAATGCCACAGTTGGAAAAGCTAACGGACGTTGGATGTACAGTAATGATGATGTACCCAGTAATGCCGAACCCAATATTTGATTGATTGCTGTATTCTTCTCCTTTTTTTCCTGTTAAACGAGTAGGTTTTTTAATGTTAAAAGTAATTTCTGCCGGAGGAAAATCCTCAGCTTCTGCTTTGACGGTAACATTATTATTTTCCATGATCAAGTCAGCCATCAAGGTTGCAGTGGTTCCGCGTCCATTTAACGTTGCTCCTTTTCCCTTCTTAGTCCAGGTAACCTTCGTATTCTTATTCAATGGCTTGCCTCCTTTGCGTGTTAGTGTAAGTGTTACAATTTCTCCTATGCCTATTTCTTTTCGCGCCTTATCCTTTTTTTTATTCAATTTTTTAATGATACAATCAGCTGATGGGTTTTCTGTTTGGGATGTGATTTCCAGCATCCTGTTTTCTGCATGAACGTCTATGACGCTCATAAGGGCACAGGCGAAGGCAATCATAAAATATTTCTCTGTTCTCATGGCGTTGGATTAAAAGATCTTAAAGGTTAGAGTGGATAAAATGGCTTATAGAGCTGGAACGCGCGAAGTCAACTTGACAAGGTTGGACTCTATCCGGGATTTACACTCTCTTGAAATGGGGAGGGCTTTCAGCACTTATATGATGTGAATATATATAGCAATTCTGGATTTGGCGATATTTTTTAAAGTAATTTTATTTCCTTTTGATTGGAGCAGATTTCCATTTTACCATGTTTTTTTATGAATAGTGGATGGAGGAAAGGAAAACCACGGAGAGCGGCGGGAAAGCAGGAATACTGAGTGGTCGCTATGTCCAGCTTGTTTTCAAAGCGTTCCTTTTTCCTTGCGCAGACGTTAGTGTTTGTTAGATTGCCCCCGTCGCTACCTCCATGAAGTGTTTTTCCGCGTGTCTCTTTCTCGTGTGTTCAGCTATCCATCCCGCTGTTGCTTCAACGAATGTTCCGTTGCTCCGGGATGCGGCGCTGCATTTGTCCTTCCTGAGAATTCTGGTGGAAGATCCTGTGACCAAAATTATTCCCCAGTTGCTGCTGGGGATGTCATGCGTTTATGAAGATCAGCTTGGGGGCCCCGTTTTTTATGAAGAGGCCCCGGAAGAGCTTGTCTGCACGGATTCAACGGGAAGAAGCCTGAAGATTTACAGGGTTTCCGCCGATGCGACCAAGGCGTCCGGCGTGGGACACGGTGATCCCGTCTGGTTTGCCGTCGCTATCCAGCGCCCTGATCCCGGTGCGGAGTGGGTGCGCCTCCGGGGATTTCTTTTGTGCGCTTTTGCTGATGACCTGGTGGAGCTGCCCGCTGTAGTCCTGCCTTTGCTGGAGGAAGGAACCAGGGTGGAATTGCCTCTTGAAAAGCCGCGGAAGGACAAGGTGGCCCTTACGCTGGAAAGAAACTTTAACCGCTGGAATCTGAAGGTGGAGGGAAGGAGTGATTTTTATTTCAATTCCATGAGTGTCAGGGAGGAAAACGGGCTTCCCCTGAAAGGCCGCGGCGATTTGAACAGCCGGGGCAGGAAGATGCGCATGTGGGGGAAGGATTACCGTGTTTCCGCCCGCTGCCGCTCTTTGCGCGTGGTGGTTTCCTATTGGAATAAGCGCATGTTCCGCAAGGTGCCCGTAGATATGAAGATCGGCCTGGGAGGGGCTGCCATTCCCGGCTGTTAGTCCGAATAAGCAGATGAAATGGTTTGTCACAATCGCCTGCTGGTGTGCGGGAACGCTGATGGCGGCGGATGTTCCCATCAAGAGCGCTTCCTATTCCGGCACCAGCTTGAAGGGCCCCGTCATCGGGCTGTCTTCCATGGGACTGGTGAGGGGGGAGCCTTTTAATTTCACCAAGACAGGCATCGTGCTGTATTGCGTGTTTCCCGGTTCTGAAATGCTGGCTCCGGAACAGCTGGAACAGGAATTGACGGCTGTCGATTCCAATGGCGTGCGTCTGAGGGTGCGCTCCGTCCGTCTATGGGAAGGGGTTATTGAGGACAAGGGCTTGAGGCGGGTAAACGTGAGCCTTAATTTAAAGGATGTTCCTTCTCCGGGAGCCCGATGGATTCAGGTGAGCGGCACTCTTTTTCTCCCTTTGTGCCAGGGGCTGGAGTCTCTGGATTTCGGGATGGTGGAATTGAAGGAGAGCGGTGTTTCCATTCCGGTGCCGGACCCTATTGCCGTGCGGAGAGCCCTGGAGAATAACCGGGTGGAGGTAGCCGACATGTCCAAGCTGGAGACGGTGACGCTGAAAGTGACCAGGCAGACGGGGCGCAGCCGTCATGCGCCGGCGAACGAACCGGGGGAGGAATGGAAGTTCATGGTGTATTCCGAGGTGTATTCGGAGAAGATGTTCCGGGCGGAGGATTTTGTGTTTCACGATGTGAAAGGCGCAAGATTGAAGCCTGTCCCTACCTGCGACCATTCTTATAATGAAGACAGGGGAAAGTCCTTCCTGTTCAGGAAATCGCCCCGGTTTGTAGAAGTGGCCGCCCTGTACCAGGGGGCCTCCCGCATCAGGCCGGTTCCCGTGAATATCAAAATAGGGATAGGCGGCGTGGTGCCGGAAGTCCTTCCGGCGCCTGCGGAGGTTCCTCAGGCAGATTCCGGTTCCCGCTGATTGGTCTCCAGCTATCGCCGGTTGCCTCACCATTTAAGAAGGGCGTTGCCTCCCTGGGCGAATCCGGAGAGCAGAGTGCCTGCCGCGGCGGTTTTCTGGGCTCTTGCATTGGCGCGGCCCATGTACTGTTCCATGTTCGCCCGGTTGTACAGGGACTGGGCATTCCTCATGGCTGCCGCCGCTTCATCCTGAATCCGGGTTTGCAGGCGCGTCGCCAGGGCCTGTTCCCTGACCGGCACGGAACCATCCCGGAGCAGGGAGGACTGGGCGGCGTCCAAGCGGGCGTCGCCCATTTGCCGTGTGGCGTCCTGCTGCATGCGTTTGGCGTTTTCCACGCCCGTCTGTTTCTGGAGGTCCGCCTCGTTCCTGAGGGTGGCGGCGTTTGCATCCGCCGCCTGCCTGGTGGCTTCTGCACTTTTTTTCTGGGCGGACGCGGAGGCCGCGCCCGCTGCCGCCGAAGTGGCGGCCAGTGTTATCATTCCCAAAGATGCTGGATCAAATCCCATGCGCGCATCCTGATACGAAAAACGGTTCAGGCGCAAGACGCCCGAACCGTTTGACATGAATCAGGGTTTGGCACAGAAGGGTTGCTATTCAATCACGATGCTTTCAATGTTCAGCACCGGATTTTCAGGAGTGGAATGAGGATCAATGGTTCCGGTAATGATGACGGCGTCACGTTCCTTCAGCCCGTTCACGCCTTTGGCGGAGTGTTTGATGGGCTGGCCCTGGTCATCCACAAATTGAACGGTCATCGTGTTGTTTTTCCGTATTTCCACCGGCACCGTTCCGGTGGACCACACTCCGCGCTCCTTCATGTTGGCCAGGAGCTGGGCCGGATCCCCGATGGTGAAGGAGGCAATATTTTTTGAGAAAACGGGTTCATCCCCCAGTACGGCTCCCTTGACGGTGACTTTATCGCCTGGCGCCGCTTTTCTGGCATCCGAGACGACGAGTGCCCGCGGGAGGCCTACCATGTTTTCCGCGAATCTCACGGCCATCTGCTGGGTGACGTTTTGATCGGAGGTGAGGGCATTCACGGTTTCCTTGGGGTTGCAGCCCATCAGGGAAACGGCGGCCATGGTCAGGGTAATGAAGTGTGTGGCTTGCATGGAATCTCCTTTTTGCTGAAAGGTTGGATTCCTTTTCACCTTCTGCCGTTCATCCTTGCCGGTAAGGAAAAGAATATTTTTCACAGGAACAAGCCGGCCGCCAGCATGAGGAGGTCCCTGAGCGTCCCACAGCCTTTCCGCATTGTGGACGCAGTCCGTCAAAAAGCGGTGCAGGCTTACGGCGTTGAACAGGCGCACAGCAGCACCAGGAAGAGAAGCAGGTTGGCAAAGTAAACAAGGATTAGGGAGAAGAAGGTTCCGTTGTCCGCCAGGTCCGGCTGGTCCTTGGGGATGATCCATGCCGTCCAGAACAGGTGGAAGCACCACCAGAAGCCCAGGCCGGAGTAAAGAAGGGCCTGGCAGGTGACCGTGGGCCAGAAGAGGTACGCCATCCCCCAAACCAGCCCCCACAACATGGCCCAAAGAGGCAGAAAATAGGGAGAAAGGGAGATGAAGAGGTTGTTTTTATCCGTCTGGATGTATCCCCCGTCCAGATCCGCCTTGAAGGCATGGATGGAGCCGCGGCTGCAAAAGACCGCCAGCACGTGAGTCAGTTCATGGCCCAGCACGTACAGGTACAGCAGGGATGAGGTGAACAGCCTGCTGCTGCCCAGCACCACCCAGACGGCCGCCCCCATCAGGGCGTACCATACGGGGATGGAGAAGAGGATGTTGAGACTGCCGGAAGCGTGGGCGAGCTGGTCACACAGGGACATGGCCGTAATCAGGGCCAGCGGGAGCAGAAGAAGGGTGGCTACGGCGTGCCTGACGAACCGGGTTTTGCGCGGAAGGTCCATGAAGGTGAATTCCTGGCATTCGTCCTCCCAGCATTCGGAGGTGACCTGGGCGCGGTAGGTCTTGTCCCAGGCGTCACGGTTGCATTGCCTCATCATGTCGCCAAGGCTTGCCGTGGAGCGCGGCTTCCGGGCGGTTTCTGCATACCGGCGCCAGTCCTGACGCGGCGGTGTGTGTCTGGGTGCCTTGGGCATGCGGTGGTGAAGTGCAAGGCCAGCATAAGGGGACTTCCGCATAAATGCGAACCAAATTTGCTGCTTCCGGAAAGCGGGGGAAAAAATGTTTTATGCGCGCCGGAACTTCCTGTATAATCCACCGCATGCAAGATGCTCTGCTGGTTCTGGAAACTTCCTGCGCGCAGTCTTCCGCCGCGGCATGGGGCGGAAAGGAATTGCTGTGCCGGGTGGAATGGAGAGCTGAACGCAACCATTCCTCCGCCATCTTTGAGGCGGTGCGCCAGGCGCTGGATGCCCTGGAAGGACGGTGTTTAAAGGAAATTGTGGTCGGTTCCGGGCCCGGCGCCTACGGGGGAATCCGCGTGGCTCTTGCCGTGGCGGACGGCCTTTCCCTGGTGCACGGTTCCCGCGTGGCGGCGTTTTCCTCCTGGAACGGACTGGGCATTCACGACGGGAAGGCCTGCGTGATGTCCGACGCCCGGCGCGGCGGCTGGACCTGGGGAAGGCTGGAAAACGGCATTCTGGCGGCCGCTCCGGAAGTGCTGCCCGCAGAGCAGGCCCGCGCCCGCATGGCGGAATGCCTGGAAAACGGCGTGCCCGTTTATTCCACGGAAACGGCGGAAACCCTGGCAGCCCGGGAAATGACGGGGGGCGTTCCCGTGTACCCGCATGCGGAGGCCCTGGGAGTCGCATGGCAGTCCCTGGCCGAGGGCAGCAGGGAGGAACTTCTGGAAGGTCCGGCGGAACCGCTGTATGTAAGGGCGCCCCACATCACCTGCGCCAAACGCCCCGCGTGGGCCGTGAAGGCGTAATTAAGGTTTGACTTTCTGGAAGATTGTTAGACTTTTAATCGGTAATCTTCATCACTAGTAGCATTTTTTAAAACATGAGCAATGACACTTTTTCCGCACGACACACATATCCCAAAGGTTTAAAAGGAATCATAGCTAATGAATCTGCCTTGAGTGATGTGCGCGGTGAGGAAGGGCGCCTGCTGTATCTGGGCTACGATATTGATGACCTGGTGGAGATGTGCTGTTTTGAAGAAGTGATTTACCTGCTTCTCAACAAGCGGCTGCCCAACCGGGATGAACTGGAGGGCATCAAGAAGCGCCTCCGTTCCGACCGCGACCTTCCCCAGCCCATTCTGGATTTCTTTAAAACGGCCACCAAGTCCGCCCGGCCCATGTCCGCCCTCCGGACGGCGGTTTCCATGCTCGGCATGTATGACGACCGGACGAAGGATTCCGGCCAGTTGAAAGAGATAGGCCTCAGCCTCATCGCCAAGGTGCCCGTGATGGTGGCGTACTATTACCGTCTGTGCCAGGGGCTGGACCTTCCCCCCCGTGCGGGAGGATCTGAATGAGGCGGAACATTTCCTGTGGCTGCTGAAAGGGGAGGAACCGAACCGGGATGAAGCCCACATTCTGGACGTGGCTTACATCCTGCATGCCGACCACGGCATGAATGCCTCCACCTTTGCGGCGCGCGTCTGCATCGCCACTCTTTCAGACATGTATTCCGCCATCACGGCGGCCATCGGCACGTTGAAAGGGCCGCTTCACGGCGGCGCCAATGAAGGCGTGATTGAAATGCTCAAGGAAATAGGTACGGAGGACAAGGTGGATTCCTACATTGAGGACAAACTGGCGCGGAAGGAAAAGATCATGGGCATGGGCCACCGCGTGTACCGTGTGCTGGATCCCCGCGCTCCGCATCTGCGCCGCATGGCCATCCGCCTTTCCTCCCGGATCGGGGAACCCAAGTGGATCCGCATGTCGGAACGCATCGCCAAACTTGTCCGGGAACGCAAGGGGCTGAATGCCAATGTGGATTTTTATTCCGCCACGGTTTATTACAGCATCGGCATTCCCACCAGGCTGTTCACCGCCATTTTCTCCATTGCCCGCTGCTGCGGCTGGGTGGCCCAGGTGCTGGAACAGATGGAGGACAATACGCTGTACAGGCCCCTGACCCTTTATACGGGCCCCAAGGACCGCATTCCGGTGCCTACCATTGACATGCGGTAAAAGTTTTTTAACGGAAAAGGCGCCGGAGGTAATCTCCGGCGCCTTTCCTGTGTCGGCTCCCGCGCTTTTCTGCTTCTCCTCTCTCCCTCATGAAAAATTATCCCTTCTACCTGCTGGCGGTATTCGCCGTGCTGTTCATTGCCCTTGGCATTTCCCCTTCTTCCCGTTCCGTCTGGGTGGCGGAGGTGATTCCCGTGGCGCTGGCGGTCGTCCTCCTGGCGGCCGGGTTCCGGAGATTCCGTTTCAGCAACTGGTCCTACACGCTGATGTTTTTCTGGCTGGCCTGCCATACGGTGGGGGCGCATTACACGTTTGCGGAAGTGCCTTTCGAGTGGTTCCGGGAGCTGGTGGGAGCCCACCGGAACCCGTTTGACCGGGTGGCCCATTTTACGGTGGGGTTTTATGCGTTTCCCGTAGCGGAGTATCTGGTGCGCAAGCAATATGCGGGGAAAGTGCTGGCGGGGATTTTCGGCCTCTTTTTCGTGATGGCTGTAGCCGCGGCGTATGAAATCATTGAATGGCAGTATGCGGTCATTGTGGGCGGGAATGACGCGAATGATTTTCTCGGCTCCCAGGGCGATATATGGGACGCCCAGAAAGACATGTTCTGCGATACCTGCGGCGCTGTCGCCTCCCTGATTCTCTTTTATCTGGTGCGCCCCTGGCGGCGGAAGGGCGCGGAGACCGCTTCTTCTCCTGGCTAGGGAGCTCCTTCCATTTCCGATTGGACCGCCGCCGTTGCCGGGAAGTCCATTCATGCCCGTGGCCTGTCGTGACCGGGGCGGCAAGAAGGATTGCTCCGGTCTCCGTGTCAGATGCCGAGCTGGCGCAATCCTTCATAGAGGACAATCGCCACGGCGGTGGAGAGGTTCAAGCTGCGGGAGCCTTCTCCGGGCATCGGAATGGTCAGGGCGGTGCCCGAGTGTTCCTTCAGCATGCTTTCCGGCAGTCCGCGGGATTCCGGGCCGAAGACCAGGTAATCCCCCTCCCGGAAATCCGCCTCCCAGTGGGAGCGGCGCGCCTTGGTGCTCAGGTACCAGAACCGCGCGGAGGGATCTGCCGCCTGTTTTAACTCCTCCAGGCTGTCCCAGACATGCAGGTCCACTTTGGCCCAGTAGTCCAGTCCCGTGCGCCGCACGTGCTTTTCATCCAGGCTGAACCCCAGTGGCCGGATCAGGTGGAGCCTGGATCCCGTTGCCAGCGCCAGCCGCCCCGCAGCCCCCGTGTTATGCGGAATTTCCGGATGGAACATGACGATGTGGAAACGGGGCTACATGAGCCTATTTTCACCACAAACGCGCCTTCCATTCAAGTGGGACTTGTCCAAAAGTGGCAAATAATGTACGTTTCCTCCGATGAGAGACATCGTGTATTTTGACTTGGAAACCCGTCATTCCGCAGCGGAGGTGGGCGGCTGGCACAATACGGCCGACATGCGCGTTTCCGTGGGCGTGACTTATTCCACGGCTTCCGGCAAGTACACGATTTATTCCGAGGAGATGGTGGACGACCTCATCCTGCAGCTTCGCCAGGCCGACTTGGTGGTAGGGTACAACCACGAGCATTTCGACTACGGCGTGCTCCAGCGCTATACGATGTGGAATATGATCGACATCACGAACAACCTCGATTTGTGCAAGGACATCGAACAGCGCGGCGGCGTGCGCGTCAAGCTGGATTCCGTGGCCGCCGCTTCCATCGGCTCTTCAAAAACGGCCGTGGGCACCCAGGCCCTCAAGTGGTGGGCGGAATACGTGCAGACGGGAAATACGGACCTGCTGATGGATATTGCCCGCTATTGCTGTTTTGACGTGAAGGTGACGCGGGATGTCCACTGGTACGGGGCGGAGCACGGTTTCATCCGTTATGACGACAAGAAGGGCGGCCAGGTGGAGTTGCCCGTGGATTGGAAGTTATAGTCCCTTTCCCGCGGCGGCTTTTCTATAGGGCGTTCCCGCTCACTCCGGCAGAATACAGAGCGGAGAGCAGGGAAACGGGAACGGCCTCCGGAAAGGAAGAAGCGGACGGCGTTGATTAACGGCGGTTGATGCGGGCCACTTCCCGCTGGGCTTCCCGCATTTCCACGCGGGCCTTCAGGTCATAGCGCTGGTCGCGGTGGGTCTTGCCTTTGCCAAGGCCCAGCGCCAGTTTTACCTTGCCGTTTTTCCAGTACAGCTTGAGGGCGACCAGGGAACAGCCTTTTTGGGAGGTCTGCTGTTCCAGTTTGAAAATTTTCCCGTTTGTGGAGCAGCAGGCGGCGCGGGCGGCGCGACTGGTGCTGAAAGAACTCTCCGGCAGTTTCCCACGGCTGGATGTCGCAGCCGTACAGGAGCATCTGGCCGTTTTCCACCCTGGCGAAGGAATCGGCGATGTTCACCTTGCCGGCGCGGATGGATTTGACCTCCGTTCCCTTGAGTTCCATGCCGCATTCGTAGGTGTCCAGGATTTCGTAATCCCGGCGGGCTTTCTTGTTGGTGGAGATGTCGGAGCTCATGACTGGAGGGGAGGGATGAAAAGGCCCCGGGCTGGAAGAGCCGGGGGCCTGGTTGAAGAGGGGATGTTCCGTGCGGAAATCCGGGCCGGAACGGCAATAAGGGGGACGTGCTTTTTACTGGCTGTCTTCCTGGAGGCTGTCGGATTCCGCATGATAGACGAGCTTGCCTTCAACAATCTCCGTCAGGGCAATGTTCGCGTTGCCCATGTGGGGGGTGGTGGGGACCAAGGGAGCGCGGCCATTGTTGAGCTGGGCAACGCGGCGGGAAACCACGTTGATCAGCATCTGGGGCTCGGGAATGATTTTGGCGGCTTGTTCGACGAGTTCGGCTTTCATGTAAAAAGGTCTAGGTAGGATCTCCTGATGCGGAAAGACATATACAGGCTGCGCCTCCCCCTAATCAAGCCTATATTACGGCATGAGCTCCCTTCGTTCACGGGAGTCCAGCTCCTTCCACGCGCCGGGTTCCAGGCCGGACAGGGTGAACCTCCCGATCCGGACGCGCAGGAGCCGGAGCGTGGGAAACCCGATGGCGGCGGTCATGCGCCGCACCTGGCGGTTTTTTCCTTCCACGAGCGTCAATTCCAGCCATGAGGTGGGAATGGCTGCGCGGTAGCGGACAGGAGGATTGCGGGGCGGTACGTCCGGCTCTCCGTGCATGGGGCGCACCCGGCAGGGCAGCGTGCGGTACCCCTGGATGGAGAGGCCGCCGCGTTCCAGAGGAAGCAGGTCCGTGGCGGACGGAACGCCTTCCACCTGGCTCCAGTAGGTTCTGGGATGCCGGTTGGAGGGGTTCAGGAGGCGGTCCACCAGGGCTTTCTCATCGGATAAAAGCAGCAGCCCTTCCGAATCCGCGTCCAGCCTGCCGACGGGATACACGCCGGCAGGAAAGCCGAATTCGGCCAGTGTCCGGTGGTGGGGAGCCTCCTGCGTGAATTGGGAAAGGACCCCGTAAGGTTTGTTAAACGCCAGAATCATGCCGTGCGCGGCAAGCGTAGCATGGGGCGCCGTCTTTGGCACGAGAAATTGAAGCGGCTTGACTTGCCCGCGCCGGGGAAGGAAAGTAACCCCATGCATGGAAAAATGGCAGGTTTTATCCTGATGCTGGCGTGCTGCGCGCCCGGCTGGGTTCAGGCGGCTCCGGATGCAGGAGAAGTGAAGGCGAAGATCGCGCGGAAAATCTGGCAGAATGAATGCGCCGGAACAGTAAAGGGGCTGGTTTCCTGGAACCGGGGGGAGGCGTTCCCCTCCCTGGGCATTGGGCATTTCATCTGGTTCCCCGCCGGGATTACGGAAAGGTTTGAGGAAAGCTTTCCCTCCTTTGTCCAGTTTTGCCGTAAGAGGGGAGCACGCGTTCCGGAATGGTTTTCCGGCGCGGCCCCGTGGCGCACCAGGGCGGAATTTGAAGCGGCGGACGTACGGGGCGGCCTTCCTGAACGGATGCGCCAGTGGCTGTCCAGCCCGGCGGCCCTGCAAATGCAGGCGGATTTCATTATTGCCAGGTCCGTGGCTGCCCTGGGGCGCATCAAGAGCCAGTCCCGCCGTCCGGCGGAAATGGCTGCCCGCTACAATGCCGTGGCGACGGCGCCCAACGGCATGTATGCCCTGATTGACTACGTGAATTTCAAGGGGGAGGGAACCAACCCCGCGGAACAATACCGGGGGCAGGGTTGGGGGCTCAGGCAGGTGCTGGAGGAGATGCGCCCGGCCTCTCCCGGACAGCCTGCGGCGGTTGAGTTTGCGGAGGCGGCCAAAAGGGTGCTCCAGCGTCGCGTGGACAACAGCCCGCCGGCCCGCGGAGAGGCGCGCTGGCTTGCCGGATGGCGGAACCGGTGTGATTCCTATAAGAGAAGCCTGTGACGAATTCCTTTCCCGGCGGAAAAGACCAGTTGCGCAATTATCCTTGACCTGCCGGGGATTAGGGTGTAATTCCCTCACTTCATCCTGAAACTTCGCTAATTTTATGCCAAACACTCAAGAAGAAACAACGCTGATTTTGCTGAAACCCGATTGCGTGCGGAAAAACCTTTCCGGCACCATTTTGAAACGTTTTTTGTCCGAAGGGTTTCGCCTGCGCGGCATAAAGATGATTCAGCTTGACGAGCCGGTGCTCCGGGAACATTACGCCCATATTCTGGACCTTGTCGTCAATGGGGAACCGCTTTTCCCGAAACTGCTTGATTTCATGACCAGCTCTCCGGTCATCGCCATCGCCCTGAAGGGGCCCGGCGTCATTGTACGCGTGCGCGAACTGCTGGGGCCCACCAATTCCCAGAAGGCGCAGAAAGGCACCATCCGCGGCGATTACGGAACGGACAGCATGATGAACATCTGCCATGCTTCCGACAGCCGGGAATCCGCTGCCGTGGAACTGGTGAGATTCTTCCGGGAAGAAGAGCTGTTTGACAGCCTTAACTAAGGTTTTATCCTTTTTCCCTCCGGTTTGTGACGGGCCGCGGCTGTAAAACGGCTGCGGCCTTTGCCGTACCGGGAAGCGCCTTTATGGAAAGGAAGGGAGTGCCGGAGATCGGGAGGACGGGCCGGAGGCTCCGGGGAGGAGGGAAGGAGAGGGAGCAGCGGATTACTTTTCCCAGGGAGTGGTCAGGTAAAGGAAGGCCTTTTTCATGCGGTAGGCCTCCCGCATGAAGCCGTCCAGGATGTTGTTGCAGCTCTGCTTGGAAAAGGAATAGCCGTAAACGCGCTTGATGGCGGCGTCTTCGCTGTGCTGTTTCTGGCGTTTTAATTCGGCGTCCATGTCCCGGCGTTCCACATTGGGGGCGCTCAGGTTGTCGCCGTGCCAGCGGAAATCCGCCAGCAGCCTGTTGTAATGGACAAACTTTTTTCCGGCACGGCCCAGGCGCGCGTAATATTCCCCGTCCATATCGTAGCGGAACCGTTCGTCCAGCAGAAACCCTTCTTCAATCGTGGTGCTCCGGCGCAGGAACAGTGCGGTGGAGGCCAGGTAGGTTCCGTACCAGATGTGCATGTTCAGGCTGTAGGGAAGGGCTTTCATGGGCCGCTGGAGGGCTCCGTCCGGGCCGATGAAGTTCCAGGCGCCGTGCACGATGTCCGCATCCGGCTGGGAATCCGCAAAAGCCTTGACCGCAGCCAGAGCGCCCGGCAGCAGCCGGTCGTCCGTATTCAGCCACATGACCCACTTGCCGCGTGCCTTGCGGAATCCGCGGTTGATGCCTTCCGACATGCCGGAATCCTTTTCCACATGGAGTTTCAGGTGCGGATAGGAATTCAGGATGTCCAGCGTTCCGTCCGTGGAGCCGGCATCCTGGATGATGTGTTCAAAAGTGGCTCCTTCCTGGTTCTTGACGCTTTCAATGCACTCCCGCACGTACCTGGCGTAGTTATAGCTGGGCGTGACGATGCTGAAATCCGGTTCGGTATCCATGGGGAGGGCTAATTGGAAGGATCGATGGAGCGTTCCCTGGCAATGTAAATGGGGCGCTTTTTAACTTCCGTATAGGTCTTGGCCAGGTACTGGCCCAGGATGCCCAGGCACAGCAGAACGATGCCTCCCATCAGGCAGAAGACGCACACCATGGAAGTCCAGCCGTAGGCGGAATGGGGCCAGATCAATTCACGGATCGTCAGGACAATGATGGAAAGGAAGGAAATGAAGGAGAGGAGCACCCCCATGATGGAAGCCAGCGCCAGGGGAGCGGTGGAAAAGGCCACGATGCCTTCAATGGAATACAGGAACAGTTTGAAGAAAGACCACTTGGTTTCTCCGGCTACCCGTTCCACGTTCTCGTATTCAAACCATTTGGTGCGGAAGCCCACCCATTCGTACAGCCCCTTGGAAAAGCGGTTGTATTCCTTCAGGGAAAGCAGGGCTTCCAGCACGGGGCGCGTCATCAGCTTGTAGTCCCGGGCCCCGTCCACGATGTGCGTGTCCGATATCCGGTGAATCGTCTTGTAAAAGGCGCGCGCGAAAAAGGACCGCAGCAGCGGTTCCCCCTGCCTGGTGACGCGGCGCGTGCCTGCGCAGTCGTATCCTTCCTCCTCGATGGCTTTCACCATCTCCGGAAGCAGGGAGGGAGGATCCTGAAGGTCCACGTCCATGACGGCCGCGTAATCTCCCGTAGCGGCTTCCAGCCCCGCATAGATGGCGGCTTCCTTCCCGAAGTTGCGGGAAAAGGAGATGAATTTCACCTCCGGGGAATGCTCTGCCAGTTTCTTGACCATTTCCAAGGTATGGTCCGTGGAGCCGTCATCCACGAAGATGAGTTCCAGGGCATAGGCCGCCAGGTGTTCCTTGAAAACCCGGTCTACTTCTTGCTTGAACGCCGGAATGGCCTGTTCTTCATTCAGGCAGGGAACAATCAGGGAAATGCGTTTCATGGCAATGCCCGGATCATACGCCAGAACCTGTCCGGATGCCAGCAAATAGTGCCCTGTACGCAGAGCAGCCTTCCTCCGTCGGAGAGAGAGGAAGGCTGCCGGAAAAAAGGGCCGTTCGCGGAGAAAAAGGAAGGATCAGAACTTCGGCAGGTTGCCGATGTCATCCTCGTTTTCAGGGGCATGCGGGTCTTTGAGATCGCTGTCCCCGTCCTTGCCGAAGGACCAGAAATCATAATCCGGATTCAGGCCGTTGCCCATTTTCAGGTTCTTGGCATTGGCGGATTTGGTGGGGATGGCCTGCTCGCTGCCCAGGCGGTAGCGGTAGGGGGAGCCCCACGGGTCCGCCAGAATGTAGAGGGTAACCGGCCTTCCGTCCTTGCTTTTCACGTGAACTTCCCGGACGGTCGGGTTGCTCTTGGGCTGGGTGGCGGGGTTCAGTTCGTCATTGTAAATGGTGGTATCCCTGCCGGGCACGCCTTCATTCTTGTGGTCCCCGAACAGGGCCATGTAAACGACGTTGGAGCTGTATTCCTCACCGTTTGCCACGGCCACGCCGTGATTGTTGAAGGGGGCTTCCGTACCGTAGGGGTAGCGGTCATGGTCGCTGTGGTAGCTTTCCAGCCCCATTTCAATCTTGCGGACAATGGACTCCGTGGCCTGCTCGTTCTTTCTGGTTTCAAGCCAGGTGTAGATGGAGATGGTCAGCGTGGCCAGCACCACGATGATGACCATCACCACCAGGATTTCCATGAGGGTGAAGCCCTTTGCCGCCCGGAGGCGGCTGTATGCGGAGCGAATCTTCATCTGGTTCTGCGTAGGGAGGTTAACCCATTTTTTCAATGACCTGCAGTAGGGGCAGGAACATGGCGAACACGATGCCGCCCACGACCACGGCCAGGAATACGATCATGATGGGTTCCAGCATGGAGGTCATGGCCCCCACGGCATTGTCCACTTCATCATCGTACACGTCCGCGATCTTGAGGAGCATGTCCGGAAGCTGGCCGGTTTCTTCACCCACGTCCACCATGGAGATCACCATGGGCGGGAAGAGCTTGGAGGAAGACATGGGCGTTACCACGGATTCACCTTCCTTCACGGAGTCATGGATGAGGCCGATGGCGTCTCCCACGATCATGTTGCCGGCGGTGTCCTTGGTGATGGTAAGCGCCTGGAGGATGGGAACGCCGGAGGTCACCAGCGTGCCGAAGGTACGGGCGAAGCGGGCGATGGCGCTCTTGCTCTGTACGTTGCCGATGACCGGCATGGTCAGCAGGGCGGAGTCAATCTTGCGGCGGCCGTTGGGCGTCTTGCTCATGGCCGTGAAGATAGCGTACAGGATGGCGACGACGGCGGCCAGAATGACGGCGTTGGGCACGAATAAGGGCGCGGCCATGAACCAGTCACTGATGCCGAACACGAATTCGGAAATGGCGGGAAGCTCCTGGTTCTGTTCCGCGAACATCGCCTTGAATTTGGGAACGATAACCAGCATCAGGAAGATCACGATGCCCACCGCAATGAACAGCACGATGGAGGGGTATACCATGGCGGAGATCACCTTGCTCTTCAGTTTCTGCGCCTTTTCCTGGTATTCCGCCAGGCGGTTCAGCACGACTTCCAGCACACCGCCGAGTTCACCGGCCTTCACCATGTTCACGAACAGGCGGTCAAAGATTTTGGGATGCTGGGCCAGGGCTTCGGAGAAGGTGGAGCCGCCCTGCACGGAATCGCCCAGGGCTTCAATGGTCACGCGCAGGTTGGGGTTTGCCTCCTGCTTGGCCAGCACGTTCAAGCTCTGGAGCAGGGGAAGCCCTGCGTCAATCAGGGTGGCGAGCTGGCGGGTGAAAATCATCAGGGCCTTGGCCTTGATTCTGCCGCCCAGCCTGCCTTTTTGCTTCTTGCCTCCCTTGGCCTTCTTCTTGGCGGCGGGCGTTTGCTGAATCTTGCCTTTTCCCGCTTCTACGATCTGGGTGGGGTACAGGCCATGCGCCCGGATGGATTCCATGGCCTCCGCTTCGGAATTGGCCTCCAGGGTACCCGTTTTCTGGTCGCCTTTATGGTCAAGTGCTGTATATTGATATTTAGGCATATATGTGGTGTTTTAAGTGTTTTCTGCTTGGTGGTTGAAATGGTGGGTGCGGTATCCGGCTGTCCATTAAGTATACTTCAGCACTTCTTCAATGGTGGTATTGCCGTCGTAAATGTTTCTCAGGCCGTCTTCACGCAGGGTGGACATGCCCATTTCAATGGCCTTCTGCTTCAGCACCACGGAGGGCGCGCGGTCCGTAATCATGTCCCGCAGGGTATCGTTGATATCCAGAAGCTCGTAGATCCCCTTGCGGCCCTTGTAGCCGGAGTTGGAGCATTTGTCGCAACCGCGGCCCGTGAAGAAATGCTTGTCTCCCAGTTCATAGGGAGACACGCCAAGCTGGGAGAGGATGGTGGAGGAGGGTTCATACGGCGTGCGGCAGTCCGGGCAGATGGTGCGCACCAGGCGCTGGGCCAGCACCCCTTCCAGGGAGGCTGCCACCAGGAAAGGTTCGCAGCCCATGTCCACCAGTCGCGTAATGGCGCCGGCGGAGTCGTTCGTGTGCAGGGTGGAGAGCACCAGGTGGCCCGTCAGGGATGCCTGGATGGCGATCTGGGCGGTCGCCATGTCTCGCATTTCCCCTACCAGAATGCGGTCCGGGTCCTGTCGCAGGAAGGCGCGGAGCACCATCGGGAAATCCAGGCCAATGGCTTCATTGATCGGGATCTGGATAATGCCGTCGATGTCGTATTCCACGGGGTCCTCCGCCGTCAGCACCTTGGAATCAATGGTATTGATTTCCCGCAGGGCGGCATACAGCGTGGTGGTCTTGCCGGCGCCGGTGGGACCGGTGACGATGAAAATGCCGTTGGGTTTGTGGACCGTATCCAGAATATATTCATGAATATGCGGGGGAGTCCCAGGTTGTCCAGGTTCAGGTTGACGGAAGAGCGGTCCAGCACGCGGAGCACCACGGATTCACCGTACTGGGTGGGCAGGGAGGAAACACGCATGTCCACCGCCCGGTTCCCTATCTGCTTGACGATTCGGCCGTCCTGCGGAACGCGGCGTTCCGCGATGTTCATGTTCGCCATGACCTTGACGCGGGAAATAACCGGGACGGACAGGTGAACGGGCGGCGGCTGCATTTCATAAAGGGAGCCGTCCACGCGGTAGCGGATTTTGAATTCCTTTTCAAAGGGTTCAAAGTGAATGTCGGATGCTTTTTCCTTAATGGCCTGCGTGATGACCAGGTCCACAAAGCGGATGACGGGCGCGGCGGCGGAATCTTCCGTTTCATTGTTGACCTGCATGTTGTTGAGCTCCTGCATCAGGTCCGTCATGGCGGCGGATTCCCCTCCGTACAGTTCGTTGATGCGTTCGGAAATCTGGTAATCCGGAGCGATGAGGACGTGGATGTCCTGGCCGAGGGCGAAGCGCAGGTCCTCCACCGTCTGCGGGTTCAGGGGGTCCACCAGGCAGACGTACAGGCCTTCCGGGCCGTGCCGCACGGGCAGGGCGCCGTGCAGGCGCACGAGCGTGGCCGGCATCATGTTCTGCACGTTCGGGTCCGGCTGGAAGTTGTCCAGCGTAATGAATTCCGTCCCCAGGTCGCTGGCGATCATCTGCCAGATATCGTCCTTGCTGCCGATGATGCCGAAGTCTGCCAGCACTTCCGGCAGCTCCTTGCCGGAGACGGTCATTTCCTCCTTGATGTCCTTCGCCAGGGATTTGTCGATCATTCCCCGGCCGATAAAAAGTTCCAGTGTAAGATTGGTGTCCATAATAATCAGAATGAATTGCGGGGGAAAATCAGTTGGCGTCTCCCATGGTGACGTTCAGCACTTCTTCCGGAGAGGTGAGGCCGGCCAGCACCTTGCGCACGCCGTCCTCTCTCAGGGTTCTCATGCCCAGTTCCCGGGCGCGCTGGCGCAGCTGGGGGGAGGTCAGGTTCTCGTTGATCATGCGTCGCACTTCGTCGTCGATCTCGAAAATTTCAAACAGGCCCATCCGGCCCTTGAACCCGCCGCCGCGGCAGAAGTCGCAGCCGTGGGGGGCCTTGATCTGGCCCGGAGTGAGACGGGACATGTCAATGTTCAGCGTATGCGCCTGCTTTTCCGTCAGCACGCCGTCCACCTTGCAGCGGTCGCACAGCTTGCGGACAAGGCGCTGGGCCATGATGGCCCGGACGGAAGAGGCGATCAGGAAGCGTTTGATGCCGATGTCCGCCAGACGGGCCACGGCGCTGGGGGCGTCATTGGTGTGGAGGGTGGAGAATACCAGGTGACCCGTCAGGGAGGCGTTGATGGCGATGCTGGCCGTCTCCATGTCTCGAATTTCCCCGATCATGATGATGTTGGGGGCCTGGCGGAGCATGGCGCGCAGGGCGGCGGCAAAGGTCATGCCGATGTCCGCCTTTACCATAACCTGGTTGATGCCGGAAAGTTCGTATTCCACGGGGTCTTCCACCGTGATGATCTTTTTATCCGGGCGGTTGATGTGGTTCAAGCACGCGTAAAGGGTGGTGGTCTTACCGGAACCGGTGGGGCCCGTTACCAGGATGATGCCGTCCGGAAGAGTGATGAGGCGGTCGAACACGGCTTCGTCATCCGAGAAGAACCCGAGCTGGGGGAGGCCCAGCACCAGGGCTGACTTGTCCAGAATACGCATGACGATGCTTTCCCCATGGTTGCTGGGCACGGAAGACACGCGGAGGTCAATCTGCTTGCCGCCGATGTTCATCTGGATTCGGCCGTCCTGGGGCATGCGCTTTTCCGCGATGCTCATGGTGGTGCTCATCACTTTGAGGCGCGCGATGATGGGGCTGAGCGAGCTTCTTGGGATGAGTGGCCACCTCCACCAGCTTGCCGTCCACGCGGTAGCGGATGCGGAGCCGGTTTTCCATGGGCTCAATGTGAATGTCGGACGCCCGCATCTTGAAGGCGTCCGTCAGCATCTGCTGCACCAGGCGGATGATGGGCGCGTCTCCGTCGTCCCCGTCCAGGCCGGCGGCGTCTGCCGGAACGGTCAGGTCACGGTAAAATTCTTTCAGGCGGCTTTCCACCGCGCTGTGGGTGGCGACGCTGAAAATCACGTCGCGCCCCATCAGTTGGGGCAGGCTGTCCATGGTTTCCAGATTCAGCGGGTCGTCAATGGCGATGTTGACGGAAAAGCCGTCGTCGGAAATGGGGATGGCCCGGAAGCGCCTGGCGAGCTCCGGCGTGATGAGTTCGCGCACCTCCTGGGGAATGTGCATGGAGCCCAGGTCCACGACGGGCAGCAGGGATGTGGAAGCCGCCACCTGCGCGATGACGTCTTCTGTAAGATAATTGGCCTGGATCAGGAAATCGACCAGGTCCTGGGTGGGAGATTTTTGACTGCGCGCGTATTGAAGAATCTCTTCATTCAGATAGCCGGCCTGCGTAAGAAGTTCGATGAGATATGATTCGTTGGAGTACACGTCGATCTCTGGAGTCTATGGTTGGAAGTCTGCCGAAACGGGACGGCAGGATACTCCCCTATTTCTGACAGGTTCGAGGCGTAAAGTCAACTTAGCTTCCCTCAAAAGGGCATTTTTTTTCAGGTGCGGAGGGGGAAGGGGAAGACGGCCTTCCTCCCATGCCGCTTGCCGGGCCTGCGGAATCTCCCGGAGGGCGGGATTTTTCCCGCTCTCAGGAGCGCCGGCGGGGAAGGGTGGAAAGCAGGTCTTCCAGCTCCGCCATGCTGGAGACGCGAGCCAGGCGGGAGCGCATTTCCTTGGCTCCCGGAAACCCCTTCGTGTAAGCCAGAATGCGGGACCTCATGTGGCGCATGGTGTGGAGTTCGTCCCCGTAATGGCGGGACTCCAGGGCCATCCGGGCATGACGCAGGATCAGGTCCGTCTTTTCCTGCGGATCCCTGGCCGGAGGCATGGCGCCGTGCAGCAGATAATATTTGGCGTCTCCGAAAATCCATGGATTCTCCATGGCCGCCCGGCCGATCATGACGCCGCTGACGGCTGTGTTTTCCTTCACGTACGCTACCGCCTGCGGGGTGGAAATATCCCCGTTCCCGATGACCGGCACGGACATGGCCCGTGCGCATTCGTCAATGATGTCCCAGTTGGCCGTGCCGGAATACTGCTGGGAACGGGTGCGCCCGTGAATGGTAATCATGGAAATTCCTTCATCCTCCAGCAGGCGGCAGGCGTCCATGGCGCACAGGCTCTGGAAATCCCAGCCAATGCGTATTTTGGCCGTGACGGGGATGCGGTCGCCCACGGCTTTCACCACGCCTCCGGCCACGGAGGCCAGCAGGGGAAGGTCTTTCAGCAGGGAGGACCCTCCATTTTTGCCCACCACTTTGGGGACCGGACAGCCGAAGTTGATATCGATGAAATCCGGTTTCTCATGGTCCAGGATTATTCTGGCGGCCTCTCCCATGTGGTTCCCGTCCGCGCCGAAAAGCTGAATGCCTATGGGGCGGTGCGCGTCTTCTATCTTCGTGTACCTCCGGTTTCTCTCCCATGCCTGGAGAATGCCTTCCGCAGAGACGAACTCCGTCACCATGACGTCAACCCCCAGTTCCTTGCAGATGGTGCGGAAAATAGGGTCCGTTACTCCGGCCATCGGAGCCAGGAACAACGGGAAATCCGTTTTGATAAACGGCAGGGAAGCGGAAGCTGGGCGGTTGGAAAAAGTCATGATTCCTTAGAATGAGGCTAGCATGGGCCCATCTCCCGTTCAAGCGTCTTGCCCGTCCTGATGAAGAAAGCGGGGTGGTGAAAATGCAGGCGGCGTGCAAAATGCGGCCCTCTTTTGAAAAAAGCCTTTATGGAACGCCGCAGGCTTCTGCGGCATCTGAGAGAATATGCGGTCATGGGCCGCAATTTTTGATATTGGTTCGCTGGCGCTCAGTTTTTCCGGTTGCCGCAAAGGCTTGTGAAGTTCTTATCTGGTCCGTTATCGTGATTGAGCGTAGCCTGGATTTCCCTTGTACCTCTTTTATCCATCTCCGGACCCTTCCATTTTTTCATGTTCGGGCAGAGGCGCTTCACGAGCTTCTCCCCTATGTGGAAATGGCGGACAGCAAGGGCCCCTGCTGGTTTGGATTTATTATTATGCCGCCGCGTGGATTGACGGGCATTCATTTGCCGGAATATTCCTCATTCAGTGCGTAACCCTTTTTACGACGCTTCTGCTGGCTTGCGGGACGGCGCGTTTTATCTGTCACAGCGCGGCGACCTGCTGGCTTCCATGCTATTGTTGCCTGTTTCTGTTTGATTCGTTTCCCTTCCAGCGCGGGGAGGGTGGAGAATTGTGCTGGCCGAGGATGGCGGCCGTGGTTTACGAACTGGTCCGGTAT
>VOFD01000014.1_pt1 | contig 60000 bp, 75 predicted proteins | sample 5384101 | NCBI WGS metagenome assembly VOFD01 (sample SAMN12384723, study PRJNA508395) | human gut metagenome | isolation source: healthy gut C | host: Homo sapiens
CATGAAGAACACGCTGGGCGGCAAGGGTGCCGGCCTGGCTGAAATGACCGCAGCCGGTATGCCGGTGCCGCAGGGCTTCACCATCACCACCGAGGCCTGCACCCAGTACTACGCCGACGGCCGCCAGATCAATGACGAGATCACCGCTGACATCTTCGAGCACGTCAAGGGCCTGGAGAAGATCACCGGCAAGACCTTTGGCGACAACACCAACCCCCTGCTGGTCTCCGTCCGCTCCGGCGCACGTCAGTCCATGCCCGGCATGATGGACACCATCCTGAACCTGGGCCTGAACGACGAGGCTGTTGAGGGCCTGGCCAAGAAGACCAACAACGCCCGCTTTGCATACGACTGCTACCGCCGCTTCGTGCAGATGTTCGCAGACGTCGTCATGATGGTCCCGAAGAGCCTGTTCGAAGTCGAGATCGATAAGATGAAGGAAGCCAAGGGCGTCAAGAACGACGTGGACCTGACGGCAGACGACCTGAAGGAACTGGTCGGCATCTTCAAGAAGATCTATGAGGAGAACGAGGGCAAGCCGTTCCCCCAGGATCCCCGCGATCAGCTGATCGAGGCTGTCAAGGCTGTCTTCCGCAGCTGGGACAACCCCCGTGCAAACGTGTACCGCAAGATGAACGAGATCCCCTACGAGTGGGGCACTGCGGTCAACGTGCAGCAGATGGCATTCGGCAACTCCGGCGACCGTTCCGGCACCGGCGTCGCATTCACCCGTGACCCCGCCACCGGCGCGAAGAAGCTGATGGGCGAGTACCTGATCAATGCACAGGGCGAGGACGTCGTCGCAGGCGTGCGCACTCCTTCTCCCATCAGCCACCTGAAGGATCAGATGCCTGAGGTGTACGATCAGTTCGTTGAGATCGCGACCCGTCTGGAGAACTACTTCCGCGACATGCAGGATATGGAGTTCACCATCGAGGATGGCCACCTGTACATGCTGCAGACCCGCAACGGCAAGCGCACCGCGCAGGCTGCTCTGCAGATCGCATGCGACCTGGTGGACGAGGGCATGATCACCGAGCAGGAGGCTGTCCTGCGCGTGGAGCCCAAGCAGCTGGATACCCTGCTGCATCCCCAGTTCGACGCCGCTGCTCTGAAGGCAGCTGAGGTCGTCGGCAAGGGCCTGGCAGCTTCTCCCGGTTCCGCCTGCGGCCAGATCGTCTTCACTGCAGAAGAGGCAGAGGAGAAGGTCAAGTCCGGCGAGATGAAGAAGGTCGTTCTGGTCCGTCTGGAGACCTCTCCCGAAGACATCGTCGGTATGCAGGTCTCTCAGGGCATCCTGACGGTCCGCGGCGGCATGACCAGCCACGCAGCCGTTGTTGCCCGCGGCATGGGCACCTGCTGCGTCTCCGGCTGCGGCAATGACAACGACGTGAAGATCGATGAAGAGGCAAAGACCTTCGAGATCAACGGCCACAAGTTCGTCGAGGGCGACTGGATCTCCATCGACGGCTCCACCGGCAACATCTACGGCGAGCAGGTCGCAACCGTCGCCGCTACCGGCAACAAGAACTTCAACCGCTTCATGGGCTGGGCAGACGCTGCACGTCAGCTGCTGGTCATGACCAATGCGGATAACCCCCCGTGACGCACAGCAGGCCGTTGACCTGGGTGCTGAGGGCATCGGCCTGTGCCGTACCGAGCACATGTTCTTCGCAGAAGACCGTATCAAGGCCGTCCGTGAGATGATCTGCGCACGTACCGTGGAAGAGCGCGAAGCTGCTCTGGCCAAGGTCGAGCCGTTCCAGCAGGGTGACTTCGAGGCGATGTATCGCATCATGGGTGAGCGCCCGATGACCATCCGTTATCTGGATCCGCCTCTGCACGAGTTCCTGCCCACCAAGGATGAGGACATCAAGGAGCTGGCCGCCGATATGGGCATGACCTTCGATGACCTGAAGAACGTCGTTGCTTCCCTGCACGAGTTCAACCCCATGATGGGCCACCGTGGCTGCCGTCTGGCTGTCACCTACCCGGAGATCGCAGCCATGCAGACCCGCGCTGTCATCAAGGCAGCTCTGAACGTCTCGGCTGAGACCGGTTTCATGATCACCCCGCACATCATGATCCCGCTGGTCGGCGAGGTCAAGGAGCTGAAGTTCGTTAAGGACGTCGTCGTCAAGGTCGCAGACGAGCTGATCGCTGCTGCCGGTGTTGACATGAAGTACCAGGTCGGTACCATGATCGAGATCCCGCGCGCTGCTCTGACCGCAGGCGAGATCGCCACGGAGGAAGCTGAGTTCTTCAGCTTCGGCACCAACGACCTGACCCAGATGACCTTCGGCTTCAGCCGTGATGACGCTGCCAAGTTCCTGGGTGCTTACTACGAGAACAAGATCTACGAGAGCGATCCGTTCCAGCATCTGGATCAGATCGGCGTCGGCAAGCTGGTCAAGATGGCTGCACACGACGGCCGCGAGACCCGCCCCGACCTGGGCCTGGGCATCTGCGGCGAGCACGGCGGCGACCCCACGAGCGTCGAGTTCTGCCACAACGTTGGCCTCGACTACGTCAGCTGCTCTCCCTTCCGTGTGCCGATCGCACGTCTGGCCGCTGCGCAGGCTGCTATTAAAAACCCGAGAGCATAAGGATTTTATAGCGAATTATCGTTAAAAATCAAGCATAAAATAAGGCTCACCGTCAATTTTGGCGGTGGGCCTTATTTATTTGCTCATGTATGAGATGAATTGCGTTTAATACAAGGCTGCTTTCCAGAAGCATCACAGGTACACCTCCACAGTCAGGTCGCTCCACGCTGCACGGCGGAACTGGTGGGGCATCTTGTTGGCTTCCCGGTAACGCTTGGCGGTTTCAAAGTCGATGGTGAAGGTAAGGATGGGCTTTTCCGATACAGCCATCAGATCGGCGCGCTCCTCTTTGGACTTCTTGCAGCCGGTGTTCAGCTTCCAGCGGTAGGAGTAATCGGCAATGGGGGTGATCACTTCAACGAACTGGTCGATCAATTCGGGAGCAAGACGGGCACTGTGCACATCGACCTTCTGAGAGAGAAAATCGTAGATCGCTTTCATGTCCGAAGAAACCGTCTGCGGTTCGGGCGCAGGGGAGAGGGCTTTCAACTCCTGCTCTAAGCGTGCAATCTCGTCATCTGCCTGTTTGCAGAGGGCTTGGTATTCCTCTCTTGGCAGTTCGCCGTCTGCACGCATGGCAGCATAGTTCAGCTTGCGTTTTTTGATTTTTTCAATCTGGCCCTGAATCGGTGCAGCGGACATTCGTGTGGCGGCTTTTCCGTTCTGACAGCTTTCAATCATCTTGCAGGCACGAAGTATGGCTTTGTTCTGATTGCCCCAGACCTTTTCAAAGATCTTCTTCGCCATCAGTTCCAACTTCCACTCCGGGATAGAAATGGCATCACAACTGAGCTGCTGGGTCATGTTGTGCTCCAGAACGAAGGAACGGGTCGGGTTGACGGTTCGCATATTGCACTGGTAGCCAAAGACCGGAGTTCCGTCCTTCAGTTTACGCCAGTTGAAAATGCGGTAGGAAGAACCGCAGCGGCAACGAAGTTTTGCGACCCATAAATATTTGGTGCTGTCAATGCCCTTGCGTCGTGTTTCTCCATTAGGAAGACGCAGATTGACAATACGGCTTTTACGGATGCGCTCACATTCATGCCAGAGGGCTTCTGATACGATCGGCTCAAAGTTGCCTTTTACATAGACGAAGGAAGTTTCGTCCAGATTGTTGATGCGTTTCTTTTCAAGATAGTTGTTGACCTTGGACTTGTTGTAGCAGACATAGCCCATATACGTTGCGTTACGAAGGATGCGGCTGATCTTAGTACAGGACCAACTGACGTTTCCGTGCCCATCCTTGCGGCCCAGCCGGGAAAGTTCATTGACGATCGCCTTTTCCCCGTAGCCCTGAGAATAGAGCGTGAAAACCATTCGTATGGTTGCAGCCTGTTCCTCGTTGATAACGTATGTACGGTTGACCTTGTCCCGGTCATAGCCGATGATGTTGCCGCTGCCGTAAAGCACACCGTTCTGCCGGCTTATCTTCTGCCCGGCAAGAACACGCTCTGAGATCTTGCGGCTTTCTTCCTGTGCCATGGTTGCCATGATGGAAAGCCGGAGTTCGCCATCGCCGTCCATCGTCCAGATGTTGTCGGATACAAAAAAGACCTCTACGCCGAAATTGCGGAGTTCACGGGTGAGCTGAAGGGTATCGACGGTGTTGCGGGCAAAGCGGCAGACCTCACGCGTAACGATCAGATCGAATTTTCCGCATTTGGCATCGGAAAGCATTTTCATAAAGGCCGGGCGCTTTTTGGCGGAGGTTCCGGTGATGCCCTCGTCGATATAGCGGTCAACGACCTGCCAGTTGGGATGATACCGAAGCTGGTCATCGTACCATTGCATCTGGTTGCCAAGCGCATCGACCTGCGCTTCATGCTGGGTGGAAACACGACCGTAAAAGACAATGCGGCGGTCACGGTCCTTGTCCAATGGGAATTGCCCAAAGTACATTCTTTGCGTGATGTTCATATCGCTGTACCTCCTTTGCCCGTAGTATAGAAGATTGAGAAGAGAATATGTAGGATGTCGCCGGTGTCAGCGACATCCTTGACATTACGCAGAATATCTGCTAAGGACCTGATGATAGACCTCAGCAGAGATCAGGTCGTTGTCAAATAAAATAGAAATCAGCTTCAGTGCAGTTGCATCAATGCTGAAAACATCGGGAGGAACAGCGGGGGAAAGGGGAGAGTAGGCGTTCTTGTTGATATTATCGACCTCCGTTCAGGTCCAGACTGTTCATCAAGGCTTCGTTGATCTGGTACATTTCGTCCGGTGTAGTCTGCCCTAGGAGCCGCTGTATACGTTCTTTATCAATGGTGATCTGCTCCAGCAGCACCATAGAGGGCCTTGAAAACGCTGGATTTCGGTCAATGAGAACATGGGTAGGCTGTTTTGGCTTTTTGGTGACTTTTGAGGTCACAGCAGCCACGATCACAGTCGGCGCAAATTTATTTCCTGTATTATTTTGAATTACAATAACGGGACGTTTACCTCCCTGCTCAGAACCATAGTGCGGGTCAAGGTCTGCATAGTAGATCTCGCCCCGGAGAAAACCAAAGTCTTTTGTTACATATACGGTGGCGGTCAACCCCCTTTTCCTTATGTAGGCAAAAGCCGCCCTTGCGGACGGCTTCTGCGATGTGAAAGGAGACGTGCATGAAGAAGTAAGTTCACTGCTTGATGGGAAGATTGAAGCGGCGGCTGGAGCCGTTGTAGGTGCGAAGGATCAGCATCATATACTTGTAGCTGACGGTGCCGCTCAGGGATTTCTCATCCCGCACCAGCGTCATAGGGTGAATGGCTTGCAGACGCTTCACCAGACGCTCCGGGTCATATTCGCCCTGATACAGAGCCACAAAGCGAACCATGCCCTGCAGGATGCCGGAGCGGAGGGAATCGGGGTCACCCTCCCAGCTCTTTGCCAGCATGGTCAGGGCTTCTTTGTAAAGGTCTGCGCCGTAGGCTTTGTACTCCTTGAAAGCCGTGCGGATGCAGATGATCTTCCACGGGGCACGGTAGCTGTCCAGACCAAGCTGCAGACCTGTGCTTTCGGTGGCTTTCACGAATGCGAGAGATTCCGGGTCTTTGCCCACCAAAGCGGCGCGCAGCTCTGCGCCAGCGGTCAGCGGCGTGGAAACGCCCGTCTGCCGGGAAAACAGCATGGCTTCTTCTTCCTCTGTCAGTCCCTCGTACACTTTGCAGATGATCGGAAGATCCTGCCCGCCGTTCATCGCCCGACGGGTCACGATGGTATGCTGACCGTCGAAGACGAAGTAGTGACCGTCCCGGTAGCTGACTTTGGGCGGGTTGGCAATCAGCTCGGTGAACTCTGCCGACATCTTTTCGACATTGGGAATGTTCAGCTTGCGCTGATATTCCGCAGGGATTTCGAGAAAGGCACTGTTGATGACCTTTTCCTCGTAAGGCCGCTGAGCGAAAAGGGCTTCGATGATTGCTTCATCTGTGATTTCGGGCATGATCTCAGGCATAGTGCTGACACAGTTCATATTCTTCATAGCAGTTCCTCCATCTTATCTTCCAAATTTTTCAGGTAATCTCTCAATTTCTGAATCGTTCGTCCTACGGATGCACGGTTCTCTGCATCGGATAGAATATCGGGATATTCCCGGAAAACGCTTTCCCAGCGGCGCATCATACTGTTGGCGGCTCCTGATACCTCACAAAGCATCGCCGCACCATTGGCAAGCTGCTTGACATGGTAGCGATTGTTTGCGATTTCAAGAATCTGCTGACGGTCAACTTTCAACGGCTCGTTCTCCTTTTGTGGAAAGATCGGCTCGGATGGAGCAGGAGTGGACATTGGTTCTTCGTCAGGCGCTTCTTCATCGGATGTACTGGCATCAGGCAGCGGTGCAGCTACGGCTGGGGGCGCTTTCTGCTTTTGTGCAGACGGTTTTGGTGGCTTCAGTTTACAGATCTCAGCCACCAGTGCAGGATGTTCTTCGGGAGGGGCACGGGCAACGGATGCAATCTCGGCGGCGGTCGGCTTGACCTCGCCGGAAAGCACTTTCTGCCGTGTGCCGGGAACGGCTTCTTCGGCAGCGTCCAAACCTTTAGCATAATGTTCGGCTTCAATCACATACGTTCTTCCTACACCGCTTTCCGCAGCGACTTTATAACAGGTTTTGGGTGCACCAATCAGGTTACGCTTTCCGTAACCTGATTTTGCAGCAGGACTTTTTCTGTCACCGCCATTGGCGCATTTCTCAGCCTCGTACTGTTTTCCGATAAGGTACTTCTTCTGTTCCGGAGTGAGGTTGCGCCGCCCCAACTGGTTTTTGCAGATCCAGATGATGGCTTCATAGCGGCTTGCAAAATCTTTCTCGTGGACGGTGAAAGGGATCTCCGGGTGCTTCTTGGCGATGGTGTAGCGGTTGTGCCCATCCACGATCAAGCCCTGCCATACGATGATGGGATTGATGATACGGCCATCCCGCAGGATGTTGGCTTCGAGCTGTTTCAGTTCCTCAAAGGTCAGCGGCGGAATCTTGCCCTGAAACTCCGGGTCGATCTTAAGCGCATTCAGATTCATCATCGAACCGTCCTTTCTTAAAGTAGGTGGATTTCGGGCTGGTGGGCTGGATGTAGTAGTCGTAGCCGAAGTTGGTCTGGCAGTAGGTGCAAGGCTCCTTGGTAAGCTGATAGGGGTCTGCACGGCGGACACGAATGCCACGCGTGTTCCGAAAGGCATTCAGGCAGCGGGGGCAGAGGGTGGTCAGGGTCGATTCGTCGGTCTTGTGGGTAAAAGTACGGCTCATAATCATTACCTCCGTGTCATCAGAATGAATATTCGATATGGAAAAAGCCCACTGCCTTGATTCAGAAGAATCCCGGTGGTGGGCTTTGAAGATTTTGTTTTAAGTGTCCCACCCTATTTGTCCTCGACGCCCGGTGGGTTTGGAATACACCTCGGTGAGGGGGACTGCACCCTTCCTCTCATTGGCCTTTCAGCCACCCCGCCTTCTTTATGGCCGGGCCGCGAATTACGGAAGTTTCATTGTTTTGTCCGAGAGAATGGTATTCAGTTTTCAAGGTACGTCTTACAGTTTTGGGCTTCTCCCCATCTGGGGTGTTGCCCTTGCTGTGACCATAGTGTACCTGAAAACTGAATGCTTTTTTAGGAGGTAATGCTTCCGGTTTTGATGCAAAAACAACGATGAATCGATATTTCACTTTTGTGAAAAATACGATAAAATTGAAATTTTTCAAAAAAGTTTTTTGAGCACAAAAACAAAAAAACGCCCATCTGAACAAGCAGCGCAATGCTGCCTGCCCGGAGGGGCGCAATTTTATATAGAGTTAAAGTTCTTCAGCGATTTCAGACAGCTTCTGCATAATACGCTGCAATTTCAAACGGAGCTTTTGATTTGTCAAACGCTTTTGCTGCAACTTGTTTCGTAAGCTTTCTTCTTGGTCAGATAACGACTTTCCCATAATCAAATGATCCAGCGTTACATCAAAAAATGCAGCGATCTCGATGAAAAGGTCAATAGAAGGAATATACTCCCCACTCTCAAGACTGCGGAGGTGGCGGTCGCTGACATTCAAGCGGACGGCCAGTTCTTCCTGCGTCAGGTAGCGCTCTCTGCGCAGCTTTTGAATACGCTTTCCGGTGTTGAACTGATCATAATACATCATATGCCAGCCCTCCGACCAAGCAGGTAGGCAGCCACAAGCTGCGCCACAAGGTCAGAGCGCAAAGATACAGTCGGCGGGTCAGATTCTGTTTGCCGGGACTTGGTTTGTACTCGATGATTCTCCTTTTCATGTTTTTGTCCTTTCGTTTTCAATGGTGGAAGGCAGGCAGAGCGCAAAAAGCGCGGTGCATCTATAATAGAGAAAAATCTCTATGTTATAGGGCAAAAAGAAAAACGTCAGGGCTATAATGCAGGCATTGATAAATAGCAGCGGCTTCGTACAATGCTGGTGCATTTCCAATAGGGTACATAAACCGATGTCAATGTGTTATTTATCGGATTTCCTGATCGATTGCAGTGAAAATCGAGGCGTTAAAGAAATCTACAAGCGTAATTCCAAGGCCATCACATAGTTTTTTGACGGTTGGAACGGTAACGCTCTGCTGGGAGGAATCAAGCATACTGTAAACGGTGGACGGAGTGACACCGGAACGGACAGCGAGGGCATTGGGACTTATGTTGCGTTCCTCGCAAAGCTCTTTGAAACGTAATGCAACGGCATCTTTTACTTTTGTATCTTCATCGGTCGCTAATATCATATGTCTGTTCTCCTTTTTTTGTAGATATTAGCGGAAATAGGTTGTTTTTGTGTACGGCGCACCGTATATTCAAGAATGATATTCCCGAAATTTTGCCACGAAAATCAACCGACTGAAAGACAAGAAAAGGTATCCTCCATTTGGTTAATGGAAGATACCATGTGTTTGACAAATCTTGTTATTCCTACTGTTTTATTCTAACATTTAAATGCCCATTCGTAAAGAGGGAGCGGCATCTAAATGCCCATTCGTAAAGAGGGAGCGGCATCATTTTGTACCTTTCCACAGAGAATTTTCGGCGATATAGTCAACCTTTTTGTGATTTGTTGTCCAATTTGTTCAGAAAATCGGCCACAAATTCAATTTTCAATTCATTAGTGGTCAATAAGGTGTCAGCAGGAGGCTTTATATGGCAAGACGCGGTGAAAACATCCGAAAGCGCAGCGATGGACGGTGGGAGGGCCGATATATCAAGGGCCGTTCTGCGGACGGAAAGCCCTGCTGGGGCTATGTATATGGGGCAACCTATGCCGAAGTGCGGGAGATTTCTGCCCGCAAAAAGGCAGAGTACGGCATTTATAACCTGAACAGCACCGATATTACTTTTTCGGAAATTTCAGAGCAATGGTTGTATTCTGTCCGGCAAGGTGTAAAAGAATCAACTTTCTCACACTATCAGTATACTCTACGACATTATCTCCAGCCTGTTTTTGGGGAGTTCAAAGTGAGTGCTTTAAGCGAAAAAATTTTGGAGCAGGGACTTTTGGCAGTGATAACACCAGCCAATGGAAAGCAGAAGCCTTTAGGGGCAACCATGGCACAGGAGTGCTTGTCGATGCTGCGGCGCATCTGCAAGTATGCAGCGCATTTTCATCTCATTCGCCCTTTAGAGATCACGGTAAAGCTGCCACAAAAATCACCAAAAGTACTGCTGCCGTTTACCACAGAAGAACAAAAGAAATTACAGTCGTTCGTAATGGATGCACCTACGCCCAGAAAAATCGGCCTGCTGCTTGGTTTTCAGTTAGGGCTGCGTATCGGCGAGATCTGCGGACTGAAATGGGGAGATTTTGATTTATCAGCAGGAACTGTGACGATCCAGCGGACAGTAACTCGGATCTCTTGTGGAAATGGCCACACAAAAGTCGTTGTTCAATCCCCCAAGACCAAAAACTCCCATCGTGAGATTCCCCTTCCAAAATCGCTGCTTCGTGTTCTGAAGAAGCTGTCGAAAGATTTCAGCAGCGGAACCTGGTTTCTTTCTGGCAATGAGGAAAAGCCAGTCGAACCTCGATGCTACCGTAAGAGCATTTACGGCTATCTGAAAAAAGCCAGTGTCCATCAGACGCATCCTCATGCGCTTCGCCACACCTTTGCAACGACCTGCTTGCAGGCGCATTGCGACATTAAAACTTTGAGCGAGCTGTTGGGTCATGCAGATGCTGCAGTCACGTTAAAAAAATATGTTCACTCTGATATGACACGCAAACGAAAAGAAATAAATCGTGTTTTCGAAAACTTTTAAGGGGCAATTCGTGGTCGAACGTCCATAAAACTTTCGATAAAACGCAATTTATAGAATATCTTCTTCCATTAACCAAATGAGAGATACCCCTTTATTGCGGAAAGGGGTGAACAAGGTGGCATTGCGCCTGTTTGAGCACAACGAAAAAGCGTATCGTGCGGCAGTTCGGATGATGGATCAGTATGGCAAAGCTGCCATTGTCCACCCTACCGGCACTGGAAAAAGCTACATTGCATTTAAGTTGATCGAGGACAACCCGGAGAAGGTTGGAATCTGGATTTCTCCCAGTGAAAATATCTTCAAGACCCAGCTGGAGAGCCTGAAAAAGAACGACCCGGATTTTCCGCTGGCAAACGTTCACTTTTATACCTACGCCAAACTGATGTGCTGTACGCAGGCACAGCTGGACGAAATAGCGGCACAGAAGCCAGCCTATATTATACTCGATGAATTCCACCGTGCCGGTGCGGAAAGTTGGGGCGAAAGCACGGTGGCTTTATTAAAGTTATGCCCGGACGCAAAACTGTTGGGGCTGACGGCAACAAACATCCGATATCTGGATAATAACCGCGACATGGCCGAAGAGCTTTTTGACAGCCGTGTCGCGAGTGACATGACCCTTGGCGAAGCAGTCGTCAGGGGTATTTTGCCTGCCCCGAAATATGTGACCACGGTTTATCAGTACCAGAAAGCACTTGCAAAGTATCAGGCACGAGTGGACAACCTGCGGGCACCGGGCATTCAGGATGTGAATCAGAAATATCTGGACGCACTGCGCCGGGCACTGGAACAGGCAGACGGACTTGATCTTGTCTTTCAACATCATATCACGCAGACAAGTGGAAAATACATCGTATTCTGCGCAAACAAGGAGCATATGGACGAAATGATTTCCCATGTGCCGGAGTGGTTCTCTAGGGTCAACCCGGACGTGGTGGTATACGAAGCCTACTCGGATGATCCGAATACCGACAAGGCGTTTGCAGACTTTAAAACGGACACCAGTGACAGGCTCAAGCTGTTGTTCTGCATCGATATGCTCAACGAAGGCGTCCATGTGGAGGGGATTTCGGGAGTCATCCTGTTCCGACCTACGATTTCGCCCATCATCTACAAGCAGCAGATTGGTCGCGCCCTGACCGCTGGGGATAATGCAACGCCACTTATCTTGGATGTGGTCAACAACTTCGAGGGCTTGACTAGTATTTCTGGTCTGCAAAGTGAGATGCAGGAGGCTGTTCACCGGCTCTATGCCAACGGTGAGGGTGATAAGGTCGTCACCGAGCGGTTTGAGGTCATCGAGCAGGTGCACGACTGCCGGGTGCTGTTCGAGCGGCTACAGGCAAGCCTCTCTTCCGGTTGGGAGCACTATTTCTCTGAGGCAAGTATCTACTATGCGGAGCACAGCAACCTGAACGTCCCGAAACTGTACACCACGCCTGGAGGTCTGAGCCTTGGCGTGTGGCTGGTCACCCAGCGCCGGGTGCGCGAGGGACAAATTCAAGGAAATCTGACCGAGCAGCAGATCGCGCGGCTGGACAGCATCGGGATGGTCTGGGGAAACCGGAAGGAAATTGCGTGGCAGCATGGATTTGAGGTCGCAAAGAAATACCACGACACCTACGGAAACCTGATGGTGCCCGGCAAATACACCGACCTGGACGGTTACCCCTTGGGGCAGTGGATCATCAAGACCCGGCAGCAGAAGCTGAATGGACGCTTGAAAGAAGAACGCATCGCACAGCTGGATGAGATCGGTATGGTGTGGAACATTTTCGATGCCAAGTGGGAAAAGGCTTATGTGCTGGCTGCCGCCTACTATGAGGAAAACGGCAACCTGAATATCCCACGTTCCTATGTGACAGCGGCTGGTGAACGGCTGGGGCAATGGGTCGCAAGCCAGCAATGGGCGTACCCGAAAGGAAAACTGACGGACGAACAAGTCGAGCGTCTCAACCGTATCGGGATGTACTGGGGCAATCGCAATGACCGCCAGTGGAACGAAGGGTATCAGGAAGCAAAGCGCTACTTTGATGCCCACGGAGACCTGAATGTCCCTGCTAATTATGTGTCACCGGGCGGTTACAACCTCGGGAATTGGGTCAAGCGGCAGCGGTATACCCGTCATAACCCTGAAAAAAGCTGCGCTGTCCTGACAGAGGAGCGGATTGCGAAGCTGGATGAGATCGGGATGCGGTGGGAAACCAGAAATCCGAAATCTCAAAAATCATGTCTCAAATTAAAAGAAAAGGTAGAACCTGCAAAGGCAGGATGATAGTGTGAGGAAAACATGGAAGAATTGAATTACCACGTTGATTTTGGACCGTTCTATGTCCATCTGACTCGGAAGCAGAAGAAATATCTTGCGGTACGATCCGTAATTGACCGCATTCTGGCGGCACTGGCGCTGATTGCACTTTCACCTTTGTTCTTGGTGGTGAGTATCGCCCAAAACAGTGCACCAGATGAACCGATTTTCTTTTTTTTACAGAAGCGCGTAGGCAAGGGAGCGCATTGCTTCAACATCATCAAGTTCCGGACGATGAAGAGTTCTGCTCCGAAGAATGTGGCAACTGGTGATCTGGAAAGTCCGGAGGCGTACATTTCCCGGCTAGGACGTTTTCTGCGAGACACCAGCATTGATGAACTGCCGCAGCTGATGAATGTGGTCAGGGGAGAAATGAGCCTGATTGGCCCTCGTCCGCTGGTGTATACCGAACGTGAGATTCGTTTTCTGCGCCGCTGGTACGGTGTGTATCAGGTAACGCCGGGCATTACCGGTTGGGCACAGATTAATGGCCGGGATACCGTGGATGTTTACGATAAAGTCTATTATGACCGCGAGTATGTCCAGAATGTCAGCTTGCTGTTTGATTTAAAGGTGATTTTTAAAAGCGTAGCGGTTGTTCTGGGACATCATGGTGTGGTGGATGGAAAAATCGACCCGGAGTTCCGGAAGGAAAGCATCGCATTGTTAAGAGAAAGCGAAATTGTAGAGAAAAATAAGAATCTTTTTGTGGAATGGGTACAGAGTAATGCAGTAAGTGTTCGGATGTGCCAATAGTAAAAAGATGGGGTTTATTATGGATAGTAAAAACGAGAGAAAAAGCCGTAGCTTTTAATCATTGGTACAATTGCAGAATTCGTGATTATTCTTGGCCATAGACTTTTCTTATATTTATCAGAATATGTGCAATGGGAATGGGTCATCGGATTAAATATTGTATTTCGCGGTCTTTATGGCTTTTTAGAAAGTATTTGGTTGATTGAATCTATTATTTTAGTAATTCTTCTAAGTGTTCTAATCAAAAATGTGTATCAAAATCATGTTTCATGGAGTGCGATTTTATGTGTATGCAGTATGTTGTTTATATCACTTGGAATATATAGTATTGACGTAGTAAATAAACACATCAATGATTTGATAAGTGGAACAAAGCGGATTTTAGAGACTCTAACTGAAGTAGACTTTGGCGTTCTTATAGGATGGATTTTTATTGCTGCTTTATCTATATTGACTGCGCATTTTATTCCGAGGTTGTCAAAGACTTATAAATACGTTTCCCCCAAAAAGGTGCATTATGTAAAGTTGTATCGTGAAACAGATGATATGGCAACAGAAAACCGGATGCCGCGAACGTTGGAAATGAAAAAATCGGGTTCTTCAACAATAACAGATAATAAGTCTGAGCAAATTGGAGTTGAACCTTCTAATGTGGCACCTGTGGCACCAAAAGATGAAAAAAACAATCAAGGGGGACAACTACAAGAGCCCAATTCTGAAATATGGTGGATGCAAGCAATAATATTTTTACTTGCGATTCCTGTTTTTATTGTGGCTATTTTTTCGGTTTTACAAAGCGAGTGGATGTCAAATATTTTTGGTGACGCATTTAAGAATAATACAACTATTAATGCCATCGTTGGAAAAACCACTCCTATTGCAATGGTCTGCATGGCGGTTTTCATTGCGTGGGGGTTTGCATTTTTAGTTTCGGTAGTTCGCAACTGTATACGCAAAGGGAGTTTGACCCATCCACAGGCACTAGCAACTATTCTAATAGAAATTATCTTTATTGCACTTTCACCGTGGCTAAAAAAACTAGATGTTTTTAATCATTTTCTGGGTGAAATGGCCGATGGAAATCTTGTTGGAACAGTAGTGACCCTCGTAGTATTTTATGTTTTGACATGGGTTTTTTTGGTTATGATATCCGTAACAAGACATAACACCTTGGAGGATGATGTTAAAAATAAATGTAAAGATTTATTTGTGCGGGTACAAAAAATTGGAATAGGACTAGTTGACTCTGCTGTTCGCGTTATTGAATTTGCAACGATTGATTACATCCAGTCAATTTTTGGCATATTGGGAATCGATTCAAAACAAAAAGATACTAAAGACAATTCACCGAATAATGGAGATGACAATCGTAAAGTCTAAAAGGACGGTGAGAAAACATGATGCAGCTTTGTGCTATAAGCATTGTGATATTTGCGACATTAGTAATAGTTAAGATGCTTTTTCCCGGTTGGATAAAAAAGTATCCTTTGATAGGAGCTGCCGCAATTTTTATCGATATTGGATTGCTGATTCTTATTGCTTCTCTAAATCTGCTAGTAGCTGCAATTATATTGATGACTGTTGTAGTCTTTATAGCACTGTGGAGCGTATTATGCGTGATTGATATGTCCGATAATGGAAGGACAATCAAATCTCTTGAATTGGATCAAGCTACACTAAAAAGCTCAAAGAAATCATTGACAAATGGTGCGGCAATTTTATCTGTGATTTCTTGCTATACTACTGCAAATGGTATGAAAGATGTCGTGTTCGGAGGATGGCTTGCATATCCGGCATCTATTGCGGTACAGGTTACGTTAGCTTTTTTAAGCTTTTTCCTTTTAAGATTTATCCTTGCTGTACGAACTTTAAATTGGCCGAAAGTCGTAGAGAGGATTGTGAGTTATGTATTAGTACTAGTAGCAATAGGATACCTGATAATGTCCTCACTGTTCAGTTACTCGTTTATTGTTACAAACGCGTACGAAAAAACACGGAATGAAAACAATGAAGCAATCGCTCGGACTTATTTTGCAGAGACAGCAACTTTATTAGAGAGTGAAAATAATCTGAGAGGTATAGCACTTTATTCAGCTTTGTCAAATGCAATAAATGATGCTGATGGTTTATCGTTAGCTATTCAAACGCAGAAAAATGTTGAAAACGAGCAATTAAACTCACAAGTCATATCCAATTTGGCTAAAGTGTTAAATATAACTGTTAGCATGGCAATTGAGCAGGAACCGGATCTTGGAGACCTGTCAAACGCTGCGTGGGTACAGAGCGGAAAAACCACTTTGCTTCAAAGCAATACTCTTTTTAGAGGGGTGGGTCAACAACCTAACCAAGGCACTGAATGATTTAAAAGCGATTGCAAATAAAGATCCTCAAACACTATCAAGTGATGACTATGACACGATAAAAGAGCATTACAATATCTTGTATGGAAGCAACGGGAATAGTGCGGAAAATGCCTTGCACCAGGTAATGTCAACAATAAACCAGATTCCCAGTTCAAATTACAAACTGAAAAACCATATTCAAAGAACTCAAAATGTAATAACTGATTTGGAATCCAAGATCGATCTGTTAAAGCAATATCTGAAACCAGTAAACGATACAGTTCTTCAAATAGAAACTCAACAATCCCAGGCTACACAAAATAGTTCAAACGGCACCTCGATTCAAGCACCAGAGGACATTTTAAAAAGGATCAATGAAATCCAGATCAAAGCGGAAGTCAGCAGTACACAAGAGGATGCTAAAAATGACTTGGATGCTTTGCTGACGGAAGTTAATGATTGGACCGCATCCCAGAATCTTGCGTCTCAGACGGTAGAAAAGATTCGGAAATTCTGTGAATATTTGAAGGAGTATCGAAAATACATTGAGCTAAAACAGACACTTGAAAGCTTCAATGAATCCGCCATTAAAAAGATATATGTTGTTGTTTCAAGTGAAGAAAACGAAAAAACTGTCGGAGATCTTTCTTATATTACTGAAGCAAAATGGATATCCGTACGAAATGAGAATTTCTACACACTTGAAAACAGTATTGCACTTTTACCGGAATACCCTGCTATGGAGGATAGTCAACTAGCAAATTCTTCTGAAGAAAATACCGCTAAAATAAGCGAAATCCCAAGTAAAGCTGTTCAGATGCAGCGTATTCTTTTTGCTGAACTTACAGATGTGGAACGAGCAATCAACTACTTTGGAAAAGAGTATACGGGATACCGCAAAATGGCAGTCTTTTCGGTAGTTATGGCTGTTTTTTCTTTGATTTGGGCGCATTCATTTCTGGAAATTTGGTAATGCTTATCGAATATTTTATAAAAGAGCCTCCAAAAGATAATGACTCAGCTCATTCCCAGCAGGATAAAAATCAAGAAAAAGAAATGGCTCAGATTCATTGAGGTTAATTCGAGGTGGTTTGATGTGAAAAGAGGAATAATAAAATGCTGGTTAGCGTGAAAGCTCAATATTCCGTATTGATGTCGGTCTATCACAAGGAGCGCGCGGAATACCTCAAGCAATCCATAGAAAGTATTCAAAACCAAACGATTCCAACGAATGATTTTGTGCTGGTGTGCGATGGTGCATTGACTCCGGAACTGGATGCTGTGATTGCTTCTAAGCAGCAGGAAATGGGAAACATCCTAAATGTTGTTCGGTTGGCGAAAAATGGAGGACTGGGCAACGCGCTCAACGAAGGCATCAAACATTGTAAAAATGAATTGGTGGCCCGGATGGACAGTGACGATATCAGTGCAGCAGATCGTTGCGAGAAGCAGGTCAAGCTATTCGAGAAGAATCCTGAACTGGATATAGCAAGCGGCGCGCTTTTGGAATTTGTAACAAGTCCAAACCAAATAACGGGTGGGCGGAAAGTTCCATGCAGCAATGATGATATTGTGGGTTACTCTCGGAAACGGTGTCCTTTTAATCATCCCTGTGTGATGTTCAAAAAAAAAAGTGCGGTTGAGCGTGCAGGAGGTTATCAAGAGAAATATCACCTGTTTGAAGATTACTATTTATGGATTCGGATGCTGCAAAACGGCTGTAAGGCACAGAATCTTTCCGATGTGCTACTTTATATGCGGACACCGGCTGACATGTATCTGCGGCGTGGTGGAATTGCATATGCAAAAGCTATGCTCCAGTTCCATTGGTGGGTACATAAGAGTGGGTGGACGAGCTTGGCCGATTTTTTGTACGGGTGCGATGCCGCATGCAATTGTGTGCGTGATGCCGAATAAACTGCGCCAAATGATTTATCGAAATTTGCATCCGTCAGGCGGGGGTACAAAATATTATGAGAATTGCAGTGTTGATACAGTGCCATAAAGATCTGCAACAAGTTAATTTTCTGCTAGATAAGCTGGCACATCCGCAAATTACTGCTATGTTCATGTAGATAAAAAGGCTGATTTTGCAGATAAAATTCTTCGGCGAAAAAATGTTTTTGTTCTTCCAGAAGAAAAGCGTGTATCTGTAGAATGGGCAAAAATTTCACAGGTAGACGCAACTATAAATTTGCTTTCGTCCGCTATTTCGGGGGGGGGGTACGATTATTACTGGCTGATTAGTGGACAGGACTGGCCGATTTGTTCTGCTGATACAATTATACGTTTTTTCCAAAATCAGGATAGAAAAAATTATATCCAGTACTGGAACAGCAAAAATTATGGAGATCATAAACAGAACAATTTGGACAAGCGAAATCAAATCTACTTTCCAGCAAAAAATAATTGGCCGTGGATTCATACAGAAGGTCATTAAACGGAGCTGGGTAGAGTTTACAGGCGGATATAACCGGACTTGGCACTTTTTTGAACGAAAACAACTGCCGGTCAAGTTTTATTTCGGAAGTTCATGGTGGGCATTGGAACGTAATACGGTGGACTGGATTATAAAGTATCTTACAGAACACAAGGAGTATTATACTTTTTATTGCAATACCATATGCCCTGACGAATCATTTTTCCAGACGTTGGTTATGCTGTCGCCTTTCGCAGATGATAAAACAGATTACCTTACTTATCTCTACTTCCCTGCTGGAGCAAATAGTCCAGTTGTTTTGCGAAAATCGGATTGGGAAAAAGCTAAAAATAGCGGATACCTTATAATGCGGAAAGTAGACATGAGAGTAGATGATTTTTTCGTAAAATTGTAAAAGGAACGATTAGTCTAATGAATAAAATAAAAATTTTGATGGTGGTAACTCGTTTGACAGCCGCTGACGGTGTTGCTGCATTTGCAATGAATTATCTAAGGGAAAGTGATACCCAAAAAGTTCAGATAGATTTTGCTGTTTATTACCCCCAAAAAATGTCAGCAGAATATACGGATGAAATAAAAAATCATGGTGGAAAGATTTTACCGCTTCCTCCCATAAGGAAAATTCAGGCTCATTGTACTGCGTGTCGCCAAATTTTCGAGCAGGAAAAATATGATATTGTTCACGACAACACTCTTTTGATTACAATTCCTCTCATGATAATTGCCAAGAGCATGAATGTTCCAGTAAGAATTTTGCATAGTCATAATTCTAAACTCGGTGAAACAAAGGGAAAAGAAATTCGCAACAGAATGCTTTTGCCTTTCTTAGTAGCACAAGCGTCTGATTATGCGGCTTGCTCAAGTAAAGCGGCGACAGCTATGTTTGGTCATGCACCATGCACTTTGATTCCTAATATAATCAATACTGAAAAATTTCGATTTGATGCGTATAGCAGAGAGAGTATAAGAAAAAAGTATAACGCTTCAAATAAAATTGTGATTTGTACAGTTGCGCGCATTGCGCTACAGAAAAATCCGTATTTTGCTGTAGATGTAATAGGCGATTTATATAGAAAGAATTAGAGGAAGATTTGAAAAATTATGTTGCTCAAAAAGGATTAGATAATATTGTCCGATTTTGGGGTGAACAAAAAAATGTGACTGAATTTCTTCAAGGTGCAGATATTTTTTTTTCTGCCAAGTAAGTTTGAAGGTCTTGGAATATGTGTCTTAGAAGCTCAGGCGTGTAATCTTCCGTGTGTGGTTTCAACTGAAATTCCTAATGAAGCAATAATTGATACTGAAATTGTGACGACTATTGACTTGAATCAACCCTCGAAAATTTGGGCAGACAATATTTTGGAAGCATATCGTAAAAACAGAGATGAACTGAAAGCGTACGATAAGGTGAAATCTAGCTGTTACAACAATGAAACGGGTTGGAATTATTTATATTCTTTTTATAGGTCGTGCTTAGAACGAGGGTAAGATGATATGGCAATATATTTAGTTTCAGCATTTTCATACTTATTTATTGGTCGATTGCTACATTCTAATCAGCATAAAAAATTTATGGCATGGAGCCTTTTTGTTTTATCTTTTTAATGTTTGCATTTAGAGACCAGCATGTAGGTGTTGATACACCTGTATATTGCGGAGCTTACCGTTCTATTGCTAAAGCTTCATGGAATAAGATTTCTTTATATCGATATGAAGTAGGATTTTCTGCTTTTTGCAAGCTATTAAGCTATATCACAAAAGAACCTCAGTTTCTGCTAGCTATCTCTGGATTGATTATCTGCGGAGCTATCAGCAGATTTATATATAAACACTCGTGCGATATTGCAATCAGTGGCTACTTGTGGATTCTCCTATGTATGCCAGACGCAATGAATATTATGCGCGGATATTTAGCATTTGCATTTTTGACTTTTGCGATTGATGCATTGATTGAAGCTAAAAGGCTGAAATTCATACTTTTTGTTCTTATAGCTGCATCTTTTCATACGGTGGCATTTTCAGCATTTATATTATTGCTGATTCCAATCAATACAGATGAATCCTATAAAACGCGGTTGATGAAATGGATACCGCTTGTATTGGGGGCTTTTATATTCTATAGTGTGATCTTTAAGGTGATTGTAGTACTGTTTCCACAATACCTATATTATCAAACATCTGTTTGGGGAAGCTCTAATTTTTGGTTCATTTCTGAATGTATTGACATATGGATTACTATGGTTAATTGGTAGTCTTTTCCTGAAAAAGTATCGGGACGATGAAATCAATCTAGAAAGAACAAAAGGAACATTGTTCTGTTGTATGGGAATCGCCACTTTATGTTGCTTCTTAACAGTTCAAATGAAGATATTTAACCGCCTTGCAGTCCTTTTTACGCCAATGTATATGATATGGACACCATTGTTTTTAAGAGATATTTCCAATGTTAAAGTACAGAAAATTTTACGTTTGTGTATAGAAAGTGCAGTGCTTATAGTTTTCCTGACGATTGCTTATTTTAGGCCGGAATGGTCTGGCGCATTTCCTTATCGCTTTATGAAATTTTAAAACGGAGACAACTAGATATGACATTTAGTGTGCGGATAATTCTGGTGCACTTTGCGAAAAGTATGCGGCTATGGATTTTATTGCAACATTTCTTGTGCGTCCCAACTGAAACAAATTCCTCTGGTAATTTTCTGGCAGCTGGGAGTCACTGGATTCTTTATTGCTGAAAATATGGAATCGGCTGAAAATATGGAATTATACGCATCTTAAAATCAACAAACAGGTACAGGCGGAGGTTCTAAAATACAGTGCACCGCTGGTTCTTACGGCTGTCAGCTGGTGGATCAATAGTGCATCGGACAAATATGTGGTGTCGTTTTTAATTGGCGTTTCTGCAAATGGTATTTTATCTGTTGCTTATAAGATCCCAACAATTCTCAATACGATACAGCAGCTCTTTTTTGCAGGCGTGGCAGATCTCTGCAGTAAAAGAGTATAACGCGGATTCTCTATCAGGAGACATTTCAGATTTTGGATGCCTTGATGTCGTTTTTGGCACTTGGTCTGATACTGACAACGCGTATATTGGCCCATATTTTATATGCGAAAGATTTTTTTGTTGCATGGAAGTATGTCCCCTTTTTGATCATCAGCAGTGTAATCAATACGGCCTCTGGTTATTTGGGAGCAATCCTTTCTGCAAAAAAAAAAGATTCCAAAACAATGGGTGAATCGGCTGTGATCAGTGCCATTGCAAATACAGTGATGAACATTGTCTTTGTAAAATTGTTTGGTGTTCAAGGCGCAACAATTGCCACGGCCCTTTCGAGTTTTCTGATTTTTGCAATTCGAGCAAGTCATACGCAAGATGTGTTACCGAAGAAAAGTATTTTTACATCCTTTTTCGTTTGGCTTATGTTGTGCGTGACAGCGTGGTTATATGTTTATTCTAAACACTATATCTTGATTCTGATTCCGATGGTAGCCGTTTTAATGTGCTATAGAAAAGTGTATTATACACTGCTTTATAGTGCAAAAAAAGAATTATAAAAAAGAAATAAAGCAGGAGGATTGTATGAAAATTAAAGCACTTGTAGCAGTTCGCTCTGGTTCTATGCGAGTGAAAAATAAAAACATTCGTCCATTTGCAGGGAGCACTCTTCTGGAAGTCAAACTTGCGCAATTAAAACGCATTGATTCGTTGGATGGAATTATTGTCAACTCCAATGATCCTACAATGTTAAATATTGCACAAAACATGGGATGTGAAACAGTGTTGCGTGATCCGTATTTTGCATCTAACACGGTTTCCATGAGCGATGTTTACAAAAATATGGCTGAAAACTGTGACTGTGATGTGATTGCTTACATCAACGCAACAAATCCATTGTTGGAAGATAAGACGATTGTTGATGCAATTACCTCGTATAAAAAAAAAATGGTTGCAGAAGGGGCGTTTGATTCTTTGAATTCTGCCCATCTTGTTAAGGAATTTCTATTCAAGGATAATTTGCCTATCAATTATGATTTGCGCCATCAGCCTAGAAGTCAAGATCTTCCGGATATTGCAGCACTTAATTTTGCAATCAATATTATCTCAAGAGAAAAAATGATTGAGTGCAAGAATGTTGTTGGCTATCACCCCAATATTTATTTGATTGATGAAGTTGAAGCAACTGATATTGATAATCCGATTGACTTTGACTTTGCGGAGTTTGTTTACAGACGTAAGTTGATTTCTGCTGGGGGGCAGCATCTAACTGCTTCCGTCTAAGTGCAGGGCAATATGCTGGCACCGCAAGGAAGGTGGCAGCATGAAAACGGCATGTTTTATTCCGATTAAAGCAAACTCAGAAAGAGTACCCGGTAAGAACCTTCGCATCTTGAATGGGAAGAAACTTTATCAATATATTTGCGAACATGTAAAAACGGCAGCGGTTTTTGATGACGTTTATATTGATACAAATAGTAGCGAAATTGCAGAGTATGCTGATAAAATGGGATTTCATGTATTGGAACGAAAGCCTGAATTGGCACAGAACACTGCAAACGGAAATGATCTTCTGGTCTATCATTACAATCTCTGCCCGGAGTATGATTACTATTTTCAACTCTTTGCAACAGCTCCATATCTTCAACCTGAAACGATTCAAGAGTGTGTTAATCGTTTGACTGCGAGTGAAGTTTATGATTCTGTATTTACTGCAACAGAAAATCATGGCTTTTACTGGCTGAATGGCACACCTATCAATTATCGGCCGGGAATTTTGCCGCGCAGTCAAGATATGCTTCCTGTCGTTGAAGAAAGTACAGGATTGTATGGGATTACGAAGGAATCTTTAGAGAAATATAGATGCAGAATCGGGAGAAAACCTTATATTTATTCTATAAGTACGTTTGAAGCAGTTGACATTAATACAGAAGAAGATTTGAAGATTGCTGAGTATGTTGGGAGAATGATTTTCAATCTGTAAAAGAAAAATTAGGAGGACAACATGAAAAGAACATTTGATACCGTTGAAGAACGTCTAGATTACATCGAATTTAGAGAAAACCTTCTTTATGCAAAGAGTCCTGTGGATCGAGTGCTTTTTGAAAACGAACTGACGGAACCCGAATATAAGGCGATTATGGATGTGATGGAAGATTGTCGCCAGAAGCTTGCAAATGGCGAGAGCGTTTCTAACACATCTTTTGAGCAGGCAGTTTACGCAGTCATTCCGGATGATAAACATGATTATCATATGTGTGAGGCATTGGCTGAAGCCTTTGCGGAAGGACAGCGGTGGGAAGAAGTTTTCCCTGCGTTGTACGGTGATATGGCAAAATATGGTGGCTAACAAAAACTGCTTATTCGCATTGACGGAGATATCTTGCGATTATTCATAGTGGGTGCTATACTGAAGCCATCAAAATATTTGGAGGTGTCCCCTATGCCCCGTCCCAAAGGAAGCAAGAATAAGCCTAAGACCGTAAAAGCAACCGTTGACTTTGCTGCACAGATTACTGAAAAGCAGTCTGCAAAAGAATCCGTTATGGCTGAAATTGCATCTATTACCGCTAATATCGATGCATTGAAAGCTGACCTGAAAGCGAAGAAGGCAGAGCTGAAGTTCATCGACAAGGAAATTGCCAAGATTGAAGCCAAAAAGATTAAGGCAGAAACCAAAGCTGCGGAATCTGCTAAAAAGGCAGAAGCAGAAGATGTACTGAAAAAACTGCTAGCCAGCGGCATGAGCGCGGACGAGATTCTTGCGAAGCTGAAGTGATCTGAAAATTTCAGACGCAGGAATTGACGGGAGCAGCTACTCTGCAAGCAGGGCGTTCGTATATACAAACGCCATTTTTGCGTTGCAAAATGCTTGTTGGGATAGTCCCAAACCCTTTGTGTACTGCATTCGCCGGATGCAGGCTGCGCATTTGTGCCAAATGCTCCTATAACGAAAAAGAACACCGAGGACTCTCCCCCAAATGGGAAGAATCCTCGGTGTTTTCTGTTTAGCGGGTCTGATATTTTTCCTTGGGGTCTTTTTTTTCTCGGCGAAGAACAACTCCACGTTCTTTTGCGCTTTTTTCAATTCCTGCATTTCATCCCGTGCCTTACGGTAGACTGGATATGCTGCTTTCTTCTGCGAAAGCAGTGCAGCGTATTCGGCATCCAGTTCTTTTACCTTTGGCAACTTTTTCAAACTCGTTTCGTCAAAAGCGGCTTTTGCAGCCTTGTGCAGTGTAATCTGCTCCCGGTGGGCTTCCAAAAATTTTTTACTGTACCCTGACTTTCGGTAGGCATCATAGACTGGTCGCGTCTTGGCATAGTTGATGATGTGTGCTTTCAGCACTGCAATTTCTGCCAACCGCTTCTCAGAGGCTTTAATGGAATCGCCCAGTTCGTGATAGTGAGCAGTAGCAGCATCCACACGCTCCTGCATCTCCTCAATGCTGCCGATTTTATTTTCCTGCAAAAAAATCAGGGTCTTGGACATCTCTTTCAAATTGTAGCGTTTAGCCCACCGTGCATAGCCTTCGCTTTTGCCCTCGGATTTGCCTGAATGTCCACCAACAGGTGGAACGGCTGCTCTTTCGGTGGCTGCTTCTGATACGGGCGGTGTTCGGATTCTCCGGCAATGACCGCCTTGATTTCATCTTCACTGTATCCTGCGCCCAGTGTCCGAAAACGGATAAAGCGTTTCTGCCGTGTTCCTTTGACCGAAGCATGCTTTCCTCGTTTGATTTCGTAGCCCTGCTGTTCCAGCTTTTGAAGAAAGCCCTCGAAATTTGCGGGCCTCTCGTTCAGCAGGATGTTGTCGATTACGGCACACAGCTTATCACGATTACTTTCTCTGGGTGGATAAAGGGTGCGCTTCTGCCGCTCTCGGTACGGCTTGATTTCAATGACAGACAGTTGATGTTCCAGACAAATCAAATCGCTCAACCGCTGCACAGCCAGCCCGGACAATAAAAAATCCCGGAATTTCCGGGTGCTGTTAGCGCAGTGGAGTTGTAAATAATGTGATTGTGAATGTGTTCTCGGTCGGTATGCGTTGCGACAATAAATGCATACTTGCCTTTGGTAAACCGCATGGCAAGTTCATAGCCCACCTTATTAGCTTCCTCTGCGGTAATCTCACCGGGCTTGAAGGACTGTCGAATCTGATAAGCAATCACATCATTTTTTTGCCTGCGTCCGTTTACGAAATCGTACTGCCGCTTGGTAAGCATAAATTCTTCATCTGCTGTCAGGGCGCTACAAGCATAGCTGCTGACATACTGCCCCTGCTCGGTCTTGTCCGGGTTTTCAATATAGTCCGTGCGATTTTTCAGGCAGGCCGCAACGGTCATGCCCTTGTTTTTGTGCAGCGCAATCAGCCGTGTTGCTGCCAGCATCATCACCCCCTATTGCAAAGAAAAAATGCCGCCCGGAGGCGGCATTGAGATTATTTGGATATTTTTTCGTAATCGGCAGCACCCGCCAGATACATTGCCTTGTATCTGGCGCATTCCAACTCATTGCAGATTTCATCTAAGGCGAGATATTGATTCCACGCTTCTTTGCTGATAACGCTCTGCAAGGCTTCCTCAGCTGCTCTTTTGGCTTTTTTCAGTCGCAGATACTCTTCATTCTCACCCAGCATCTCAGAAAAAATCGTGCTGTTGTGTTCAAAATAACAATCCTCTATCCTCTGTTTGCTCATAGCATCCCTCACAGTTCTGCAAGCCACTCACTGAAACGCCCGATGCCCTCGGTGATGGCAGTTGCACCGAAAAAGAGGATGAAGCAGATGAACTCGGCCACCAGCAGGATGAAGAACTGGTTCCAAGTCTGACGGCAGGCGGTGTAGATGCCGCAGCCGAAGATGTAGAGCATCAGCGGAGCGACCACATAACTGGACAAAGTGAGCAGCCACTTTGCCATCAGAGCCAAAAACGCCACAAAGAGAGAAATCGGGAAAAGAACAATTTTCTTCAGCATAGACATCATATCAAGCACTTCCTTCCTGTTCGCCCTTATTATAAAGGTATCGACTACTGCGTTGCAAGGATGTCAAGCGTTATATGTACACCCGCAGTCCTCCAACTGCGGGAATTTTTATAGCTCTGCCAGCTTGGAAAGAATCTGCTTGCCGATATCAATCAGTTCATCCAGCCGGGTGCGTAGATCGGCAAGGTCGGCAGCATAGATCTTGCCGCTTTCGTTGACGCGTTTTGCTACCTGATTCAAGTTATTGCTGCAATTCTGGAGCAAATAAGCCATGCGCCGCAGCTGCGGAAGGTCGAGATTCAGGCAGTAGCCATCCAATGCCATTTTGCGGATATAGGCACTCAGGCTGTGGATGCCCATGCCATACATCTTATCTAAAATGCAGCTCCGTTCTTCATCAGTCACACGAATAAAGAGACGGTGTTCCCGCTTTTTCAAATTATCGGCCCTCCTTATCCAGATAGCTTTTGAACGGCTTTACAGGTTCTGGCTGGTTGGCCTTTTCATCCAGCGCAGCCAGCACAGACGGACGAGTTGCGGGTGCTTCGGTTTCCTCGGATTCTTCGGGAGCATCCTGCGAGGAACTGCGGTCACGGTCGATGTTCAGCAAGGCGTTCGGTTCAGCAAGGCGGGCAGACTTTTCGGCCAGCTCTTCCTCCTGTGCAAAGGGCTTTGCCACTTCGACCTCTGCGGCCCGCTTCTGCTGTTCAAGGTTTTGCAGAGCATTTTCGGCATCTGCAATACGGTCAGCGAAATTGTCGATGGCATTGTCCAGACGAGTGATATTGCCGCGCGCATCATCGCCCAGCGACACCGGGTAGCTCAACTCTGCCCGGAGTACGGCCTGATGCTCATTTTTGAAGCTGTCGAATCGAATATTCAGTTCAAAGCCACGGTAGGTGCCCAGCAACATCATGTCGGCATTAGGCATCTCCTGCCGAGCCAGCAACAGCCGTTCGCCTGCAGCCTTTTTGTCATCGTACACCATGCCCTTGATGGTCATGCCGCAGAAGTTTTCTTTGTCCTGCGGGTGTGCTGCTGCAATCTGTGAATCCTGTTGTAAAGCAGCAATGCGGGTTTTCTGTTTCTGGATCTCCTCCGGGAAAGTTTTGAGCAGCTTATCCTCCAGACGATATTTCTGATTCTGGAAGTCTCCGCGCAGCACCTTCAATTTTGCTACCTGCACGTCCAAATCCATCTTTTCCCGGATACGAGGGTCGCCTGCACACAGAGCCTTGATTTCTGCGTAAGACAAAGCCTGTTCGTCAATATCATCGCAAGATCGCATAGGCGATTTGCTCGTCATGATCTGCGAGATAAACTTCTGTTTATTCTCAAGGGTCTGATAGAGGTAGGCGTCAAATGTCGATTCCGTGACGTAGTTATAGACGTAGACTTGTTTGTTTTGGTTGCCTTGGCGGATGATTCTGCCGTTACGCTGGGTCATATCAGACGGACGCCAGCCTACATCCAGATGATGCACCGCTACGAGTAGCGTCTGGACGTTGGTCCCTGCCCCCATTTTGGCAGTGCTGCCCAGCAGCACACGCACCTGTCCGCTGCGTACCTTGGAGAAAAGTTCTGCTTTCTTGTTCTCCGTATCTGCGTTGTGGATGAACTCGATCTCCTGTTCGGGCACACCGGCGTTGAGCAGCTTGGTGCGAATATCATCATAGACGTTGAACGAACCGTCCCCCTTGGGAGTAGACATATCGCAGAAAATCAACTGAGTCAGCTTCTGCTCCTTGGTGTCGTTCCAGATGCGCAGGACGTTGTTGACGCAGGCATTTAACTTGCTGTTGGGGTCATCGGGCAGAGCGGAATTCATCAACCGCTGGTCAAGACCGATTTTGCGGCCATCCGACGTGATTTTCAACATATTATCCACAGAGGGGTCAACAGAACCGCTGTGGACTTCGGCTGCACGTTCGCTCAACGCCTGCACCATGTCCTGTTGGATTTCCGAAGGTTTGACCACCACCGTCTCAAATTTTGCATCAGGCACCGGGAGATGAAGCTGATCGCTGGTCTTGATATCTGCTGCTTCTTTGAACATCGCCATCAGTTCAGGCAAGTTGAAGAACTTCGCAAAACGAGTGCGTGCACGGTATCCGGTGCCTTCGGGCGCAAGTTCAATGGCCGTGGTCGTCTCACCGAAGGTGGATGCCCACGCATCAAAATGGGTCAACCCTTTCTGCTGCAAGGTGTTGTACTGGAGGTAGCGCATCAGGGTATACATCTCGGTCATGCTGTTGCTGATAGGGGTGCCTGTCGCAAAAATAACACCGCGCCCTCCGGTGATCTCATCGAGGTAGCGGCATTTTCCAAACATATCGGAGGATTTTTGCGCTTCAGATGTGCTCAGTCCGGCCACATTCCGCATCTTCGTATATAAGAACAAGTTCTTATAGTTTTGGCTTTCATCCACAAACAATCTGTCTACGCCCAATTGTTCAAACGTAACCACATCATCCTTACGGTCTGTGCCTTGCAGCTTTTCAGTTTCTGTTTCAGAGACTTGCGCAACTTTTCCAGCTGCTTTACTGTAAAATGCTCGCCAGCCTGAGATTTCGCTTCTTCGATGGCCTCCTCAATTTCATCCATCTGTTCCTGAATCAGACGCTCCTGTCGTTCTGCGGACAAGGGTATCTTTTCAAACTGGCTGTGTCCGATGATAACCGCATCATAATCACCGGTCGCAATTCTCGCACAGAATTTTTTTCGATTACCGGGTTCAAAATCTTTTTTGCTGGTGACCAGCAGCTTTGCATTGGGGTACAGGCGTAAAAATTCGCTGGCCCATTGTTCCGTCAAATGGTTTGGCACGACAAAAAGACTTTTCTGACACAAGCCCAGACGTTTCAGTTCCATAGCGGAAGCCGCCATCTCAAAGCTCTTGCCGGCACCGACTTCGTGCGCCAAAAGGGTGTTATACCCATACAGCACATGGGCAACCGCATTGCGCTGATGCTCTCGCAAATTGATCTCCGGGTTCATGCCCACAAAATGAATATGACTTCCGTCATACTCACGGGGTCGGGTGCTGTTAAAAAGCTCATTGTACCTCTTCACCAGCAGAGTCCGCCGCTGAGGATCTTTCCAGACCCCGCCAGCGAAAGCATCCTTGATGGCCTGCTGTTTCTGCTGGGCGAGGGTGGTTTCGTTTTGATTCAGCACACGCTTTTCTTTCCCATCCTCCTCGATGGTATCATAAACGCGGCTATCACGCAAATTCAAGGTGTCTTCCAAAATCTTGTAAGCATTGGCCCTGCGGGTACCGTAGGTTTCGGTGGCCATAATGTCACCAAAGCCAGTAGCAGATTTATTGCTGATTCGCCATTCGGAAGTGTAAGGGGAGTAGCGAACGGTGATGGCATTGTTGTAGCGGATACGATAGGGCGGCTGAAAAGTTTCCATCATAAACTGTTGTACGATAGAGGGGTCAAGCCATGTGGCACCCAAACGCACATCAATTTCAGATGCCTCCAGATCTTTGGGCTGTGCCTTGGTCAGTGCATCCACGTTGACCTTGAACTCCGGGCGGCTTTCCGCAGCAAGCAGTGCCATGCGCAGCTTATCGCGCACATTGCCGGAAAGGTATTCGTCCGCAGTTTGCCAGCCGGCTTCCGGGTCGTCTGCATCAGCGGCAGGATCTTTGAAAATCACACCAGACAGCTCGTTGGTGATGCGTCCGTACTCGCTGGGAGTGCCCAGCAGTTCCGCCATATAGGGCAAGTCCACTTTACCATGTTCCTCGATGGACACCGCCAACGCTTCACTTGGCGTATCCACACTGGTGACAGTGCGCTCCGGGCGAATGGTGCGCTCGGTGAACATCGCCGCTTTGCTCTTGAGCTGCCCCTGCTCGTCCAGATTTTCCAGAGAACACAGCAGATAATAAGAGGAATCCTGCTCAAACAGCCGCCCATTTTTGCGGTCGTTCAGCAGCCCGTACTTTGCGGTAAAGGCATCGTAGGCGGCGTTCAAACGCTCCTGCACTGCCTTGATGTCGGCATCGGGGTAATCCTCCAACTGTTGCTGAATCAGCTCGTTGACGATCTGCCGCAGCTCCACCATGCCGGTGACACGTCCCTTGGCAGTGTCGGACAGTTCCACCTGCGTCATCACGGAGTTTTCCCGGTAGAACACCTCGCCGTCCACCACCGTGTAGGAAAAGTTCTTCACGTCCGGGTCGGCAGGCAGGGTGCGCCGGGTGGCTTCTTCCTCGGCAATGTCGGGAGTGTCCACCTCGGCGGCGGCATACTGTCCCTCGATGTGCTGCACCGCCTCGGCAAGCTGCTCTGCAAGACTGGTGCCCTCGATGGGCGCAACGGTCAGGCCGTGACCGTACTGGGTGCTTTCCATCGTCAGTTCGCCCAGAACCATCTCCGGGTGGTCTACAAAATACTGGTTGATGGCAAAGCCGTCCTCGGTCTTGCCAAGCTGCACCCAGTCCGGCTCAATATCCGCAGGGCGGTCACGCTTCTGCAAAAAGATAATATCGCTGACAACATCCGTGCCAGCGTTCGCCTTGAACGCATTATTCGGCAGACGGATGGCACCCAGCAGATCGGCACGCTCTGCCATGTGCTTGCGGGCAGAAGAATCTTTACTGTCCAGCGTGTAACAACTGGTAACAAACGCCACCACGCCGACAGGTAGCGGTCAGACTGAATCATCAGGTCAATATATTTTTCGACCCGATCCCAGCGGAGAAGCACTTTCTGATGGTCGGGATAATGCTCAAACGTCAGCCCCTTGCTGTCATGGTCAAGCCAACCACTGCTTCCGTCCAGATAAGTGTGTGAAGAACCGCCGGGGCCATACGGTGCATATTCTTTGGCAAGAGCTTTTGCCCGGAGTTTTCGGTCAGGCTGCAACTGATAAATTTTCCATATCCGAAGTTTGCTGCCTTCAACATTGGAACCTCTCCGCAGCGCATTTTCAATCTCCGCCTGCGACAAAACAAAAGCGGAGGGCGATTTTTCGCTCTCCGCTTGGTCGATGGATTCAATTTGTTCGGCTTCGGTGGGAATGTGGGCATCGAAGAAACTTAGCTGTAAATCAGTTCGTTCAGCACCAGTTCCTCGGCCTGTGCTTTCAGGCTGTTCATGTGCTGCACCCACTCCATCTGATGCTGCTCTTTGTCCGGGGCCGGGTTCTGCTTCAGCAGTTCCTGCATGGTCTGCTGCATCCGGCTCTCTGCCGTCTGCCTTGTACAGCCGGGATGCGGTGGTCAGGTAGTCCGTCCAGCTTTCCCAATACCGGGTCAAGCCGTTCGCCGTGCGCTGGGCAAGGGCGAGGTATTCTTCGGTTTTGCTTGGCATTTTGGCCTCCTTCTTCAGATTTTAGGGTATAAAAAGAGCGGGCAACCGTTTTGGGGTCGCCCGCAGAAGGTGTGTAATAATTTGATTGTCCGTCAAACAGGAATTGATTTACTTTGTTTGTAAATCTTCCAGAAAGAAAATCCCCTCTGTTAGGTTGACAAACATTTCCTTGTCCTTGATTACATGAATTTTATTGTTCCACCAGACAGTAGTGTTATTAGCGGAGATTGTTTTGCTTGTTCCATCTTTAAGAAAATAAGTAATTGTAATAGCGGGTTCTTCTTCGCTATTCACTTCCCCAAATAAATCATATTTCAGAAATCCCGTTAGCTTTAAGGCTAACTCAATGTCCTCACTGCTCGAAATTTCTTTAACATCATCCGTGACACTCGGATACGTGATATTTACAGACTGAATATCATTTATGCGGGGCAATCCCCAAAGATACATACCATTCGTAAATATGTTGATTCCAACAACCAAAACAGTCATAACTATCACTTCTATCAAAAATCGAATAAGACCTTTGAAAATCTTGTTCACCAACTTATCCTCCAATCTCGATTTCTCCTACTCCCTCAATTCCGATTTATTGAGTTGAGCATATCACATACGCGAACACTCCAAAACTATAGCTCAGTTTCCACCGCAAGCTGCTCCTGCTTTTCTTTTTCGTCAGCGATTTGGACATCAACATCTTCGCGCATCTTTTTCAGAAGTGCAAGAACTCGCTTGATTTGATCCTTGGTGTTTTCCACCCTGCACTGTGCCTGATTGATGTGATCCAGAACCGCCCAGTCTGCAAAGAGGCCGTCAAAGAAGAAATCCGCAAATTTCAAAAAGCTGTCCACCGTAACCTGAAGGTCTGCGGTGATCTCAACATCAGCAAGCTCAGTTTTGAACCGCCGCAGTTCCACTTGAAGCTGTTCGATTTGTTCCTGCGCATCGTCCAGTTCCGCATACTTGGCGAGATCCACCCCTAGACCACCGCCCATTACGTCCCATGTACTCCAGCCCTCGGCATTGTCGAGGGTTTCCAGAACTTCATTGACCGTGTGCAAGGCGGTCTTTCCGGCGTTGATGGCTTCCAGCAGCTCCCGCTTTTCTTTCAGTGCGGCAATGCGGCTTTCACTTTCCGCAATCTGCTGTGCGGCAGGGTGGGCAGAGGCTTTGATGCTTTTGATTTTTTCGGAAAGAGCAGCTTGATACTGACTTTCGCAATCGGACAGCCGTGCCAGTCTATTTTGAATCTGCTCCAAGTCGGCATCAACGGAAGAAAGATCATGGAGAGCCGCATCGTACTTGACGCGGGCTGCATAGGCTTCCTGCCGTTCTTTGTCCAGCTTTTCATCCATTTTTCCGATCACCTGATAGAGAAAAAATGCGGCAAGGCTGTGTCCCTCCAGACGGTCCACATCAGCCTGCTCTGCCAGCTTGGATTTTTCCAGCTTTTTCAGGCGATCAGCAAGCGTATCTCTCTGGGCGGTCAGTTCTTTCTGCTTTGCTTCGCAGCTTTTCTTTTCAGCGACCTGCTGCCAAAGCTCTTTCAACGTAGAATCATTCATATGGAATGTCCTTTCCCGGCATTACGTTTCTTCGTTCAGAAGCTGGTTCAAAAAATGCTGCCGATTATTTACAAATGTTTTGGTGATAACGTAGCTGTCCGTATCTTCATACTGACAAGGATGAATCGTGCCATTGTCGAAGCTAAAAATCTCAGCATCAGGCATTCCGAGGAGAATGGGTGAATGTGATACGATAATGAATTGCGCCCCTTCTTGGGCACACCGATAAATGTTGATCAGTAACGTGAGCTGCCGCTGCGGGGATAAAGCGGCTTCCGGCTCGTCAAAAATATAGACTCCATCTGCACTCATGTAGTCCTGCGCAATGGCGAGGAAACTTTCACCGTGTGATTTTTGGTGATAGCCTTTGAGGGATGATGTCATCGGAATAGTCGATTTCCTTGGTGGCTACATTATAGAAATGGAAAATCGAACTTTGGTCTGCGATACCCCTTGAAATCGTCATAGCCTAAACGAATGGGAGTTGTATGTGGAAAATGAATAGTTCTTCGTTCCACCCTCTGCGTTTCATACAGATTTTCCACTTCCATTTTCGCCAACAAAGAATACTTATGGAATAAAAGTGTCGATTCCACTGATGGCAGGAATCTGACGAACATAATTGTATGGGCGAACTCTGTTCCAGTCGATGGTCAGCCCTTGGATAAACAAAAACCCAAGCTCCGCTCAAACCCAAGATAGCGGGTGCCCTGAAAACTCAGCTTTCCGATGTCGCCCTGCACGAGCAGACCATAATCGCTTCCGTCCACTTCAAATTCCATCCGGTCGCCGCTTTCTACCTGAAAGGTCACATAATAGGAAGTATACTGGTTCTATATCCATGTGCACCAGACAAATCCCCAGCGTTTGCAGCGTCGGCATGTGAAATATCAGTTCGCTTTGCTACCACTGCTGCTGGAACAGATAGACGTGGTGAGTGATTATTTTTGTTCCATGTGCGAAGATTTGAAATCAGCGTAAAAAATAAATAGACACATCAATCCGAAAAAGATAAGTGGGAATACTATGCTGAACACAGCATTAAACCAGCCAAAAAACATATTACTCCTCCAGAATTTCTTCCAGCAGCTCTTTTATATCCTCCAGAAAGGATTCTTCGCCCAGCGTGTTTACCTTGAAGAACACAGCCTGACTGCCGCCGGCGGTGATGGCAGACAGCCGAATCGGACTGTCCGCATTCTGGAACATGGTCAGTGTCAGACTCAGGCGGTTGCCGCCCATCATGCTGTACCGCTCAAATACACGGACACTGCACCGGGCATCGCCCTCTTTGAAATCACTGCCTGCCTCTAAATCTGCCGACCAACTGCTGTCCGGGATTTCTTGTTCCAGCTTCCGAAGCAGTTCGTCAAAATTCTTGTTTCGGATGGTCTTTTCAAAGATTGCAATAATGGTTCCTCCGTTCTGACAATTAAAAATCGGTCCCTTATTTTTGATACGAGCAGAGCCACAGGAAAATTGCGGAGAAATCGCTTGAAGAGAGGAATTTTGTCTAATCTGATTATAGCATATCTTTTGGAAGAACAAAATACTTTATGTACGCCGCCCGCAGGCGGCGAAAGTCAGTCCGGGGGAAATTCCAACTCGCCAAACTCCGCATCGGTCAACAGTTTCAGCTTTTCGATAACACCCTCCGACAGCTCCCGCAGGGCGGTTTCATCGGGCATCAGGTAGCACTGCATCAGCCGCAGTTCGTGGATAAGTCCCATCCGGGTGCCGGTGTTGTAGAGCATCATCAGCATGAGTTCTTCATGGTTAAAGTTCATGCGCATCCCTCGCTTTCCGGCAGACGGTGGGATTGCACTCCGGGGCATCGCACTTTTCCTTGAGATTCATCAGTACCGAATGGCGTTCCGGCTGCTTGTCCAGAAACCCCGGCAGTTCCTTGAAGCCGATGCTGTCCACATAATGTGCTGAGATCTTCCCGTTCTGGTTCAGCATGATCACATCGCTGACCGACAGGCTGTGCCCATGGTAATCCGTTGGGCGGGCGAAGTTGAATTTCTGGTACAGTTGTTCCAGCAGCTCCGCTTGCGGAACGCTGCGTTTTCCTTCCGGGAGGTTGCCCCGATACAAAATCTCGTAATTTTCAATGGACGGAGCGATGTTCTGCTTATTCAGATAGCGCATGGCGGCAAAGCGGAACACAGGGTCTGCATCCTGATGCAGCTGCATGACCAGATAACAGTCGTGGCCGCTCTGCTGGAATTGCTTCATCCGGTATGACTGGATTTCATTTCGGTCTGCGAGTTTCTGCACAAATTCCTCTTGAGTGAGCGGGATGCAGTCCTTGTTCCGCAGATTGTGGCTGTACAGTATCTCATCCCGCACTTCTTCGATCATCAGTTCGGGCGCGTCAATTTTCCCGCGCTCCAACAGGCAGCAGTCGCCCTGATAGAGAGCATAATTCCATGCGCCGTCCTCTGCCTGCACGGTGAGGTAATAGTCATATTCCAGATTCCACGCCCGCTGCTCCTGCTGCGTCAAAGGCTCCGGTTCCACGATGCCACGGCTGCGCGCCATGCGCTCTGCAAATTCACAGATGTGCTGCACCGATGACCCGATCTTCATGTGGTAATCATCGAGATATTCGACCTTCTCGGAGCGCTGATGTCCATCCGGGTAGGTTATCTGCACAACGCCGCCGTCAGGTATACGGAACAACTCGTTGTACATTGGGTCGATAAACCGCACATCATTGTCCGGCAGAGAGAGTGGGGCTAGATTCCTGCGCCTGCGAACCCCGGAGCGAAACTTCTCCAAAGTGGTAACGGCAACATTTTGGATTCTCCCCACAGGCTCGTCCTGATGCTCTGCCAGATAGTACGCACGGGCAGTCTCAATGCGCCGCAGGATATTGCCCAGAACTTCCCGTGGAATCTGCCCTTCCTCCACCGAGAGCGGGCTGCTTTTGTCGAAAACCTCGTACCCGACACCTTGGAGATTCTCCCGCAGATGCAGATACGTCTGCTCATTGATGAGGTAGACCGCCTCGTTGTCCTTTATCACAGCGTCATCCTTCATCAGCAGCCCCCTTCAAATTCCAGAGAAAACTTGCTGCGGCCATCCGCTTCACAGGACAGCAGCACGGTGGCGTTGTAGGTCTTGCCCTTGGCACTCTTGCAGTCCTTCAGGCGGACTCGACCATCCCGAAGCAGCTTGTCCGCCATTCAGCCATCCAAACGCTTGCCCAGACGCTTAAAGAACGCATTGTCCTTCCACAGCACGAAACGGCAAGGGTTGGATTCACAGAACCAGCCTTTTTCACGCTCTACAACATTTGCACCGCAATTCGGGCAGACACCAATGATTTTATTTTTCATAAGTGCATTCACTCCTTTTTTCATTTCCGTGTTCTTTACCAGTTCAGTAATCATCGTATTGATTTCGGTCATAAATTCACTCGGCTCCATTTCGCCACGTTCGATTTGCAGCAGCTTTGTTTCCCAGTCGGCGGTCATTTCCGGGGACTGAATTTCTTCGGGCATTACGGTAATAAGGGCTTTGCCCTTGTCGGTAGGCAGCAGCACCTTGGTTTTCTTATTGCCCTTGCGTTCCAGAAAACCCTTCTGCACAAGCTTTTCAATGGTGGCGGCACGGGTAGCCGGGGTGCCGATGCCCTGACGCTCCACGCCCTCCGGCATACTATCTGCACTGGCGGTTTCCATAGCGTGCAGCAGGGTATCCTCGGTAAAATGCTTCGGCGGGGACGTTTGCCCCTCCTTTAGCTCGGCGTTGAGAATGCCGCACTCGTTTTCCGCTGCATTGGGCAGGACGGTGAGTTCCTGCTTCCGGTTCAGGATGTCAAGCGGTAGAAAATCTGGATTTTCTGGACGTATTCGCCATCGACCTTTTCCGCTTTGGATACCAGAATCTTGTCAATCAGCTGATGCAGAATCTTATAGTTCAGTTCGGTGATGCCAGCGTACTTGCTGACTTCATCAATAAAATCCTGAATCTTGTCCAGCTGATCGTGTTCAGCACGGCCTTCCCGCTCGTACTGCTCAATCTTCTCGGTCAGTTCAGCCTGTTCTTTGTCGTAGCGATCTGCAAGCATTTGAAAACGTTTCTCCGGGAGAAGTCCCTTTGATACGTCCTCATAAAGTTTTGCATACAGGTCTTCGATTTCTGCGATTCGTGCTTTACACTGCTTCAAATCCCGTTTGTGCTGCGCCCGGTCAGAGGACACCCGGAGGTGCATCTGATTTGCAATCTTCTTCACAAGGGCTTCCCGATTGCTCACAGCGGCCTTTGCGTGTGCCTGAATGTCCGCAAAGACAGCTTCATGCAGAACACGGGCTTCCAAATTATGAGAGTCACAGGCTTTCGCACCATATTTCCGATAAGTGCTGCAACAATAAAAGGTCTGATCCAGAACACTGTTACGTTTGCGCCTGTGCTCGACCTTGACTAACATCGTTCTGCCGCAGTCTGCACAGCGGACGATGCCTTGAAGATATTGTCGTAGTCGGTCTTATCGCACATAAAGCAGCCGGAACGGCTGTAAAGGATTCGCTGCACGTTCTCCCAACGGTCTTGTAGGATGATTGCTTCATGTGTATTCGGAACGATAGCGCGTTCTTCAAACGGAATATAACGCCGCTTTTTGGATTTCATGGACACGGTGGGCTTGGCTTCGTAGATGATGTGTCCGGCGTAGACTGGGCTGTGCAGAACCTGACTGATATAGGCACTGTCCCAATCATACATCTTTTCATCATCAATAAAGCGGCCAAACATCTCTTTCTTGTAGTAACACGGCTTCAAGACTTTTTCATCGTGGAGCCGCTTGGCGATGCGGTGAAGCCCCAGCCCTTCCTCTGCCATTGAATAGATATACTCAACAACGGGGGCGGTGTTCGGGTCGATCACAAGGTGATTGTGGTCGGCAGGGTCTTTCTGGTAGCCAAACGGTGCGCCGCTGGAGATATACTTTCCACTTTTCTTGCGTGTCCGAAGGGCACTCTTGATCTTTCGGGAAGTGTCTTTGGCGTACATTTCATTGATGATGTTTCGGAACGGGGCAATATCCATCTGAGATTGCTCGTTGGAATCATAACCATCGTTGATTGCAATATAGCGGACACCGTGTTCAGGAAAGAAGATTTCCATATACGTTCCGGTTTCGATGTGGTTGCGTCCAAGTCGGGACTGGTCTTTGGTAATGACTGTTGCCACCTTTCCTTCCCGGATATCATCCAGAAGTTCCTGAAAGGCAGGGCGGTCAGAGTTCGTACCGCTGTAACCATCATCAACATAGTACTGGCAATTCCCGAAACCGTTGCGTGTGGCATACTCCATAAGCATTGCCTTTTGAGTGCGGATGCTCAGGCTTTCGCTGTTTGAACCGTCATCTTTTGACAGTCGGCAGTATAAAGCAGTTACTTTTTTGTCCTTTTCCATGTGTACCTCCATAATGGAAAAGAGACCTCATCAATCACATTGTAGCGGATGCTGCGTGATGATGCAAGCCCTTTTCCGCAGTAAAACGTCCAATTAGCCAGCGGCGAGATACGATTCGGCAGTTTTACGAATTTCTTCTTCCGCAAGCCGCTGAAAAAGCGTATTCATCGGCACATTGCCGATATAATGGCGTTCCACGATCAGGCGCACGGACTTCGGACTTCTCGGCGCACGTTTGCGTGTGGTGGGCTTCTTCTCAGATTTTTCTTTGTTCAAGGGCAGACCTCCTCATTCATGTGGTGCAAATACGGAAAGGAATGGATGGATTCTATTCGTTTTTCTCTTTTTGTTTTATTACGTTGGTTAGGTGAAAGTTTTCTTTGATACAGTCTTTAAGGCTGCTATACTGCATAGGAAAAATATCTTTTGCAGATGCCATTAAGAATCTGCATCACAGAATCGTGATTTTGGCGGTTCTTGAATCGTGAAAAACACAGAACTATTCAACATTTGGAATTTTCACAAAGATGTGATTGGGCGAAGAAAACCGCGTTCGTCTGCGCTCAATCAATCCCGCAGCGTCCAATTCCTTAAGCGCACTGGAAACACTGACAGTGCTGCGCCCTAGCTGCTCAGCCAAAGAGCAAATCGTAAAAATGACAAACACGAAACGCACGTTCATCTATCCAGAGATTTTTCTGCGAGAGTGTGGCACGGTCGAGCAACAGCACATAAGTCATTTTTGCAGTCTGGCTCAGGTCAAGTTCCAAAAGGAAGCGTGGGTATGGGAGAAACGGCGGCAGCAGAGTTTGCGTGGTAAGATATTCTGAAATGTTGATCACCTCCAGCTGAAGCAGAAATCAGAAACAAAGCGTATGTAACGAGAATTGGAGGGTTCCAATTCTCCAGTCGCAGAAAAGCACGAAACAAGTGCTCAACTGCGTTAATAAGTTAAGGTCTCCCATATTGGTCCTCGACTTCCCTAGGAGTGGGGAATCGTCCGGCGGCGGGCTTGCACCGCACCATTGGCATTTCAGCCACCCCGTCTTCGTTATGACCGGGCTGCGAGTTACAGAAGTACCTTTTGTGAAGTACCGGACGATTGAACTATTCACTTGTCAAGGAACATATGGAAGATTTCTGGACTTTGACGGACGAAAAACATCCTTCTACTTGGTAGCCGATGAAAAAGGCCATTTCGTAGCATTGCAAGCAATTTTGTAAACAAAACGTCATAATAGTCCGAGAATGGTCTTGAAAAAGATGCCCTACACTTGGTAGGCATCGAGAACGCCTGTTTCGTAGCATTGGTGAGAAACTTGTAATTGAATTGTAATTCTTGAGACCAAATCTCCGCTTTTGAAAAAATCCTCTCAATAGGTAGGCAACGAAAACAGCCCCGAGACAACCATCTTTTTGAGAATTAACAAAAAGGTCACAAATGACCGGCTTTCAAAGAGGCGCTTCTACTATTAACAGAAAAAGTGGCCTAAAATGGGGGGTGTTGGAGAAAATTTCTGCCTTAAAAGTACGCCTCTACTCACTAGCCAGCGAGAATAGCCAAAAGCCAGCAAAAAACAAATGAATTATGTATTTCTGCCACTGATTGCAACGGCATATCGGTGACAGAAAGATCGTTTAGAGCGATTCTTCGCGGTTTGGGGTAGTGGAAGTCGTTTTGTGGTGGGACTTTTTCTGCTGAAACTGCTCCAGCTGTTTCAGCACCGATTCCTTCTCCGGCATCTTACCGCCCGGTGCAGAAAGCTGTTGCTTATTCAGCACCATGTCGATATACTTGCGGACATTTTTCAGTGCGGAGATGTCCGGCTGCAAGGTTTCCAGTTGGGTGCGCAGCTCTGCGCTGCTGGATTGCAGCGCAGAAAATTCGGCATCCAATGCCGAAAAATCTACCGCTGTGCTGCCGTTCAGCTTCATCAGGGTGCGGACAGCTTTATTAAAGGTGTCCAGCTCCTCCTTGTGCTGGGCAGCATAAGCGTCCTTGGTCAGCTTGAAGTTCTTCTTAATAAAGGCATCATGGATGGGCTTCAGCTTGGCATGAACGGCGGCAGCATCCTTGATTTGAGCGATTGCCCGCATACGGTTTTCGTTCTGCTTCGACTGTCTGCGGAGAGGGGCGGCAGTCTGGTTCAGGTTAGAAATTGCGGTATCCAAATCCTCGATGGTGTTCAGAGAATGGGCTTTCAGATAATCAACAGCCTGCATGATTTCGGCAAGGTCACGGGCGGTACATTTTATCTGCGCCCTACTCGACCAGTTGCTGCGCTGCTCATTGCGAAGGTTGAAGTAGTCCACCAGCAAATCAGAAAGCGTGGGTTCCTTCGCCTTTTCCAGAGCGTCCAGAAGAAGCTGCTTCTTTTCATTCAGGTCTGCGATCCAGCGTTGCAGCCCACGAATCGCACTGCGGATGGACTGCATCAGGCTATTGGCGGCTCGAATATCACGATTCAGATTGCCGAGAAAAGTTTCGATGCCGCGTTTTTCCATCTGATGTGCGGCGGGACCAAGGTGAACCGTTGGTATCTGCTGGATGCCCTGCCGCTCAAAGGAGCGCAGGTCAACACGTTCTGGTCTGCCAGCCGCTTCCAGATGGCGGTTGGTGATGGTCTCCCAGCTGTGCCGCCAGACCTCGGCGTACTTCTGGTCATTCCAGTCCACGGTGTTTTCCTTGTGACATTTCCAGTTCCCGGAAGGAAGCAGGATACGTTCGCCATTCTCGTCAAGGTCGTACACCTTTCGGGCTTTTGGAAGCCACTTGCCGTGTTCATCTATTGCCCGGAGCGTCAGCAGAATGTGGGCGTGTGGGTTTCCATCGCCCTTGTCGTGGATGGCAAAATCAGCAATCATCCCTTTGGAAACAAACTGCTCCTGACAAAATTCTTTATCATAGAAAGATACTGTTCCTTCGGCACCTCCACCGGGAACGCCAGCACAATGCGCCGGGCAAGCTGGGAGTTCCACTGGTTCTCCACGGCTTCCACGGCGTTCCAGAGGATCTGCCTGTCTGCAAATCCGGGCGGCGCATGGGACGGCAGCATGATCTCGGCATGGACAAGTTCTTTCTTCTTGTTGTAGAATTTCGTTTTCTGGTCGTACTCGCTGAACAGCCGTTCGCCGCTCTGATAAGCGGCCCCGGCAACAGCGGACTGCCCTTGGCTGCGCTTGACGATGGTGATTTTGAAATGCGGACACGGAATAGGAATCACCCCCAAAAACAAAAAGACCGCCCAGCAAGATTGCTCTTGATGAACGGTCAGGAATCGTATTCGGTTGTGCTCGCCGCCTTGGAGCGGAGTGCTGTGCGCTTCGGTCTCAGGCGGGAGCCGCAAAAGGATAGCTGCAAAGCAGCGCAAGGAAAATGCAGTTTTCCTTGGGATGGAATCGGGCTGGCGCACAAACGCCAGCTTCGATTTCATCGAGCCGTCTGCAAGACCGCAATTTCACCGGAACGGTGTATAATTGCGCCCTTTATTCTAAAGGGTTTTGGACGTTGCTGCGTTCGTGAACGTCATGCACCATCTTTGCAAGCGCCAGCACGACTTCCGGCTGACGGAACGAGATTTTCAGAAGCTCCATCACCTGATCGTCGGTCAGTTCTCCCGGACAGACCAGAAAGCTTTCCAGCATTCCGGCACGAGTGCAAAGACGATGTACACGCTCTCTCCGGTTCAGCTCCGACATCCTGCGCTCAAGGATTTTCTCTCTATGCTGACAAGAGCGCAGCTTCTGCTCTGCTTTGGCTTTTTCGCTGCGGAGGTAAGAAAGGTCGGTTTTCGGTTGGGTCATGGCATCACACTCCTTTTTCAGAAAATAAAAAGCCAAACAATCAGTATGGAGGCTGATCATTTGGCTGTGGAAACATATTTAATTCTCACAGTTTAAACGGATTTGCACAATAAAATTTCCATCAACTTTCTCCAGCTGAAAATTACCATTGTTTTGATTCACAGCGCGTTCTACGTTTTTCAGCCCGTAACCATGGTGCTTCCCTACGCGCAACTGGGTGACAGCATCTATATATGGATTTTCGATACTGTAAAACAGGATTCGGTTCTGTTTTCGTAGTTGCAAGTGAATCTCTCTTTTCTCTGGATTGATAAGTCGGCAAGCCTCAATTGCATTATCGAATGTATTACCAATAACAACGCTTAACAACAATGTTGAGATAGCAAGAACTTCTGGAATTGTTATATCCAAAAGAACTTGGATCTGGTTTTCTTTTGCAGAACGGAGATATTGATTTAGTAAAGCATCGACTACAGGATTACCAACAGCAGAGATGTCTTTCACACGTTCATAAGCATCCTCAGCTGCTTGAGCAATCTGACGGAGTTGTTCAGAGTCATTTTGCGCTGCAACCGCTTGCATTGCGGCGGTATATTTTTTAATGTCATGCCAAAGAGCCTTTGTTTCCTGCTGCTTTTCCAGAAGTTGCTGATAGTACTCTATTTGTAAATGATAGTGCTGTTCTGTTAGTTCTGCCAAATACTTTTTTCTTTTTCATTTTTCCGCAGGGCTTCCACATAGAAAACGATCATAATATTCACAAAAAGCAGGACGGCTATGAAGAAAACCATATAGTCCGGAAAGTCTTTATCTGCTGCATGGCACTGTACAACATAGCACACGGAGATACTTGCAAGTTGAATACTGATTAGAGGAAAAAGCCATACAATCCGTAAATCACTTTCTTCGCGGTTGAAAAAATGCGACACTAAAATAAGAAGTGGTATTTGAAGCAGATTAGAGAACACAACATAAATCACTCGCACTGCTCCGGCCTGCATTAAAAGATCTGTATCTGGCAGACGAACGCCAATCAATAACATCGCAAGAATCTCTACCACGGAACCCAAGACAAAAAATGAACCGCTTGCGAAAGCCGCTGGCCAAGTCTGAACTTCATAGAACAGCCTTGCTAGTAAAAAACCTCCAAGCAGTAAGTAAAGCGTCCTCGGTATCACCCAATTCGGAAAAAGACTTAGAACGCACTGCCCTGTACATAGTAAAGTAAGAAAGGCAGAGTGCCATTTGCTTTGAATCTTGTTTCGCACAAACAATCGACTCATAAACAGACTGAGCAGTGCAATGTTTGTAACACTTCCGGCCAATTCTATAAAATAATACATTTTACCGTCCTAAATATGTGTTAAACGCTTGATTGAATTCCTGACGTTTTCTTCGGCTAATAGGCAGCTTTGCCCCGTTGGAAAGCATAATTTCGTCCAATGAAGTATAAAGGATGTGTTCCATATTAACAAGATAGCACCTATGGGGTGCTGTAAAGCAGCGTTTAGGAAGCTGCTTGGCTGCATCTTGAATATTCATCCGAAGCTGAAAGTCTTTACCTTTGCTGTGAACTAAAATTGTATGACCATAACTTTCAATATAGTAAATATTTGCAGTTTCCAGCGATAATGTTCCACCATCACATTCAACAAGGAATCGGCGTGATGCAAGTTCTTGAGTTGCCGCATCCATTGCGGATTTAAACAATAGGTCGTTTAATGGCTTTGTCAAATAGCGAAAAGCTATTCCATAACCTTGGACGGCATACTCATGTTGTCTAGTCACAAAAATCACCATTGGATGTTTTGGCAAAGCTTGTAGAGTTCGTGCAAGTTGAAATCCATTGGATGGCATCTCTATGTCCAAAAGCAAGAGATCAATGGATGTTTTTTGTGATTTTAATTCGTCAAAAAGTAGTTCTCCATCTGTATAGGTTTTGATCTCAAAGAGCTGGTGTGTGTCATATTCTGTGATTTTTCTTACGATGAAACTTAAGTCTTCTTTTTTTCATCATCGCAGACCGCGACTGTATATTTTGCCATCTGAAGATCCTCCAATTAGATTTGGTGTTTACAACCATTATAAATGGTAGGATAGGAATCAGCAAGTCTCCAAATTGACCGTTCGTGCCAGAAAGCTAACCATTCACGACAAATAGATTACTTTTGTTTGAAATTATGGTATCATCAACTAAAAATCATGATGTATAGCGTTAGCTATATGTCTATGATTTGTAAATTTCATTTTAGGAGGTCGATCACCATGAAAAAGCTTTCTCGGCGTAGCTTCCTTGCACTATCCGGTAGTGCTGCCCTTTTGATGGCAGTAAATCCTTTAATGGCAAACGCCGCAATCACTGAGCCGGAACTAAAGTCCTATTATGTTGCACCCATCGGTGAATCTGGTACGATTCAGTTGGACAACAGCGAACATGGAACCATTACGATTCGTCCAGACACTCCGATTCAGGGACGAGCAAATGGCGATCCCGTTATCCACGGTACTTATACGGTTGAATACAACTCCATCGGTTCGCATTTTGAGTACAAGGTTGACACTAACAGTAGCTATAAAATCACAGCCGCCTATGACTTGGACTATACGACGGTTCATGAGATTCTCTCTCATAGTCTTACACACACATCGACTATGGCGAGCCTGAAAATTGAATTCAAATATTTCAGCGTTGCAGGAACTGCTAATGCATACCTTAATTTTGTAATCCGAAACGGAAAAATCTATGTTGAAACAAACATGTGATTTCAACATACGCTACCGGGAGATATAATAATGGAAAAATCAACTGGAATTCTGTTACTAATAGCCGTAGCGTTTCGATTGTTGGTTTTTTTTCTTTTCGCAAAGCATCTTTTTAACCCAGCTTTCCATTTCTACTTTTATCGTGGTGATGATCATTGCCATTATACTGTTGATAAGGAAATGGCTTCATTGGCGAAACTCGAAATAAAATCAATTACTGCTATCTACTCGCTTAGTTAAAAAGTTTCATTCTTGTTAACTTCTTGTGAACAGACGGGCATCCGACAATACAAGGAGGATGCCCGTCTGTTTCTTTTTATAAATGAAAATTTTATGTTAGAGCGTACTATCTCTCGAAAAGTCGTCGAATGGCTATATGGTCATGAAATTATTGAACGCAGTGAATCAAATATTTATGTATATGCCTATGAATTGTTGATTTCATCAACAATAAGTATTTTCCTCATTCTTATCGCATCATGTGTTTGTGGTAATATATGGTACTCATTGGCTTTTCTCCTCGGCTTCATCCCACTTCGAATATACCTAGGAGGATATCATGCATCCTCACATTTTAACTGCTACTTGGCTTTCTTATCTGTCTTTCTTGCAAGTGTCGTTTTAAGTTATCAAATTGTGGCGACATATGGATTTCGGTTGATGACGACTTGTTTACTATTCATAATTGCATTTTTGTATGCCCCTGTTGAAGCCAAAAACAAGAGACTTCCCACAGAAAAGAAGCGAAAGTATAGGCATATTAGCATCTGTTTGACTGGTTTTGATGTCATCCTTGTGACAACTGATATTCTACCACTCTCAAGATTTACAACAATTTACTATTTTTCGAAGTGGGCATTGATTATATTTGCAGTCATTCCTTGCCTGACACGAAAATTTCAAAGATGAACTCGGTTTTCCTTTTGGGTGACCGTTTTCAAAAATCAAAAGAAAGGAGAAAAAATGAAAAAAAAATAATATATTGGCTGAGTAAGCTCACTTGCGTTGTTGCAATGGGCATGGCAGTAGCAAGTGTAAATAGCACCTGCTTCTTCACCGCATATCAGCCGGACGTTCCCGAAGATCTAAAATAAAATGAAGGAGAGAAATATTATGGATACTGAGTACACTTCTCCGATAATCGAAGAATTCGATGATCCCACTGATACTTTTAAAGACAATGAATTTGTCTATACCTATGCTATCCTCGCAGTCGTAGGAGTAGTCGCAATAACCTTTGGGGCAGTTTTGATAGAGATGGTTTCGCTTGATGCAGATGGTAAGCCCGTAGCATAATAGAGGAGAAACCGTCAGCCGTTGTGAGTGGTCTCGTCAAGGCTGACGGTTTTTAGGTGAAAATATGATCTCGATTAATTTGAATAATAAGGAAAATTTGAAACTGACACCTATATTCGTGAAGAATCGTATTCCATATATAAGAAACGAAAATAATGGTTGCATTACTATAGCACTTCCGGAAAAGCGTATCCCACAATATAAAATCTTAAATAAAAGTGCTGTTGAATTTTCCAATCTTATGGATGGGACCAATACGGTACAAATGATTTTAGACTTACTCGCAAAAAAAATACGGCGAAAATCATCGCACCGCTATAACAGCTGATATGGGCATAGTGCTTTCGACTTTTTAAGTTTGAAACTTATTATTTTTAAAAAAGGAGAATTTCCAACTATGGATGGGATAACAATGCCTCTCAATGATAAACTGGTCGTCAAGTTTGCATTTGAGCACGATTTAAAAAATATCGTGCTTGCTCTTGATTCAGTTAAAACATCGGATAATTTCACGTTTTCTAGTCCCCTTGCATATAATGCTATTCCAGATCTTCTACAATTAAGATCTTCTGTATTTGAACTCGGAAAAATTTATTTTTTACTCTTGGATGACACGGAAACTATCCGTGGAATTGCAGAATTTGAAACATCTGCGATATCCAGATATATAACTAATAGTGTTGCGATTCTGTCATATGTGAGCTGCCCATCTAAAAATCTGGATGAATTTGTAAAAGGCTGTGCATCTCTTATTAACAAAGTAGCTCTTTGCCGTACAACAAAAATTCGAACATATATCCCAGTAGATCAACCTGAAGCAATAGAAAGCTTCTCGCATTCCGGATTTGAAAAAGCTGCATTTTTAAAAAGAAGAGTATGGAAAAATTGATGTTTGTATGATGGATTATTTCGTGTGAGGATAAGTATATGGGAGTTTCAAAAACAAAATACTCGGTGACGGGTCCACTGCATTTGGCTTTGGATATAACCAACAAATGCAATTATCGTTGTCTGCATTGCTATAATGCCAGCGGTGAAAATTGTGTTGTTAATAATGAATTGACGGATGAAGAAGTCCTAGAACTTATTAATCAAATTTCAAACAAGCCGCACACTTTTTGCTTCTGTGGAGGAGAACCGCTTTTGCGCAAAGATTTAATTGTAAATTGCTCTGAGATTCTCTACAGAAATGGGGTTTCCGCAATATCAGCTGTATCAAATGGTTACTATTTAACCGAGGAAATAGCAGATGAGTTAGTACAGGCTCATGTATCTGGAATTCAAATAAGCCTTGATGGGTTTTCAAAAAATAGTTGTTTTGAATTAAGACAAAATGTTGATGCATTTAGTCGAGCGGTTAGGGCAATCGAAATTCTATCAAAATATAAGGACAAGATTTCAATCGGTGTGGCTTTTTGCCCCACAAAATTCAATACTGGAGAGTTTGAAGCCGTTTATAATTTTTGTAAAGCTAATGGTGTACGTCAATTGCGAGTCCAACCATTGATGATTATCGGTCGTGCAAGCAAGCATGTGGAAGAAATCAAACCCTCGGATGAACAATATGTACAATTAATAAGGAAAATCTATGAACTGAACAAAGTTCTATTCAAGTCGTTTCCAACGAAAAGAAACATGTTCTATATAAAAATCCTATTTGTATTGAATGGGGTGATCCACTAGATCATATTTTCAGGTATCGTGAAGGGAATGATAGTTGTTATACTACAATGTCGATTAAAGCAAATGGAGATATTGCTCCTTCACCATATTTGCCACTTTCGATTGGAAATATTCGTTGTCATACACTTCAAGAATATTGGGACTCCGGCTATTCCAAAATTTGGAAGCTCCCCATTTTGAAGAAAATGGCCAGTACATTAAACACCGTAGATGATATGCAATGTGATTCAATGGGCTATAACACCTGGATCGATAGGGACTATTCTTGCGATATTGTTGATGAACATCTTATGGAATGATTTTAGGTTTGAGGTGAGAAAAGATGAAACACGACAAACTGTTCCTTGTAAGAATTTTGTGTTTGATCGGAATTGCAGGAGAATTATTGATTCCCAATAATATCATTCGTATGTTATTGGTCTCGTTTTTTGCAATAATAAGTGTTGCTTTTTTGTTGATGCACAAGAATGATATAATTTTGGAAGAAAGTGACAGAAAAAACAATTATTCAATTTCTATAATATGTATTAGCGTTATTCTACTTTTATTTATTATCGTTGGTTATATAATATTAAAAGAGTTGCAAGTCATTGTGCTATCTGATTCGCAGGAAATTTTTCTTTCAGAGATTCTCGTGTTTGGCTTTATGGCTATCTTTGGAAATTGCTCTAAAAAGCTTCCATTCAATAAGTATGTTGGTTTGCGTTTACCATGGACATTAGACAATTGTCTAACATGGAGATATGCACACATGCTTTTATATGAATTAACTTTTCCTACTATACTTTTAGGTATTACATTTCTTTTTGCTCTGCCCAATAAATCGAAAACGGTCATGATTTGGTCAATACTATTGTATATTGGCACTCCGTCCATCCTTTCTTATTTTTACTGCAGAAAAAGGCATTAATAAGATGCACGATTCAAATATGAAAACCATAATATGCTTTTTGCAGAAACATTTTTTGGGACAAACACCCCAAATTCTTTTTGTGACTTGTTTTTCGATGGTTGTCGCTTTACTTTCCCAAAGTTCTGTGTATATTTCTGGAAAATTTGTGGATTTTTTGACAACCACTCAAAATGACATGTCAGCATATAAAACGCTTCTAAACTATAGTGTTCTTTTTGTGATTTTGAATTTAACAGCTGTGTTAATAAACTTTGCGATTAACCGGATGGTTACTATTCTTTATTCAAACACTTTTTACTCAATCACAAGAACTGTTTCACAGCATATACAAAGCATCTCTTTGTACAAAGAAATAAAATTCAACTCTTCAAAAATCACACATCAACTTCAGGTTGATGCCAAAGAGATCGTTTCCTTTTCGCTGGGGATTTTTCAGAATTTTCCACTAAATATATGTAAACTTCTTTTTTCCATTATAATGCTATATTTTTTGAGCAAAAGTGTATTGCTGATTATTATCCTCTTGGTTTTCGTGTATGTCTTTTTTTATGCATCATTAAAACCAAAACTCTTTAAGTCAATCAAAGAGTTAAAAACCGTTCAGTCAAAATTTTTTTCCAAGCTGTTTGAACAGATTCAGTTTTCATCTTATGTAAAAAGACACGGCCTTTTAAGTTCTTTTATTAATCGACTCAATCTTCCGTTTAAGAGCCTATATGAAAAAATGTTAGAGAATCAAATTCTTCAATTTCAATTTTCAGGAATTGATTCAATTATTCTAACGATTGGACAAATAATGCTCTTTATATTGGGTGGCTATTTGGTTCTCAGTCAAAAATTATCGGTCGGAGAATTTTCAGTCATTAATCTTTATTTTTCATCTATCATTACAACTATTCGATATTTTTATTCGGTCGGCACATCTTTTCAGAATATGCGAGTTTCATTTAATCGAATTTATGAATTCTTAAAAATTCCATGTATTGAAAATGGAAATGAAACCATCGATAGCATTATTAACGTGTCAATTGAGAATTTGAAAATCCAGTTTGACTCCAAAATTGTCATAAGCGAATTTCATAAAGAATTTATCCAAGGGAAAATGTATATCGTTGCAGGAGCAAATGGTAGTGGAAAATCAACCCTGTTACATACAATGGCTGGACTATATGATGATCTATATCTGGGAAGTATCAAATACAATAATATTGATATAAGAAAACTGGATATGGAGATGTTGCGTCACTCCCAAATTGGTTTTGTCGAACAGGACGCGCCACTTATTGAAGGCACAATTTTGTATAATCTTTACCCATCAAAAACGCAAGAAGATTATTCGGCTAATGAAATTCTTCGTGCAAAAGAAATGGTTGACATGTTTGGTCTCCACGATCGTATCTTAAAATCATGTGATGGACTAAACATGAGAATAGACGAGAAGAATCATCTGCTTTCAGGAGGAGAAAGGCAAAAGATAGCAATAATCCGCGAATTACTGAAACAGCCATCGTTACTTTTGTTGGATGAACCAACGGCGTCTATGGATCAAACAAGTGCTGAAATTTTACTTAATGAATTGAATTCTATCAAAAAGGACGTTATTGTCGTTATTACAACACATGACGAGAGAATACTATCCTATGGAGAAGAAATTTTATATCTATAACTCATAAGAAGCTGAGCTTTATAATAGCCCTCTATTTGCAACGGCTGCAAATAGAGGGCTATTGTTTTGCTTTGGATATTAAGGGTTAGTACTCCAGTCTACCATGGTCGCAACCAAGCGAGAGATAATGTTCAATTTCACCCCGCAGCACAAGCTTGGCATACTCCAAAGGCTTATTATAAAATAGCCAATCCAGCTCTGCTCGCTGCGTAGGGGTGTTGCCGTATTCGTCCTCAATGGCGATGCAGTCGATCGAAAGAGTAGTTCCATCTTCAAATCGGGCTTCCACCCGGTTGGTGTCCATGTTGTAGCGGCAGGAAAGCACTTTTTGAGAGTGATTATGGTCAGGATTCTGATTTCGTTTCATTTGAATGGCTCCTTTAATAATTTTGGAATTTGATTTTCAACGAGATGAGGTCTCTTTTTTCTTTCTCTTAAGTCACCTAACCACACTATCCTGCATCCGTAGCACAGATCACGCTGTCAACATCCGGGCGGTGCATGAGCTTTTGCAGGATGCCAAACTGCTTTTTGGTGCTGGCAGACACCAGATACTGCCACTTCTGCGGTAGGATGGGCAAGTCTGCAATGCTCCACTTGACGTATTTGGCATCGTAAACATTGGGCGGTGCCAGTTCCACCAGATGACCAACGCACCAGCTGACGAGATAGCCGTTGCCCTCAAGGTAGCCGTCCTGCCGGTTGGTCGCACCGAGAACTTTTGCATAGGACATGGCCACCGAGGGCTTTTCTGCCACGACTAATTTTGCGATAAAAATCCCTCCAATCTGTTTCTGATTGCAATATGTACGGCGGCAAAATGCCGCCTTGAAATCAGATGGGTTCGGTATCTTCCTCACCGGGTTCCTCCGGCTCGTCCTCGGTGGGAATCTCGAAGTCGCCCTTGTCCTCGGTGTAGTTTGCATCAGGGTCAAGGGCTTCTTTTTCGGCCTGCTTTTTCTGCTTCTGCTTTGCGAAAGCGTAGAAAATGCCGCCTGCCGCCAGTGCGATCAGCACGACTACCCCCAGAAAACCGGATGCGATCTTTGTGACCTTGTTTTCCTTGGGCTGTTCTTCGCCGGATGCCGCCGCTTCTTCTGCGGCTTTCTTGGCTTCTTCCTCGGCTTTCAGCCTGTCCTGTTCTGCCTGCGCCGCTGCTTCCTTTTCGGCGGTATAAGCGTCCGCAGCTTCTTCCTCCATCAGAGCCAACAGGTCGGCTTCGTCCACAAGGTTCATAAAGTGAACGGTCTGCTGCCCCTTGGCGTTGCGGTCGATGACCAGATAGAAGGTGTTGCCGGACTTCGACACCAGCGTAATGAACTGCTGTCCAGAGCCGTCCGAGTAAGAGGTGTGATAGTCGTCCACCAGCGTCAGGTTGCCCTCCGGGGTCAGGGCACCAGAGGTTTCGTCCGTGACGGTGACAATATCCTCCACCACCTCCGGCAGAACCGGCTGCTCCACCGGGGCAGCTTCGCCCTCAAAGGCAAAGGCGGGAGCTGCCATGCCAGCGCACAGCACCGCCGATACCAGCAGTGCGCCCAGTTTCTTAATCTTCATCTGCATCCTCCTTCTCGAAAGTGGCACCCACGGCGGACAGCGCAGCCGGGTTCGGGGTGGCAGTTGCCGACTGCCGCAGCAGGGCAGCAAGCTGTTCCGGTGTGACCTTTGCGGTCCGCACCATTTCGTTGACCTCGGCGGAATCCTCCTCCTGAATGCGCCGCTCCAAAATCTCAATACGATTGTTCAGTTTGATGCGGCGTTCCTTCTCTTTTGCCAACATCGCCCGCAGCTTATCCGATTTTTCGCTCATAGTTGAACCCTCCATTTCATTTTGAAAGCCGTCCAAAACCGGACAGGTATTTCTGCCAGTAGGACGAGTGAATGTTTGCGTACTTGATGGGGTCTCCGGCGCTGACCATCATGCCGTTGCCGAGGTAGATGCCCACATGGCTTTTCCCCGACGTATCATACGTTCCTTCAAAGAAAACAAGGTCACCGGGCTTTGCTTCGGCTTCGGAAATGTGCTGGCTTTTCTGCCATAATCCGTTGGCGGTGGTTCTGCCCACATCGTAGCCGTTCTGGTTGTAGACCCAGCAGACGTAGCCGCTGCAATCAAAGCCTGTTTCCGGGGTGGAGCCACCCCACACATAGGGCGTACCCACATACTTTTGGGCTTCCTTGTAGATGGCGGCAAACTCGCTGTCGGTCAGAGCTTCTGCCGGAACCTGATAGTCGATGCCCGGTGCGCCGGAGCCATCGGAGCCACCGGGCGGCAGACCGCCGTTGAACAGATAGGGTCTGCCGCCCAAGGTGTCTTGAAAGATCTCGTAGCGTTTCCATTGGTCGTTGTTCAGTTCCTCCCGGATGACCACCTCCAAGCCACGGTTCACCAGCTTGGTGTGGAAGATGCGGTACTCATAGGGCACCTGCGTGGGAACCGGGATTCCTGCCGGGCTGATGACCCACACGGTCTTATACCGTATCTGCACCTCCACCCATGTGGTCAGCTTGTACTGCTTTTTGAAGGTCTCCTTCAGCTTGCCCTGCACCTCCGACCGGGTGTAATCATCATACAGGGTGGTCAGGAACGAGGTAAGCTGCCACGGGTCGTGTTCAATGGGGTCAAGGTGGTACTGGTACTCGTTATAGCCGGGGTGGTCGGTGGGAGTGCGCTTGATCTTTTTATCCAGTTCCTTTTCCAGCTTCTTGTAGTCCTGCTCTGCGCCCCGGATGTCCCTGTCCTCGGCAGAGTACATGGTCTGCCCGGACACCTGTGTACCGCCGGAAAAAAGGATACCGCAGGAGGAAAAACCGGACATCACCATGAGGATGAGCAAAAGAAAAACGCCCACGATCACCAGAACGTGTGCGTTGCCTTTGGCGGCATTCATCAGCCCCTTCACAGCGGTGCTGACGGCAGTTTTGCCTTTCTCCACCGCCTGTTCCACGCCGGACCGGGCAGCAGATGCACCGTTGGATGCCGCTTTGCCACCTGCGGTCTGCGCCGCCGTGCCCGACCGGGCGGCGGCATAATAGATTTTGTGGATTTCTTGCCGCTGTTTCCAGCGGGAAAGCCAGTTGGAGCCGCCCTCACCGGTGCCGGATGCGCCTGCATCTTGTGCCGCAGTCGGCTCTCGTGCAGAAGATTTTGCGGTTTTGGTGCCCTTCTTGCCCTGCATCTTGGCTTTCTTCTTGAGCTTCCGGGCATAGCGGCTTTTGGAAATATCACGGACATTTCCTGCCGCTTTTTCACCCTCGCTCAACGCCTGCACACCGACGTTTTCATCCTCGTATTGGTCAACTTCGATGCACCGCAGAGCGAGCGGCATGGGCGGCGTACATCTCCCGCTTCTGCACCTTACTCAACCGACTCAGTTCGTCCGGGGTCAGTTCCGCCTTGCCAAACCGCAGATGCTGTGCCTTTTCCGCAGCTTTATCTGCATCGGTTTTCAGCTTTTTCTTTTTGGGCACCGTCTGCTCTACCTTGGCTTTTTTCGGGGGAGAACGGGTCTTTTTGGTTGACGTTTCCTCTTTAATGTTCAGCTTCGGTTCACTCATTTCTGTGCGCCCTCCGAAACTTCACCCAACTTGGTGGTCATAATGCGGTAGAGTTCCAGATCGGTGGGGAAACGGTCCACAAACGGCAGAATGACATTGCCGAAAAACAGCAGCCCCTCGCCCTCGCCGGAGTGGGTCACATAGGAAAGCTGGTGAGGAGAGATGTTGAGCTGCTTTGCGAGAATCTGGCGGTCTCCCGCAGCCTGATTCAGCATGATGATCATGTCCGAATTTTCAAAAATATTCTCGACCTCACGGGAAGAAAGCAGGTCTTTCACGTTCTGGGTCAGCCCTGTGGGAATACCGCCCCACTTGCGGAAACGCTTCCAGATCTCCACGGAATAAGCGGCGGTCTGCTCCTCTTTTAAGAGAAGGTGCATCTCATCCATATAATACCGGGTGGACTTGCCGCTGCTGCGGTTTGCCGTGACACGCCCCCAGACCTGATCCTGCACAATGAGCATACCGAGTTTCTTCATCTGTTTGCCCAGTTCCTTGATGTCGTAGCAGACGATGCGGTTATTGACGTTCACGTTAGTGCGATGATTGAACAGGTTCAGACTGCCCTTGACGTAGATCTCCAGAGCCGTGGCAACATGGTGGGCTTCTTTTTCGTCCTGCTGAAGCAGGGCATTGTACAAATCCTCAAGGATGGGCATATTCTCCGGGCAGGGGTTCGCAAAATATTTGCGGTAGATCAGATGCACACAGCGGTCAATGACGGTTTTCTCCACCGGCAGCAGCCCTTCCTTGCCGCCCACCACCAGTTCGCACAGCGAAAGGATAAAGTCGGCTTTCAGGGACAGGGGATTATCCTCCTCGGAGTAGTTGGCATTGATGTCCATGGGGTTGACAAATTGGGTGCTGTTGGGGCTGATTTTGATGACCTGACCTTTCAGCCGGTTCACCAGCGGCGAATACTCGCCTTCCGGGTCGTTGATAATAATATCATCATCCGTCACTAGAAAAGCGTTGGTGATCTCACGCTTTGCCGAGAAACTTTTGCCAGAACCGGGAGTGCCGAGGATCAGACCGTTGGGATTTTTCAGCTTCTTTCTGTCCACCATGATAAGGTTGTTGGACAGGGCGTTCAGGCCGTAATACAGGCTTTCCTTACCGGACTGATACAGTTCCTGCGTGGTGAACGGGATGAAGATGGCGGTGCTGCTGGTGGTCAGGCCGCGCTGAATCTCGATCTGGCAGTCAGCCAGCGGCAGGCTGCTCATCAGTCCCTGCTCCTGCTGGAAATCCAGCCGGCACAGGTTGCAGTTGTGCTTCTGGGCGATGCTGGATGCCTGAAAAACATTGTTTTCCAGTTCCTGCTCCGTGCGCCCGGTGTTCAGCACCAGAAAAGTGACAAGGAACATCCGCTCGTTCTGGCTCTGCAATTCCTTCAAAAGTGCCTTGGCATCCCTGCCGTAAGTTTCCAAATCTGACGGAAGAATGTCGATATCATACCCAGCACGGATAGCCTTTTTCTGCTCCTCGATCTTGCTGCGATCCAGTTCGGTGATGGTGCGCTTCACCGTCTTGATAGCACGGTTCTGGTCAACAGACTGGATGTGCATGGTGACGATCTGGGACGAATCCATGTCCAGAAAATCCTTCAAAAGCTGGTCGCTGATGTCGGATGCCGTGATGCTCAGAAAGCTGGCAGCGCAATAGATACCGCCCATCTGGAACGTCCGGGAATTCTTGAACGCAAAGGCGGTGGGCGCAATGGCATCCTTCACCGAAAGGCCGCTTTTTACGAGGTCTTTCCAATCAAAGTGAAACTTGCTGGCACCGTCCATGTTGAACATATCGTGCATGAGTTTCAGCCGCTGGGCACCATTCAGGGGCTTTGCCTGCACACCCAGCCGGTGAAAGTTGTTCAGCAGGTCGTTCTGGATGTGGTCCAGACGGGGCTTGACCTGCGCCATACTCGCCCTCCACGCCAAAGGTGATGAACTTGGTCTTGGTCAGACCATTATTGCCCTTGGCAAGCTGCTGGCGCAACATCTGCTGTACTCCGCACGCACATCGTCAAAACCGTCCTTCTGGTACGGGATACGAATGCTCTTTTCAAACTCAGTGCTGTCCGTTGCCATGTTGACAAAAGACAACTCGAACTTGATGCTGGAATCAAAGAAGTTCAGAAAGCTGCACCATTCCTCGAAAATAGCGGTCTTGTCTTCCTGCTGGGCAAGCTGATAATTGATGTCCTGATACTGGATGGTGCGGGTGTAGTAGCCGGGCTTCACACGACAGGTACCGTCCTCAAACATCCTCTGCATGGGGATGGACTGCTGGGCGGTCCGGGGCACAGCGGGCTTCGTGCGGTTTTTTCTTGCCGCCTTTATCGGTCTTTTTCCAAAACTGGATCATGGGTCATGCCTCCCTTCATCAAAATCGCATAGTAGTTGTTGGTCTTATAGGGGCGAATCTTCGGGCGGACAAACCGGGACTGCACATAGTACGACAGCAGCTTTTCCAAGGGCTGACCGTTTTTCTCGTACATTCCAAGAAAGAACGCCGGCAGCATCACCGCCATCATGCCGAGGGTGGCGGCAGTGTTGCCGCCGGAATCCCGGAGACCAAAAACAGCGGCACTCCAATGAGAGCCGCTGTGCCAAAGCAGAAGCTGCCGTTTCGTCAGGTTGAATGCGACCTTCGATTTTACTTTCGTCAGGTCACGCGGAACGGAAATATACGCAGCCAATAAAGCACCTCCTTTAATGCGCTCCGAGGACGGATTTCGTTACGGAGCTGGTCTTGAACAGGCTGAAACAAAGCAGAACGGTGTAACCCACAATGCTCCAAATGGAGTTGATGGCGTCCCCGGAAATCGCCACGCTCTGGATCAGCACAGCATAAATTGCCACACAGATGAGGATGAGAAAGCCCTGAAAACCCAGCGCAAACAGGCATTTCAGGTAGTTCTGCCCCATGTGCGACTGCTCGTGGTTGCCGAATGTCGCCATGGGGATGGGCGCAAGGCTTACCATGCAGTAGATTTCAATCATTCTCCCGTACACGATGACAAAAATAATGATGCTCAAGATCCGCATGGTGATGCCGATGAAGAAACTTTGCAGGAAAAGCCCGAACAGGGGGCCAACATCCATCTGCATCAGGCTGGATTGCAGCATCGACAAGCCAATGTCGTTGACACGGGTGTTTCCGGCAATGATGCCGCTGGAATCAGACACCACCTTCTGGGTAATGTTGAACACCGCCATGACAATATCGAAGGTGTTGGAGATGAACCAGACGGACACTGCCGTTTTGAAGATCCAGCGCATGATGAGGGCAGGCTCAAACTGCGCCATATTGTTGTGCTGGAGTGATCATCTCAATCAACTCGTAACAGGCGATGAAGGTCAGAATGATGCCCGCAATGGGCAGCACCACGTTCCGGGAGAGGGCTTCGATCATGGCGAACACTCTCGGCTCAAAGCTGGAGGGCTTGGTGCCCACCTGCTGGGCGATATTGCCGACCTGCGTGTTCACATCATCGAACAGCCCGCTGAGATTTGACATGATGCCTGCCGTCAGGATGCCTTTGATCCAGTCGGCAATGGCTTTGAGAACGGTTTCCATTCAGCAGTCACCGTCCTTAGCTGAAGTGGTTGATAAGGATGGAATGTGCGAAAAAATTTGACGAGCAAGCAACTCATGTTCATCCGGGGTATCAGGAAACCGTTGATTATCGGAAAAGAACTGATGAAGTTCTTTATACATCCGCTCTACAACTTTAGCCTTCTGTTTATGCTTGAGTTGTTTGTAAGGCTTGTAATCATTCATTCACTATGCTCCTAGCGGTAAGAAAGTGGAAATCAAGCAAGCATCTTGCCCTCCAGATAAGAGCAGCGCAGATAATCAGGGTTGGTATAGTATACGTTGGAATTGAAATCGGAGATCTCATCCGTGATAAACGACGAAAAAACATCCAGAATTGCCTGTGCGGCATCATCGTTCTTCATGGTGGACAGCACCAATCCCTGATACAGCATTCCGATGGAAGTTGCAGAAGGAACCGTATAGCGGCACTCTGCGGCGGTATCAAAATCCCCATCCGGGATGTTGAGATCTTCAATCAGTTCATCTGAAACCTGCTCAAAGGACAGACAGTGGTTTACTTCTGCCAGCCGGAGCTGCCGTTCGATGCCGGCTTTTGTGAAGTGACGAATCACATCCTGCCGATGATTTTTGGTCTTGCGGGCAATGGTCTCGATCAGGCTGCAAACATAGAGAACATCATTTTTCTGCTTTTCGGTCATGGATGGGTTCACTCCTCTCAAAGGTCAGGCAGTGCAAAGCGTTTACGGTATGAAAGCTGATCTGGTGTGTTGGATGCTTGAACTTCGCCAATGCCCAAAATGCTTCACGGCTGATTTGCCCGGACGTAAATCCGTTGACGTAATCCCAAATGGTGTCGTCTGCCATGGGTCCCTCAACAATATCGTAGGGATGGGTTTCGCCTGCACGACATTTTGCAATGAAATCCAGCCATTCGTCCGACATTTCAGGGAAACGCAGGATTTTCAGGTCAGGATTCTCTACATAGCGATAGACGTTCACAATACCATCGGCAGAACGGCGGTCTGCCCAGCGGTAGGCTTGCTGATAGTTGTTCGTGCAGTAGAATCCCCAAGAAAAGTCCTTTGTATACCGTGTAATGCGGATTTCGGGATAGACAACTTCTTCTTTACTGCCATGATACAATAAAATCTCGCTCATTCTGCTTCACCTTCTGTATGTGAGATCGTTACTATGGCTTTCCCTATTATAGTATGTACCGGGCGGCAATCGCCGCCCGCTGTTCTTAGCCGAACAGACCGCTCAGCAGGGGAATCAGGGTAATGCCGACCAGAGCAACGCCGCCGCCAGCCATGAGCTGCTTCATGCCCTGACTCTTGCTGCCGGGGTTATCGTTACCGTAACCTTCCAGCAGGTTGATGGCACCCCAAACGCCGAGACCGGCACCCAGAGCGACAACCAGAGTCTGAAGAACTTCGATAGCAGAGTTAAAGAATTCCATAGTCGTTTCTCCTTTATTATAAAGCGTTTCCGGTCATTTGTACACACCCGAAATCTTGTGGTTTTACGCTGCATAACCGCAGCAAGGCTGATTTTCTGGTGCACCTTTCTAGCCGGGGTAAAATAAAACCGCCTACCGGGTCAGGCAGGCGGGAGCGAATCAGCGTCAATCACAACAAATTCATCATTGGGATTGATTTTTTCTTTTCGGTTCAGATACTTTTCAATATCGAAGGTGTTTTTGGGGTCGTAGTCCGAGGTCAACTTGTAGTTGGGGTGCTGGGTCAGGTCGTACTTGTCAGAAAGAAAGGGGCGCACACCTCGCAGCTGCAAAATACACTTGCCGCCGTCCAGCACTGCCAGTTCGTCCCGGCTCAATAATTCGTGCCCCATCTTTTGGAAGGTGGTGCCGTAGCTGGGGCTGTTGCCACGGGTGTCCGAGGTGTTGAATGCGTCGATGGTCTCCTTGCCCAGCATCTCCGACAGGTCTTTCAGGGTGGTAGGTTCGCTGCCGCCCAGAAATATCTGCGAATCCATGTTGCCCACAATGGTGTCTGCGTTGTCCTTGTAGATGGCTTTCAACTGGCTTCTCGCCTGCAAAACAAGGCAGGCGGAGATCTCACGGCTGCGGATGGTCGCCACCAGTTTTTCCAGATTGGGAATATGCCCGATGTTGGCGCACTCGTCGATGAGGCACCGCACATGGACAGGCAGCTTGCCGCCGTACACATCATCTGCTTTATCGCACAGCAGATTGAAAAGCTGGGTGTAGACCATCGAGATCAGGAAGTTGAAGGTGGAATCCGT